>Ga0080013_1002153_pt1 | contig 14072 bp, 21 predicted proteins | sample ETNvirenome_6_85_FD_69236 | JGI IMG/M metagenome (GOLD analysis project Ga0080013, IMG submission 69236) | Marine viral communities from the Pacific Ocean - ETNP_6_85 (SPADES assembly) (version 2) | ecosystem: Environmental > Aquatic > Marine > Oceanic | place: Pacific Ocean | collected 2013-06-19
GCCGGGGAGACACTTCCCTCAATCAGTGAACGTCTGGGCATGGGGCGGGCCATCAACTAGTTCCCGATGTCGTGCCGGTCGAGGACGGGGTAGATACTTGTTGATATTGGTAATAAGTCTGGCCAGCAGCGGCGGTACTGCCCAACAACATGCTTTGTTTGGCCGACTTCGCGGCCATTCTAGCTTGCCCCGCCAAATTAATTTGCATCTCAGCCTGGGCAGCGGCCTGGGCGCGCACGATATGTGCATTCGTCTTGGCCATTCCGTAATTTGTACTGCCAACATCCAACGCTTGGATTTTCAACCCCATCGGATTGCCAGAAAACGGGTCCATAAGGCCAGCACCAGCCTGGGCGTTAATCCGCGCTTGGTACAGTAATGTTTTTTCGAGTTCCTCAGAGGCGCGCTTCTTATATTCAAGTGCCTTCTGACGGCCCTCGAAACGAGTCCATTGCGCCTGAACATCCAGTGCTTGCGCTTGAGCCTTGTATTGCGCCGCCTGTGCTTGCGACTTTTTGGCCGCCGCGACAGCGGAAACTACAGCCATTGCAATCATAAACCACATAAGGGCTACACTCTCCTAATCTGTCGCCACAGAGACGCGGTAATCGAGAGATAAAAGCGTCATATATAGTGGCTGTGTCTGCGTCACTTCGACCTGCCCAGCGAAGTCGTAACCCAGGAACGGGCCAATCCGTTTTGTGCCTGTGAACTTCACAATCCCAGCATCGAGCGCCATATCGTCAAACCGGCGAAAGAAAAGCTCTTTCCCGTTCACTGCCATATTCTGCGTGTTGTCCATAATCACACTTGCCTGGACGATCCGCTTTTTGTTGCCCGTCACGGGACCGGACGGTAAGCGCGTTTCCACCGGCATGGTGCGAACCAGTGGCGTCGTTTTCGTCGCGCTGTCGGCAAGCAAATCGGTGAAGCTGGGAAATTCCAGACCAATTTCGAGATAGGTGGTTGCGGTGCGGTCTGTGACAATCGCATTCGATGCAACAGTGGCGCTGGTCAGCATATTGTCATCGGCAACCACCTTTACCTCAAAGTCTTCCAGGTGATTGATCCCGCTGTTGACAGTCGTGCTTCCCGGTAGATCGCTTGCCGCCGCCGTAAACTGCTTCGCCGCATCGGTGGTATAGTTGCTATCAAAGATTTCGACGTAGTAGACCGCCGTATTAGTAAAGTTCGTTGATGTGAGCCGCGTGGTATCGCTGCTTGTCACCGCAAGATTGTCCCGGCCTATCGTTGCGCGTGTCACCGTGACCACAGCAGAGGATGGAGAAGCGGAAAAATTCGCGTTTCCGTTAATCGCCGCCGCCAGATTGGTTGCGGTTTGATTATTGCTTGTCTCGCTTACCCACTCGTCCGTACCACTGCTTGCCGCGCTGGTGAACGTCACGGTGTCACCGTCTTGTTTGGTGAGAATTATGGTACTGCCGGTTGCTATATTTCCGTAATCGCTGACCGTGATCGTGCATGTCGCCTCGTCAGGCACCGTGCGCTTGACCACCGCATAGGTCAGCGGCGCATCTGCATCCTCAACATTTACATCTTTGAAAAGACCGTCTGTAGTCAACAAACTGGGCGCGATGACATTTTGGGAGCGTAGGATGGAAAACGCAGCCATCGAGCCATCGCCCGAATTTACCAGAAAGAGCAAATCGCCCTCATCGACATCCGTCCCGCGCCGCATAGCCATGCGCGTGGGTGTTTGTAGGAGGTGCGATGACAAAAGCGAAATATCGTTTGAGACGTAAGAGCCTTCGACATCAAGGAAAAGAAATTCTCGAATTGACTTTCCGCCGCGCTGAAGGTGCAGGGTGCCGCCCTCCGTACTGACCGGGCGTGTCCCTTCCTTGGTTCCGCGTGTTGTAGAGGGTTTGAAAATGAATGAAGTTGGCGTCAGCGGCTCACCGTCAATTTGAGGAACGACAAACTCCGTTCCGGTGGTGAAGACCTGGAGGTCGCGTCCAGAATACACTCCCACCACGGCATTGACTTGGTTGGTGTCAATCGTCGCTTCCAGCCCCTCGTCATCAAGTGCTTGCCCCGCATCAAAATTGAAGAACAGGCCGACACGCGACCCCCATACTGTCGTGGGTAGGGAATAGGAGCCGCCGATAATCAACCTACCCTCATGGAATGTCGCTGTCTTTGGCCAGCCATTCCCAGCCGACCACACATCTTCATAGCCCGTCTCCAGCGTCCAGTCGCCGCTGGCTATGGCAGAGGTGGAGAAAAATGGGACTTCCGTGACCGCCGAAACAACCGTACCGGATGTATAACCCGTGATCTTTGCCCTGCCGAAATTGTCGTTGGCCTGGATGTACTGGTTGACATGGCCGGCGGAAAAAACACTAGACCCCGCTGTGAGTGTAATGTTCCCCGTCACCGCGCTTGGCGTCAGTGTCGCAGCGGGCTGACTACTGGCCGGCGTGAAATCATATTTGGGGATGAAATCGAAGGTAATATCCGAGACAGTCCAGGTGGCGTCATTGGCGCCGCGAACAATCTTCAGCGACTGCATCGTCTCCTCGAATAGAAGCATCGTATCGGCGCTCTGCGTCCACCAGAGATTCGATAGACGCGCACTGGTGGTGCCGTCCGTCACACCTGTAACGGAGGAGGAGCAATCGAGATAATCATTCCCCGTGCCGTTGATGTTGGTGATCTGCACACCTTCCTTAAAGATGTAGGCGCGGGTGGCAGAGAAGCAAAACATATATGTCTGCGTCGTAGAGAAGGAAAACGGCACCAGCCGCACACCCGACTCCGGTGCGGCGGTAGAGGGAACGGTGAAAACGTACCGCAAGCCTGGGCGGCGTTCGACAGAACCCTGTGGTTTGCAGATGACGTTACGCGCTCTCTCCAGCGCGCTTTCATACTGCTTTAGGTCAATCCGGCCTCTCAGTTCCGGGTTGATTTCCCCAACTGCAAAATTTGTCTGGACTTTGATAACCCGGCCCATATCAAGCAGTCTGCCTCACATCGACAATCGGATAATCGGAAATGAACTGAGTGCCTGAACCCTGCCCGTCGATGGTGGCCGCTTGGCGGAAATACCCGCCCCGCCCCGCTTCGCCGGGATTGCCGACCGTGATCCGCTCCCAATGCTGGGCCTTGGTGATTTGATCGGTGACAGGTTCCGCTAGATGCCAAGCCATCGCGTATTTAAGTAACTGTATAAAGTAGGACGGCATCTCGGCTTCCAGCGGAATAGCTTGATAGTCGATGGTTACATTCTCAAAATCAGTTTGTATTTCCTTCTGGTATAGTTCCCACCCCCCAGAGACAGACCGCGCTCCAACCGCGCTAGAAGCAAATACAGCCCGTGGTACGCCCGTCAGGCTGTCGGACGGCATCGGGTAGGCATAGCTCCACTCATTGATTGGCGCCGCCGCAGACCGCGCGAGGTCAACCTTTTTGATGGAAAAAGACCAGGCATACATGGAGAGCATGACGGCCCGGATATCGGGATACAACGCCTCGCAGATACCCGCCTGTGTGGAGCCGTCCGAGAAGGACGAAATCGTGTTTTCGCCCAGGAGGTTCAAAGCATGAGAACAAATTGAAACGTCAGTATCATTCGTAGCCATGCTTACCTCAAAATAAGTTGGTGACCGGGGCGGCTTTTAGACGCAAAAGGGGAGAGGATACCTCCCCGGTCACCCGCGACTGGGATAGTCGCGATTAGTCTGAATCGGTGGCAGTTATAGTCAATCCATCGACGATATCGACCACGCCCGATGCGTTTGCGTTCACATACGTCCAGGTCAGCACCGGAGTACCGCCCGTGGATGATGCAACCAAAATGGCATCGTTGACTTTCAAAAGGTCGCTTGCACTGTCGAAATAACCGGACGTATTACAAGTGGCAATCGTATCCGTCGTAGTGTACGACCAAATCTGAGGCGCATTGCCCGCTTTGCTCTGCCCCCCAATGGGCTGAAGGCCCGCTACTGCATAAGCCATCTATTCGCTCCTAACTCTCTCTGCAAGTCAATTTGACGATGCCCTCGTCATCGATATTGATGGCGCCGGCTGAGAGCATACAATTGGTTAGCCAGGACGCTTTCTCAGGCACATAGTTGATCTCGGTTTTGATGCCGATACCCTCTGCGTAACCAATGGAGTCTTTGTGCCAGGCGAAAAGTGAACGATCCAAGGAGCCATCAATCGCAAGACCGCCCTCGTCCATGTCACCAATCATTATCATCTTGAAGCCCATCCACGACCCGACACTTCCGTCCATGAGATTCTTACCCGCAACATAGTCAAAACTGGTGGCTTGACTTTCGGATAAGAGGCTGGCCAGAGAATCAGCGTGCATAGCCATGTAACGATCCGCCGCCGGGACGTTTGCCCCGTCGAGGAGACGCTTGGCCTCGCGAACCTTTGCAAAGTTGAGGTTCGTATTCGCGCCGCCGATGGAATTGGCAACCGTCAGACTCGTGCTGGAAGCCGTCAAGGCATCCAACTTGATCTGGTCAACACGCCGTCCAATCGCATTAGAGACAACTTGGACGAGTTCTTGTCTTTCGTCGTAGTTGACTTTTTGCTGATCGAAAATCGACGTGTATTCCGGCGCCGCATAATCGGAAAGTGTGGCGACCGCATTGGAGTGAGTCACGTTAAGGGGAACGACATCCGTTTGGGGAATGTGTATCGTCGCACTGGCTTTACCGATTTTCGGAAATTGCACCGTGGACCCCACGACACCCGTGCGGGTGCGGCAAGTACCGCCCAATTTCTGCACACCCTGATACGCCTGTTTAACTTCAGCCGCGAAGAGTTTGGTAAAGTTTGTGCTTAAAGAAACAGCCATCTCTAAGCTCCTTGTTCGAGTTAAATCAATTCGCCATACAGGTGGGGAAAGATTTCCGGCTGTGGCTTGCGGGTAGGCTCCCGCCGCTGCCAACCGTCTCGAACAAGCTCCGAGGTAGGGTTACATTGACAATTTCATGGAATTGTTAGCGTGTCAATAGTCTTTTGATAATATATGGTAATTGGATTTTTCAGGAACGGCGGCGTTTGTGGCGGTCATGCCAGAATTTACTGGCCACGCGCAATTGTGAGTTAATTGTGCGGATCAACTCACATTCCTCTTTGATGATGCTGTTGTACCCAGCGCATATTTCATCATCTGTTTCCGCCGCCAAACTCTCAGACAATTCCATCACCCTGTCGATATGTTCACAGGACTCCGGCGGGATGTTGGGCTTATCAATGGCGCGGGACACAGAACATTATCCAAGACTAGGCATGTGTCCTTCTGCCTTGGGGTCCATCTTTTCCAGTTGCTGGTAGACCTTCTGGCGGTAACCTGCATCGCTATTGTACTTGGGATCGGCAATCATGCTTTCGAGTTCCGATTGCGTGACCACATCCGAGGTATCGTGCGCGGCCTGAATCGGAATGGTTTTCTCGCCATAATATTGCCGTAACCGGGTCAAGGCGCGAATGCCGTTTGCCGAACCGCCCCAGACCTTGAACTCATCGAAATCATCACCCGTCCACGCCCCTTCGCGTACCATCTCTTGCGCCCATTTGACATGACCATTTATCACCGCTTGTCCATCGGGACCGAGTTTTTCGAGTTCCGCCTGTCTATCGAACTCCTCCTCCTGAACGGTGTCCTCCGGTCTGTTGTTAGCAACAAGGCCAACGATGGATTCAAAGTCGTCCTGTGTCAGTCCCCGCTCGGCGGCGACCTTCTTGAAGGAGCCGAGCAACTCATCGTCTTCCGCCACCTTGTCATCGAGAAATTTCAGATCATAGGCGCCGTCTTCCGGGACGATATGGCGTCCATTGCGGAGCTTTTTGTAAAGCTCGGTCTGGCTTTTCGCCAAGCCCTCGAAATCAGCGCCCTTCTCGTCATTCCAGAAACGATCCGCCAGCCAATCCGGTTTTTCATCCCCGGTGGCCGGGTCCGTATGATCCGGCTCCGGTGCATTCTCCGCTGGCGCCGCGTCTTCCGGTGATACACTCGGCGCATCGGACAGCAGCCCTTCCTCCGGTACTGCTTCGCCCACCTGTTCCTGTACAGTCTCTGTCTCAGCCATTACGTCCCTCTCGCTCTGTTGGCCCGCATCAACATTTCCCTGATTAAAGTATTTTGCCCTTCCCTGAAAAAGCCAAAATCAGTGCTGTATCCCGGCGCCCAACAAGGTTGCGTGAGATACGCCGCCGTCAACCACTCCACCACTATCTCGCCGTCAGGGCCATCGAAGATATGCGCGAGAGCGCGGTCCAGCGCCCCCTGTTTGGTATCGCTTTGCGGGGGAGGTAAGGGTTGCTCGGCATTGACGCCCTCCCAGCCGGGAGAGCTAATGTCTATTATGTCAGCCATCAAGCCGGCGCCGCTTCAGGAGGCGGTCCTTCATCACCTTGCGCCATCTGTTGCTGCATCATCTGTTGCGCCATCTGCTCCATCTGCATTCTCTCCTCCTCCGTTGTTCGCAACTGCATCGGGACGCCCAGCCTATCCGCTACCCAATCGGAAATAGCGTCTGCCTTGATAGTGGCGAGTCCCGCCGGCCCCATCTGCGAGGCGATACCCATCCACTGCATCACATCTTGCACATCGTCCATGTTCTGCGCCTGGGCCAAAGGCGAAACCGGAACAACCTTGATCTCCTGGCCGTTGATCGATAGCGGCAGCTTGGGAATGATCCGCGCTTCCTCCATGACTGCCATAGAACGCACCACAATCGGCACCATCGTTTCGGTAATGAGACGCCCGAAAGCTGATCCGAGATTGGTCGCAAGCTCACGCATTCTTTCGACAATCTCCGTGGCGCTGCGGGCGCTCATATTATCTGGCGGGAGGCTATCATCGAGAAGGATGCGCTTGATGTTCATGCGCAGGTCTTGCAAGACAATCTGTGTCAATTGAAGATCGCCGGCACGGGGCAATGGCTGAAGGGATGGCCCTTGCGGCCCGCCATTTCGCGCCACGGGAACCACTGCGCCGGGAACGATGCGGATCGTCTGGGGGTTTAGCACACCGTCATCAACGGCTGTATATACCCCGGCGATGCCAATGCTGGCGTTCTTGAGAAGCAACTCGACTGTCTTGTTCAAGGATTTGATATCCTCAAGAGCCTGAACCACAGGCCCGCGCCCGTATACCTCACCACTCGCTTTCATGTAGCGTGAGACCACCCACGGGGAGGTTTTTAGATAGCGATACACCAGCATGTCGGATTCATCGCCGTCGCCCTTGTAGCAGATGTAATAATCAAAGCCGCCGTCGCGCACGTTGACCACAGTGCTTTCCTGTAGCTCGACAGGCTCTTGCGGCTTGTCTTCCAACAATCGCTCCAATGTTTCGGAGAGCTTGGCGTCAGGCCATTCACGTTTAATGTTTTCAACCGGAGTGCGGATTTTCCGATAGACGTTTTCCACCACGCCCCCTGGCCCTTCCTCCAACGCCACCTGGAATTGGGGGATGGCGCGGAAGTTGATCGGCTTGAGCGCGGTGCCGGGTTGGATCAACATGATGCCGGTGCCGACCGCGAGGTCCATCAAGAACTCACCAAGAGCGAGATCAAAATTGGTTTGTCGGATAAGCGTGAAGAACCTATCGGTTAGTTCCTGGCATCCCATACGAACATCAGAATCGGCTTCAGGAGGAATATCTGTCCCCGGCTGTAACGCCATCCAATGTTTATCGGGTGGAAACAATCCAGACTGTAGCCGGTTGGCGAAACGATTAACGCCATGCACCGCCGTGCTGTCGAACACCTTGCCGCTTTTTTGCTTGCCTGATGTTCCCGATTTCCAGCTTCCATCATAGAGGTTGCGCTGGGGCAGTGCATATTCGTAGCACTGCTCGTAAAGACCACGCCAGTTTTCCTTTGCCGACCACGCGGCATCAAAGCGTTTTTTGATCTTTTCGGCTGATTTGGACGGCTTCCGCCTAGATCGTCGCGCCATAGTCTTTTCTATTGAATATACTGCCGGATGAACCAAGTGTTGAAGCTGTGGCATCGGTTTGTGCAAGCAGCGGCCTCTTTCGCTGCCTCAAATTACGCTTCTCCGCTGCCAATATTGCCGCATTGTCGTAAAGTGGGGATTTTTCAGCCACCGTTGCCGGTGTGGCGGCGGCGGTAATTCCTGGTGCTGTTGGCTTTGGTGTTAAAAACGCCTGTTGGATGGAAGCACCACTCGTCAACTGATTAGGCGCGCCCTGGCCAACGGCCCCCTCGCCCAGCCCCATACCCTGCGATGCAAAGCCAGAGCTAACATTCCCAACCGGCGACGCGGCCTGACCAGCAGCGGTCACAGCCGCTAATCCTGATAAATTACCTTTCGCGCTCATTTGGCTTTCCTTGCCGCCCTGCGCGCCTGTTCCACCGCCCGGTCCCGTTCCACTCATTTGCTGGACCCCGTTTTTTGCTTGAACGCCACATCACCGAGTTCCGTCTGCTCTGGAACACCGAGATATGGACTTTGTGTATCCAAGAGGGGATCAATGGAGAGGAGGCTGCGTTTCCCGCCTTGGCGACGAGCGCGGCGGCGGGCAGCAAGTGCCTTCGCGTCTTCGCGCTCCTTTGCCTCAATGCGATCTTCCTGCTCTTTCTGCATTCGCAGAACTTCCGGGTCTGGTCCGGGCGGTGGCGCTGGTGTCTTGGGGGAACTCAGGATGCCGCCCATCACTTAACCTCGCGAACATATAAAAATCATGGCCATCAGGGCCGTATTTTTTCAACAAACCCTCCTCCAAAAATCGCATCTTCTTGATCCATTTGATAGCCTGAAAGTTACGCGAATGGACCGTGCATTGAAGGCGAACCATCCATAACTCGCCAATATAAATATCAAACATTTGCTTCGCGACACGGTGGAAGGTGCGCCCATAGGTTGGTAATTCAACGTCCGTGACCATCCAGACATCACCAACGCCCCGCCATAGTGGAACAACGCCGAAAGCGCATACGGGTTTGCCATCCGCAACCCCGCACCAGGCGTAACCGATATCGCAATACATTTTGGTTAGCTGGTCATAATCGGGGATGTTGTTTGGAAATACCTGATCCCATTTTCGCAAGTTCATCAGCTTGAGGAAGCCGGGATGGAACTCGACAAGTTTCCGCGATTCATCGAGCTTCATGTGGCGATTGAGTGCGGTGATATCGTCAAGCATCGTAGAGGTTGAAATCCATTTTTGCCCGTGGGATTTGCCGCCATGTCATGGGGCGTCGCGTCATCCGTTTGTGTTCGCCGCCGCCTAGAACGAGGTAGCCATAGGCGTCCCCAACGTGGCTGTGTTCGTTCTTGTTTGGCACATCCTTGAAACGCTCCTGACCGGCGCCGATGGCAACACGGGAGAAGTGGTAGCCCCCGGCCAGCGCCTTACGGATACGGGCGCATTTGCGACTGACCAGCAATCCGGGCTTCTTGTCGATGAAGCGGATCATAGGCGCTGCCATCGCCTCACGCCGCGTTTTCCAGTCATTCGTCGCCGTGGGACGCGCCAACAAGCCAATGGATTGGAGGTAGGAAAACGAAGTGGTTTCGTAAATCTGGTCGCGCTGCTGGCCAGCCGGATCGCCCCAGATCATCACCTCCGCTTTGTAAAACAGGGTTTCGATTTCCGCCTTCAGTTTGGTGCCGAAATTCTCCAACCCCATGTCAAACGTGACTAGCTCATGGATTATCCGCCACTGGCCATGCACCGTACGCTGGCCAAATACGGCAGCGGGCGTCAAGCCAAAATCAAGGCCGATTTGCAGGGGCAAGGTTGGATCGTACTCAAGCGTTTCCTCCGTCATCGCCTCGTCGTCATACTCCGGCGTGATCGGCTTGCCCTCGACAACGTAGGTGTATTCACCCTTCGCGTAACACCGTATCCAGTCCAGATTCTTGCCGCCCACGAGCTGATCGTAATAACCTGGGGGCACGTTTTTGACGTTTTCAGCGGAAGGGTTTGCCATCCACCATTTGCCGGCCGACATGACAAACCCATTGAACTCTGGATTTTCAGGTAAATCCTCTTCAGGAACCTCAAGCACACCGGGCGGTTGGCGAAAAAATTCCCAGGCATAGGTGCCAAGCGGCGCCTCCTTGCCCTCTGCCAGCCGCCAGTACCAGTGATCCGAGTCGCAGGGGTTACTGTCCATCCAGATACCGCGCCATGTGGGGCCGCCATCGGCCTTTGTGGGGTATCTCCCAACCCTGTGTGTTAATCCGTCCACGATTGCTTTGGGAAGTTCACGGCACTCATTGATCCAGGCGCCGGTCAATTCCAGGGAGAGCAGCTTACGAACATCTTTCGGCTGGTCGAGGGCCAGAAAGATCACCTCGCAATCGACGCCGTGCGCCCCTTCACGGCTGGGCAGTTTGATGTGATGGGTGATGGGCGGCGACCAATGCGCCCTGCCCCAGATGTTTTCGGGAAATATCTCCATCCATGTTTTGAGGGTGGTGGTTCTGAGCATCGGGTAGGAGTTCCGCACGACGACAAACCTGGAGTAGCGGATGCCGTCACGGGGAGACGGTTTCTGTTTGACCGCGCGCAACATGATCTCGGCGGCACAGGCATAGCTCTTGCCGCTGCCCACCGGCCCCATGATGCCCCGGACGAACTTATCCGAGGTCAGGAATTTCCAGATCGTGGGGGCTGTGGAAAAATCGAGGTTGAGATCAGCCGTGTCACTCATCACTTGCTTCCATTATCGCTCGCCCGAGCTGCTCGACGACTTGCGGGACAACGGCATTTCCGAGGGCTTTAAGTCGGTCCACCCTTCTGGGAACCCCATGAGCCACTCGACCCACGTCGGGTTCAGGGAGCCACCTTGCGGGATCGACCACATCTTTACTGCCGTTTGCAGCGTCAAAGATTCCTTGGCTCCGCTTGGGCGTGTCCCCGTCCATTTCTTCGCTGGCCCGCGTGGCGTGGCGTCGGGCGTCGGCCACAGCTTCACGATGTCTCCCAAATTCGTCTGATGACCCTTTGCCATTCTTGCTCGTATCTTTTCCGGGTCTTGGTACTCGCCGCCGCCGGTCTTCCTCACGCTGGGCGTCGGCCACAAGCCTTTCCGCGCCATGTAGTTCAGATTGCCCGTGCCAGCCCTGTCGCCGCTCCTTTCCCCGCCGCCCAATGGCGTTGTCGGAGTTGGCAACAATCCAAACTCGGTCGCGTCGGTGCGGGGCATCGACGGCGCAAGCTGGAATAACAAATGCTGCGGCTTCGTAGCCGAGGCTTTCCAGGTCAGAAAGGCTGCGCTGGAGCCCCATCGGCTGGTTAACAAAACCTCTGACATTCTCGCCAATGACCCATGTAGGCCGTAGCTTTTTAACAAGGGCAGCCATCGCCGGCCAGAGATCACGGTCATCTTCCGCGCCTCGCTGCTTCCCGGCGACACTCCAGGGCTGGCATGGGAACCCGCCGCAGATGAGGTCAATTCCTCCAAGTCTATCTGTCGGGATGGTTCTGACATCGTCGTAGATGGGCGTGTCGGGCCAGTGCTTTCCAAGGACGGCCTGGCAGAAGGGCTCTCGCTCACAGAAGGCAACTGTGTGAAAAGCTCCGGCTCTCTCAAGTCCGAGGCTGAAGCCGCCGATGCCGCTGAACAAATCGAGGACATTCACTCCTTCCCCTCGCTGACTTCCTCGTAGGTGGTGGTCACTTCCGGCCCGACCATCTTGATGCCGACAACGGACGGGGCATCCGGCCCCTTATCCGGCGCTTCCAGCAAACCCGCCGACTTGGCAAGGACACGCAGAACGGAAACCTTGTCGTGCATCTCAAGTTCCAGCGTCGGCTCACCGCCGCGTGACTTGGTGACGCGGATACGCTTGATGGCACAGGCCACCTCGTCGGGTATATCCGCCGATGCCTTGACCTTGACGTTGCCTTCCGCGTCCCATGTGAGGACATCGGTGAGATTGGCACCGGCGATATTGAGCAGATATTCGGCCACCGCGTTTTTGTTGTGGGCGACCACATCGTTGCGGCCCCGGAGGCGTTGCTCCAGCCGCTTGACGCCGCCGAACCGCCCTGTCGGGCTATGCGTCCCGGTCATCGGCTAACTCCTCCATCCAGATTTCCGCCATCGTTTTGATGATGCCGTCCGGTCCCTCGTATGCCTGCGGCGAAGGACGTTCCAGCATCTTGTAGACCGAGGCGTGGTTTCGGCGTGGCGCGGCGCGGCGCAACCACAACCAATGTTCGACGGCTATCGTCTCCGCTTTCTGGCTCAACGTCCTCACGCGCGGATTTCCGTAATCTTGATGCCGTATTCGGCTTCAGTGAGTTTCTTCTTCAGGCGGTAGATCGGGGTTTTCACACCCTTGACATCCTCGATCACGGTGACGCCGTTCCTGACATAGCGAAAATCAGCAAAGTAGCTGCATATCGGTTTATTCTTGAGGCTAATGGGGAATTTCGGCTGCATTTCGAGGTCCGATATTTCCCCCTGGCGCTGGTGTTCACGCAGAAGCACATACCTGTTGGCTTCCGCCTTGGAGGCAAACTTGATGCCGTCAACAACGGTACGGATGTTGCCGTATTTGCTGTGTTTTGCCATCAGTGCAACTGCCCAAAGCTGATTTTCGAGCGGCGAAAACCGCCCCGGTTCTCGCGATAGAACTCCATCATGTGGTCAGGCACCTTTTCCTCGACATGGGGCGTAAGAAGGTAGGCACGGGGAATGCCCGGATTCGGGTCAATCCACTCGATAACGATCTGTCGCACACCGCTAACGCGGTCAAATCGATTGGCCATCGATATTTTGCCGTCGCGCATCAGATTGTGAGCCTCCTCAATCGTCATCTTGACGAGACGTTTCCAAATAATCCGGGCCTCCTTGTCCCGTTTTGGGACGATTGGACATTCGGCGATAGCGGTCCAGGAACTTGGTTTCTTTGCTGGAGAACTCATTGATCTTCCTTTCCAGTGCCTCCAGGGCGAGAACCCGGCGGCGGCACTTTTTCTCGATTTCTGTTTTCAACTCCTTCCAAGTCGGCCACCACTGACTGAGTTCCGGGGCTTCGCGCAGCGTTTCAACCACGGCGTCACGGGGGTAGGACTTCAATTTCTCGCTATAGGCTTCCAGGGTAATATCCAGTTCAGGTGCGCTCTGGGACTTATGGCTCGTCAAAGCCCACAGGCGATTTAACTCCATCAACACCTCGCGATCCGATGCCGGCGCCATCGACCTCGACAACTGGCCGTGTGTTTCCTCAATGGCTTCCAGCGTCGGATTGCCCTCAATCTTGTAATGGCTAATCCGATACGTCCCCGATATCGGCGGATAAACCGCGTCGAGCCAAAAACCGTTCCGTTGCTTCGACAATACTGCCGCCGCGTGACGATCCGCCGCGAGGGCGTTTGTCTGCTGTTCGGTTGTGGCCAGGGCTGTCGTGTTCGTCATCCCATCTCTCCTGGTTGAGCCATGTCGATGGATGGCAGATAAAATTCGGGTCCGGGTCGTAACGTGACAACCCATCCATAATTTTTTCGTGGGAGGTTTTTTTGATGGCTTTCAAATAAGATTTTCTGGCAGCACCCTTGCCGACCTTCAGAGGGTATTTTTGCCAAAATTCGTCAAAACATTTTTCGTCGTTTTGATGCTGTTCCCTATAAGATAAAGAAAGTGACGGTTCTATTGACGGTTCATACCGCGCCTCCGCTAGGTTAGTTTGTGCAACTCCGCTAGGTTTAGATTTTTTAATACCGCGCTGGCGCGGGGTTATGATTTTGTACTTTGTCCCCCGTTTTCCCCTCTCACTCGGCACCGTTCCAATACGGGAAAGTTCACCTATTTCGATCAATTGGGAGATGTTTTTACTGACGTTGGAAACATGCACATTCGCGTATTTAGCCAACCGCGAAAGGGAAGGCCACGCTACGCCCTTCTCATCAGCATGATCGGCTAATGCCAGCAAAATAAGACGCGCCGTTCCTCTGGCCTTGGAATGCTCCCAAACATCCCTGTAAGCCTCCAGACTCACGCCGACGCCCTTCCCATCAGACGGACAAAGCTATCAAGACGCTGCCTGTTGGATGCCCCACGCTCCTCCAACCCAACCTCGATGAACTCAATCACCAGCCGGGTCAT
>Ga0080013_1004326_pt1 | contig 14070 bp, 23 predicted proteins | sample ETNvirenome_6_85_FD_69236 | JGI IMG/M metagenome (GOLD analysis project Ga0080013, IMG submission 69236) | Marine viral communities from the Pacific Ocean - ETNP_6_85 (SPADES assembly) (version 2) | ecosystem: Environmental > Aquatic > Marine > Oceanic | place: Pacific Ocean | collected 2013-06-19
ATCGTCGGTTGTTAATTGTTACTGCTCCATCTTTCTGGTCGGTATTACCACCTAAAAATACTTTTCCGTTGTCAATAAAACTTGTTGTGGTTTTATTTGAGCTTAATTTTATACTTTGACTATTTGAGTTATCTCTTAAAAGTAACGTATATTCCCCTTGTGCATTTTGTTTTATTCCACTTGGATAACCTGTCCCCTGCCCTCCTCTTGTAAGAGCAATAACGTCTTGGTCTGTCAAAGGCTCTTGCGTTCGTAAATGTAATGTTGCGCCTATGTCAGTGTTTGAAACGTTGCTAATATTACCAGTATCGAAAAAATTAGCCTGGTTAATTTTAACTACAGTACCTCCTTGTTGTGGTCTTACTCTTTCTGTTCTTACGTTAGTTGCTTTTATATCACCAAGAACATCTAATTTTTGAGTAGGAGTGTCGTGTCCTATAGCTAAATTACCGCCCTGAATAAAACTATTTCCATTCGAATTAAGGAATATTGTTTGCTCTGTTGCATTAGAAAGTAAAAGTCTGTACCCATTTCCTGAGCCGTGTAACAAACCACTTCTGTTTGAGTAATCGGTGGGAGCTAGTCCACCTATTGATACTGCGCTAAACGCCCATTCCAATGTGTTTACGTCATTTACTACCCCAATTCTACCTGTTGGCTCTGTGTTAAAGTCACTGGTTGGGTTGTAAGGCGGAAAAACTCTTGGGTAAGTGTTATCTGTGTAGTTAACAATTAGGGAGTCTTTAACGCCTAAAGTTCCATCCGTTTTCACTCTATTTCCAGGATCTACAAGCCCAGTGTCAGTTGGGTTTGTATCTTGCGACAATATAGAGTCAGCTAAAACGCCATTAGGCCCATCTGACCACAAAGGAACAGTATTAGTTGTACCAGATCCCTGCACTTCTGGATCTTCCCAGTTTACATCAGTTCCATCTGAAACTAGTATCTGCCCGGCTGTGCCAATTGGTAATGGATTAGCAACTCCGGTGGCATCCCCAGCCCACATAGAGCCTCTTGGGATATTTGGTACATCATTTGTTCTGCCAAGTGCAATTGCTTCAATCTCGCCTGCACCGCCTGATTTCTTACCAACGACACCAACATTCTGTACAAGATTAGTTCCGCTTGGCCTTGTGTTTGTTAAGCCACCACCTTGAGCAACCCATACAGTATCGCCAACATTAAAAGCATTTGTGTTAATACCTGTGGCTGCTCCATGTGTTATGATATATCCGTTATCATTCGCGCCATATGTATCAGCCGCAACACCAACTGCCGGCATTCTAGCCGGGTCACCAGCCTGTGCTAAATCAACCTCGTACCTTTCCTGACCTACATTGTATCCTGTAATATAAACCGGATCGCCTGGCTGCACTGCAACTTGGAATCTTGCCGGCTGCCTTAAAGTGATAGCGAATTCTGATTCTAAATCTCCGGCATCGACATATGCTTTGGTAGCTGCGTCTTGAGCGGCTGTTGGGTCAGCAAGATTCATAATCTGATTGCTACCCATGTCTATAATATCTAAACAAACAACATCGCCCGTAAATGTAGCTGTTCCTTCCACGTTTAATGTGTTATCTACTAAAAGGCTGTTTGTTTGTGTTTCACCACCAACAGTTAAATTATTATTCCCAGAAGATCCACCTGTAATAGTTAAATTTGTACCTACCGTAGTTAAAGTGGGCGAGCTGAGAGAATCTACAAATATAGGCGAGTCCGCAAGAGTTCTCCCCCCGCTGAATACAGGCAAGTAGCCTACTGTCCCCGGGGTCGGAAATATACTTTCTTTTGTAAAATTTGCTATTGACGCTACCGTGAACGTTACAGTTAAATTATCTCCGCTCTCGTCTACCGCTTGTTGGGTACCAATCATGGTATCACTACCGATTGGAGTTGCCGCTGGATAACTATAAATTATTGCCATATTATTTGTTCTTTAATATTTGTATTTCTTGTTCTAAAGCTTCTATTTTTTCTATTAGTTTTTTAATAGCCGCTGTGTTTATTGCTATAAAATTATTATACTCCAACGCTAGCGCGTCTTCTAGGTCAGCTACTTTCCGCTCGCCTATTACGGCTGAAGGTACAATATCTCTAACTTCTTGAGCAATGAATCCGTGTTTAAAACCTGGTTTATTGAGCTTACTTGTATTCCATTTATATGTAACTGGATTTAGTAATTCAATAGTCTGCAACGGGTTTTTTATTGGTTTTATATTTTCTTTAAGCCTTTCGTCGGAAAATATGCTTGTAGAATTTGTTGTTAACCCGCCTATTATTTCTACATTCCCCCAAAATTGAGCAATTGAGTCTGTTGACGTTACGTCTCCTAAAGCTATATAGCCATCAGCTCCTCTAATTTGTGTTCCGTTTATGCCTATAGTGGTTTTAGGATCGCTTCCCTTAAATACTACTTGGGATAAAGCATTGCTATTCGTTCCCGAACCATACCACCCACCATTAGCAAAAGCATAGTACCTTGTGCCAGAAGCATATCCAGTGTCGCTATGATTTGAAGTGCCCCATAATTTAGTATTATATATTTGTATCTTAAGCTTAAACTCAACCAAGTAGTCTCCAGCCGGAAGATAGTGTGTAAAGTCAGCGGAGCCAGCGTCCCATGATCCAAAAGATTTGTGGGCATAGTGATGTGGAGAAGATTCCATAGCATTTCTCAAATCTTCAAACCCTTCCCATACAGAGCCATCAGAATATTGTTGAATGATAAAATCATTTAAATTTAAACGAATATTACCTGCTTTTAGAAAATGCGATTTTTCCGAACCAACAGGGGTTTTGTTCCCTCCATTTTGTTCATAAACTTGAGCAATAAGATATATTTTGTATTTAGATTCTATTATTGAATATTTATTTAATGAAGGATTGCTTCTTTCATATTCATAATTACCATTGTGTATATAATCATTCCACGAACTATAACTTTGGCCACTGGAATAATACCAGGATGCCCCATGATCCTCAAGAAACTCCTCTTGTACCATAATATCAAAGCTCCCTACATGGTTCGCGACGCTTTTATAAGGCACTGTAAAAGTCGCTGAGCCGCCCGTGTGTTGGGTATACGTTGTATTATTCACTGTTGCTATAGCGTCTTGTTCGTAGGTGATGTCCGGAAGTGAAATATATTTATTGTACGAAGTGTTAGTTGAATGCGTTGAAGAAGTAGCGTTGAACCACGTGTTACTTCCTGTACTTCTATCACTTATGTCAGAAAAACCCGCCTCGAGATTTTCGTAATCTTTTGAATTAAAGTTTATAGAGCTTCCCGCGCTTGGGGATATAGTAGGTAGGGACGCCGCGGAAATTCTTATTTTTTCGCTAGGCCATATATATCCAGTTGCATTCGGGGATAATACTATAGATGGACTAGACGCCGAAGACTTAAGTTGACCACCTTGGTGTACAACCCAGTTACCTATAGAGCCAGCTGAGTGAGAACCCTTAAAGCTTGAGGTGCCGTCAGAATCTACAAAGAACTCTTTAGCATGTATAGATCCATTGTCTAGATCAATTGCCATACCAGTTGTTGAAAATCCTGAATGGCTTGCTGAATGGGGGTATGTACTGTTTTTTATAAGCCCGGTTGTTATTTGCCCACCGCTTATTGTTGTAGTACTTGTAAATATTTCACCTACAGTATCAATATAGCTTTGAACATCTGAATCACCATAGTTTCCGCCAGAGCTAAATACAACGTCGCCTGTAAAGTTTATCTTATTATTTACAGTATCTATTGAGAATGGCGTGAGTGTACCAGAGCCATTAGTAAACTTAAATTTATCCGCGGCAAATTCCATATCGGAAGTTGTACCATTAGATAATAATTTTAACCCGGCTACTACTCCATTTGCGTCTACCTCTATTCCATAAGACGAATTTAACTTACCGTCTACAGTAGCTATAGTACTTTGGTTTACTGCAATGCTAGCGGTATTCCCGTTTATTGATGTTTGTAATCCACTTACAGCCGATGCCCTAGCGGATGTTTCATTTGATATTGCAGTTGCATTGTTTGTGATACTTGCGGTGTTGCCATTAACGGTTGTTTGAAGCGCACTTATCGCACTTGCTCTAGCTGAAGTCTCGGTCGATATAGCGCTAGCATTGTTACTTATATTCGCGGTATTGCCGCTAACGCTTGTCTGCAGCGCTTGATCAGCAGATATTCTCGCTGACTCTTCATCCGATATAGCCGTGGTATTACTACTTATATCAGCAGCGTTCCCGGCTACATTCGTAGTTAGCGTTTGAATTGCCGCTACTCTAGCCGAGGTTTCATTAGAAATAGCCGTAAGATTACTAGCTATGTCTGCTGCGTTTCCATTTACATCAGTTTGTAGGGCAGATATTGCACTTGCCCTCGCTGAGGTCTCATTAGATATAAGGGTGGCATTATTACTTATACCTGCAGTATTGTTATTAACGTTTGTCTGCAATGCTTGATCAGCGGATATTCTTGCCGATGTTTCGTTTGATATTGCTGTAGTATTACTACTTATATCGGCCGTATTGCCATTAACGTCGGTTTGTAAAGCAGAAATAGCTGAAGTCCTTGCGGACGTTTCATTTGCAATAGTTGTGTTAACCGTGGAAATATCTGCAGAATTCTGGCCAATAGCAGAATTTAAGGTTGTTATATCTGTTGATGTAGCATAGCCATCTCCCGCAATAACAGTTTGAATAGCCTGTATATTTGACGAGCTAAGACCGTCGGGCACACCGTTGTTAAGTGTAAACTGAGCTTCCAGATTTGACACCTTAGTAGCAAACGCTTGAGATGTATTAGAGGATGCCGCGGCAATCTCCGTGTTTAGCGCTCCAGAAGTTCCTGTGATGCCGCCACTAGCGTCAAATGTAAATTGTGACTGCAATTCTGTTACATCAGATGCCTCAGCATAATCAGTTGTACTTTCAGTGGTCATTACACTATTTGCAAAAGATTGAGATAGTGTATTGGTTGTTGGGTCAAATATCCGGCTTGATAAATCTGTTACACTTTGTGACGTAGCTTTGTCTGCCGTTGCAGTTGTAATTAACGCTTGAGTTGCCGTTGTAGTACTATAATTACCAAGCTCTCCGTATATTTCAGATGATAAGTCCGTAACACTTTGTGATGTGGCTAAATCAGCAGTAGCTGTAGTGATCAGCGACTGAGTTGCTGTTGTGGTACTGTAGTTTCCTAAGTCAGTTTGTATTTCGGATCTTAGGTCTGTAACACTCTGGGCTGTGGCTTTATCTGCGGTAGCCTCTGTTATTAACTGTTGCGTAGCAGTAGACGTGGAATAACTAGTCAATGCGTCATCTGTATATGACCTATACCCGGCCTCTAGCGATAGCGTTGACGATGCTATTGATCCTTCTAAAGTGGACTTCACCTCATCTACCCTTGTGTTTGTAGCGTAGGTGGATGTTCCGCCTTCTACATTATCTATCCTGGATTTAAGAACTGTTGTATCGGATTTAAGGCTAAGTAAGTCTGTTTGTATATCAATTTGACTATTTCTAATGCCTTCATCAAAATCACCTACGGCTAATGTATCCACGACTAGCTCCACAATCTCTCCTAACGTAGTAGATTTAGTAGAATATACAATACCTCTGGAGTTTCGCCCTCCAGCCTCTGATACTATCAGTAAATTTTTTAAAGATAGTTCGTCAATTCTTGGATATGTATAAATCGACGGCATTTATTCGTTTTTTGTTCCGTTTTTACGAGGATTCATACCTCCTCTATTCCTATGCGCAGTAACAAAAGTACCAGTATAGTGGTCATAATCTAGCCCTGCAAGGTTTTTACCATTTTTCTTAGCATCTCTCCTCTTCTTTTGGCTATCTGCACGTTTCTTTTTGCGATCAGGACTATTAGCATGCCTCAAATCGCGTTCTTTCTTGCGCTTCGCAGCCGCTGGTGATAACTTTTGTTTACCCATTTAATTCGTTTTTTGTATATTATACAATTTACGCACTTTTTACCGTTTTTACAAGCCTGAATGCGACAATAGGGTACTACTATATATACATTAATAGGCTAATGTCACATATTTTAGATACCCAAATAAATTAGGGGGTGTGTTTTTATTTTTTTTATCAGATATTTAGGGTTTTGGGGCCGCCTACTACTTTTACACTGTCCACTCGTTTCAGAAAATCGTTTACATTTTGCCGGGTTCCCCTGTTTTTGTGAGATCCTGGGATATGTTCCAGCGTTTCTGGATATTTCAGCAGGATTTCTGGATATTGTCTGGACTTCTGGCTGTGCTGTCTGGGATCCTGGCCCTGGCTGTGAGATCCTGGTCCTGGTCTACTGGTCCTGGGTCTGGTTGTGTGAGATTATGTATAGCATTTTTACATACCTAATGCGATTGGTATTCGATAATATATATGAATACAAAATAAAAGATATGAAGTTTGAATACACTACCACCAACCGTCAATACCTGGTCGACCAGATCGAGGAAGAACTAGGAATGACCATTGACTCCTGGGATTGGTCTGATCGCGAGATCCAGGACATGTATGACAGCTTAATCGGGTCAATGTATAACGGAATAAACTGGAACAAATGATAGTACGAATAGACACAAAGAACTGGCTGGGCAATTACAACAGCAACGTCAAGCACTTCCAGGATCAGCGCCATCTGGATAACTATCTGCGCAAATGCTACAGCAACGAGATCTCTAGCAAGGTTATCGGGATCTCAATCCTGCAAAGCTAACACGAAACGTAAACGATAATATAAATGTAAAACAAATAATATGAAACCTAAATTTTCTCACAACAAAATCATAAACATTGTACTCACAGCATACATCACAGGGCTAATAGCTTTGGCTACAGCAGGGATCATTCGCTGCATCATTGGGCTCTTCATGGGCGACTTCGCAAGCGCTAGCTATGGAATCTATAACTAAAAAATACAAACTCAATACGAACGGTATTCGATAATATAAATGTAAATAAATAATAAATTAAATTAAATCTTATGTCAAATTCTAAATTACAATCTGCAATTTCAAAACTATCTAAGTCTGAATTATCTGAAATCTTTCCACCAATTGAAAGAAAGAATTTTGTAGTCCGAAAGTCTTGGTATGGACGTAATCAAATTATAACTTTTGTTAACAACAAAAACCAAAAGATTACTTACAACCACGATGAGGTTTTAAAAGTAATGTTACCTAAACTAAACATTATGCCTTGCTGGATTAAAAGAGGTTATTGGTCTCAATCTACCGATATGCCTTCAAATGTCAGAAATGTAGTAATTGAAAGAGTTGAACTAGATGAAGTAAAGTAGTCTAGTTCTCTCCCCTAACGGGACTGGCGCGTTGAGATGTGTGCATCACCAGTATAAACAACGTTGAACAGATCACCTAATATGCATCGTAACTGGTGTGTATAGCAACCGTATTATCTAATTTTAAACGATCGGAAAAATGCGACAATAGCCTCTTACTATAACTAATATAACACCCTAACGTCGCACTTTTTTGGTTACCGTTTGTTAGTGTGTCTCGAGTAATTATTTTTTTAGGTGCTTGGAGATAGAGTGCAATACCATTCTAACTATTTTAACTAGCAAACAGAGTATATACTTTTTTACAAACTTAATACGAGGTATATTCGATAATATATATGAATTTAAAAAATAACTACTATGCAATTTATACTTACTTGTGAAAACGGAAAACAAATCGACTTAAGTAGCGATATTTTACGCCAAATGAAAGGTGAAATAACTCGCGAAGAAGTTCAGGAAAAAATTAAATTTTATCAAAATACTAATACTAAATAAACTATGCGAACTATTAAACTCACTGACTCCGATGCTATCTTTGTACACTATGCGTTAAGAATGTACGCTATGAACACTGAAGGCTTAGATGAACAAGATAAAAAAGAAATCCGCGAAGTTGCGGCAAAATTTAAATAATATGAGTAAACTAATATACACCCAAGAATATGTCTCCGACGGAAAAAAGTTTTATTGGGACGTTGATACCCTAAATGCTTTTAGATTTGAGGCTAACTATATGAGCAAAGAAGAACTGTTAAAATCAGTTACTGAATTTGTAGAAATTGATTGCCACTTAGAAGATGGCGAAACTGAAGAAATGTTAATTTCGGATTTGATGAAACAAATTTTGCAAAACTAATACGATTACCTAACGATAATATATTTGTATGAAACTAATAGAAATAAATAACAACGGAACCGCTACATTTTCGCTGAATGACGGTCGCAAATTAAAATCCTACCAATCAGGTTATGTCCGAATTGAATGCAAACGTCATGACCGATTATACCAAATAAATCGAGTGCGTAAAGTACCACCTAAAACAAAAGACAATTACTTTCCTATGTATGAGCGTATACTTATACCTAACGAACTCGATAGACTTGAATATATTATTAACTGGGTAAAACGAAATGTACAATGAAACTAACAAATATAGAAAAAAATGTGCTAGAGGTTGCACTAGACCATATGGAAGAACACCTAATGGAATTGATGGACGAACGTGAACTACACGGTGACATATGGCAAGAACGGTTAGATGCGTGTAAAACTATAAGAACTAAACTATGATGACAATGAAAGAAGCGTGTGAGTACGTTAAAAACTCTAGACTTGAGAGAAATCGCAAGCACCGAATAGATAATGCTAAAGACGGATTATGCGGTGGCTTAACCGACAAAGAGTACAACCGAATGTACATCAAAGGCAAAGGCGCCGGAAGTAAAGGTCGTTCCTACTCTCATAACAAAATATGGGTAGCTCAAGGCAAATCAGAACGTATTCACACCTTCTATCATAAGAAGTGGGATTTACAAAACTAATACGAATGCAAATCGATAATATAATTGAATAAAAAATAAATAATTTACTATGCAAAATACAATTAAATTTACCACAAACAAAAAAATTAAACTCAACGGAGTTACTTACAAACCTTACACTGTAGGCAATCTACCACCTTCATTCGGATTTAAATACGATGAAGATAAAGATAAAGACGGAATATATCAGTGGTTTAACTACAAAGGCTTAACCTATGTTGAAGAAAAGAAAGGATTTTGGGATGCTTTTGCATAGGGGCATACCGTACCACTACACAGAGTGGACGACTTACAACGGTAAGTTAGCTAGCGGATATGGCTGCGAACACTTTAACTTTGCGCCTTACCACGTTAGCTACTTGCCGGCACAGTCGGAAGATGAAATGAAAGCTCGTATTGACGATTTAATCGACAATCACGACAAATATGTAGAACAGCGTAAACTGCACGACGCCGGATGTGCGGCCTATTACGCAAGTAAAAAACCCGGCGAATATACAGGAGATTAAATTATGAGTGATACAATAACTAAATGGCACGAAATGGAGGAAGAGCGCAAACTCGCCGAAAATGCCGAGCAATACAATAAAGAAATAAACGAAGCGCAACACCAAGATTATATTTGGGTGCTAGACTTTACAGATGGCAAAGTATATTCATACAAAGTGCCTAGCGGTGTAAACGACCTTGAGTCCTTTATAATCGGCGCAGGCCATAAACTATCGAATGTAGAGTGGATGAATACTAATGAATGTGAAGTAGAATATGGCAACTAATAAAGAACTAATGGAAGCGTTTATATATAATTTAAACTGTTATGACGCTAAAATAATAGACCGAGAAGATTTTATTAACGCAATGCAAGAATATATCTATCTATGAGCAAAATGAAAGAACTTGACGAACTCGCACAAGGTGTCGCTGACGTCACAATGGAATTGATGTATGATAGTGTCGATTGGCAACTATCGGATTTTGAACAAGACGGTGATGACTACAATGCTATACACAGCCACGTTATGTACCTCGCAATAAATAAAATGTATGAAGAAGCGAAAGAATGGAAGAAAATTTAGCCACAAACCACTTACAAGAGTGCAAATAGAGGCGATCGAGCGTCAGTATTGGGAGAGATACAACGCAGGTATACCTCAGTGGCAAGCGGATATGTATTAAATTTACAAATGTAATACGAACGCAAATCGATAATATAAATGTAACAAATAAAAATAAAACTATGTATTGTAAATGCGGAGATGAAGTACATCCAGTACGATTAAACTTAGGTTATAACACTTGCGTGTCATGTTCAACTACACAAACCTATAGCTATGTGCCTATTATTGCGCATAAAACCGGTAATACAATACAAATTGTCAGCCAAGAAGTGTCAGCAAGTGTGCACAGAGCTTGGCGGCGTAAGTAGTTAACAAAGTTCGAAAGTACACTATTAACTACAAAATAGTATGTTTCCCACTTAGCAGAAAGGATGTTTGACATACTAAAGAGAGGTTTAAGGTTGGAAGGCGGATTAAAGGCGACAAGATATTGACGGCACTAGGGATTGATCACCTGTAATTGTGCGAACGATGACGTCGGCTCGATGAAGCAAGAAAGACGGGATAAACAGAGAAAAGGATATAAGTCAGGGCATACTAGTAAATGACGTGCATTCCTAACATTCCAGTCCCGTCCGCCTCTCAAATATACAGGTATGGGCATGAGTGTGATGCCGTAACTCGACCGAAAAACGTACGGGCATACCTGAAACGGGCGTGAAATGGTTAGATTAGTTTCCCTTCGCTTCGGCTATAGGTGACACTAATAACGTAGGTTCGATTCCTGCCACGTCCACTATGGAAATAAATAAATATATAAAAAGCGAAATGGCGAAGCTCGACCGAGGTATTGTAGCAACGCCTGAAAACAGAGAACAACTAGAAAACTTTGCTGGCGGATGCGGTCAAGGCTCACTAATACTAATGCAAATGGCTATCCAGTATGGCTATAAAATAGCGTTAGAAAATTTACAAATTCAATACGAACAAGAATCGATAATATAATAAATTAAAACAATGAAAACACTATTGCAACGCCTTAAGCCGGAGGTTAAAGCGGCTCTTGAAAGCAACGAACCAGAATACAGCGGTTCAGTGCGAGCGATCTTCGCTAAACTAGATAGCACATCATTTTATGGTGACTTAACAATTAGCGACATTAGGTCCTTATATACATTCGCTAACATTGAATCAATGCGAGTATCTACATGGGATTTTAAATACGGTGATAACATTTTAACTAAAGACGATGAGTAAAAAAATACTAACTGACGAACTGATTGAAACAAGGTTACGTAAACGCAATGTATTACCTAATGAAGACTTAGACCACGACTATAAGCTGGAAAAAATTAAAAATCACTTTGATTTTGAAATAACCGCTAATTGGCCTAATAATCCAGACATTATGTTTTATACTGAAACAACCGCTGATGGTTATGAGGTATGGATTGCTACTGATGACGACCAACGACCTAGCGTTAATGATGATATATACTACTATGAAAGCGATTGGCTTGAAAAAATGCAAGACGCAATGACAGACGGTAACGAAATATATTTTCAAGAATTAGACGATGATACCTATGAATTTAAAGATATTGTTGATAATGTATATGACGAATATTATAATGATAAAAAACAAGAAGTTGAAAACGAATTAATTGAAGAAGGTTATGAGTACGAAAACGAAACAGTCGGTGCCTAAATGGTTCCAAGGTATAATATACGAAAAAGGTGAAACAGTACAAAATCCTTTTAGCGGCGAAGAGTATACGTTAAACGGTGTTGAGTTATCTATGTATGATTTCATAATGGGTAGCCAGTATGTAATGGAAGTTGCGCCTAAAACCGTAACACAAAAACAAATAAACGAATTTCACAAAGCACTACGATGGTTTCAAAAAAACAATATTGAAGCCTATATGGTATTGCTAGACTAATACTAAAATTATGCCAAATATGAGTTACTGCCGCTTCGAGAACACGGCAAAAGATATGCAAGACTGCGTGTACGCGATCGAAGAGCGTGACGTATATGAATTTAGCGATTACGAATTTCGGGGCTTTAAACAAGTATTGGAGCTTGCACGAGAGATTGTAGATATGGAAGACGACATTGAAAAAATAATTGACTACTATGAATCTTCTAACACAGAATAGTAAATTAAAAAAGACTAGTAAAAAATTAGGGCTTAGGGTGTTTAACTTCGGTATACCTGCGTACAAAAGCGCAAGCGGAAAACTGACGTGCCCCATGGCGGATACTTGTGTAAAGTTCTGCTATGCCAAGAAGGGAGCCTACATCTGGAGTAACGTAAAACCTGCGTTTGAAAAGCGTTATGAGTTAACAAAGACAGATAACTTTGTTGAAGCTATGAACGCTGAAATACGTAAGAAGAAACCTGATTACGTCAGAGTCCATGATAGCGGAGATTATTATTCACCCGCATATCTAAAAAAGTGGATTGAAGTTGCTATACACAACCCAAGCGTAAGGTTTTACAGTTACACCAATATGGTAGATATGATGCTAAAAACCTCATTACCAGATAATTATGATATAATTTTTTCCGATTCAGGAAAACAAAAACATTTAATAAATGAACGAAAACACCGACATACAAAAATATTTACTACTGCTAGCAGCCTCGTTTCTAGCGGTTATGTGGATGCTTCTAATGTAGATTTATATGCAACGAAGTGGTTCAGTAAAAATCATAAAGTGGGATTAGTATTCCATTAAAATTTACAAAGTTAACACGAAGTATAATCGATAATATATTAAATTTAAAACTATGAGTAATATAATTGAAAAAGTCTTAGTTGACTCCGAGTGTATCCATGATGCACAGTATAACAATGTAACTAAGCGACTAAAACTATTTTACAAAAGCGGCGGTATATATAGCTATGAGCGTGTACCAGCTTTTTATTGGCATGGCTTATTTAACGCTACATCTAAAGGTAAATTCATTAATAACCATATTATTGGCCAATGGCAATATAAGAAAATAGCTTAATGACGCACGAAGAATTAGATTATCTAGCTGAGAGAGTAGCTACCCTTGTTATGGAAGGCTTAATAGAAAAGCAAAAAGAATGGGATCAGCAATTCACCTCAGACGTAGAAAAAATGTTTGGCGGCGGCTATGTACAAATGCAGGATCAAGAGCAATTGTTATTAGCCGAACTCGCTAGACTTATGACGCTATTGTCGCAGTACGAAGAAAAGCAAGAGTACGAAAAGTGTTCAATAGTACAGAACAAAATTAGAATAATACAAAATAAATTAAGTAAATTATGATACAACCAATGCTCGCATACAAAGTAGGCAAGAAAGAAGTCGACTGGTCCGAGAAGGTCTTTATGCAACCAAAGCTAGACGGCGTACGCTGTGTAATATCGAAAGACGGTGCTTATTCACGAACAGGCAAAGAGTGGCTGAACATTCACCACATCACTACTAATCTTGAACCCTTCTTCGAAAAATACCCAGACGTAGTACTCGACGGCGAATTGTACAACCATGAACTAAAAGATGATTTCGAAAAAATTATCTCACTTGTTCGCAAAACGAAACCCAAAGAAGGTGATCGTGTTGAGTCTGCTGGCTATGTACAATTCCACTGTTACGACTACATACCGGGTCCTGCTTTACGTCAGGCAAAATTTTCTAGCCGTATTGTTTGGCTTGAAGCGGAATTACCAGTAAGCTATTGCGTTAAGTTTGTTAGCACATATGAAGTTAACAAATACGAAGAAGCTTTGAATTTGCACACTGATGGGTTTTTAGCAAGCGGTTACGAAGGCTCTATACTTCGTCTTGACCGTCCATACGAATGCAAACGTTCGTATAACCTACAAAAGTTTAAAGACTTTCACGACACTGAGGCTACTATTATTGGCTATGAAGCGGGCAAAGGTAAGTTTACCGGTCTAATCGGTAAGTTTTTTATGCAAGATGACGATGGCGTTGAGTTTGGCTGCCCTATCGGTAAAGGCTACAACTTTGATGATCGTCGCGAAATACTTGAAAACATTCACGACTATATTGGTCAGCGCGCTACGTTCACATACTTTGAGCGTACAAAAGCTGGTAGCTATCGTCATCCTCTGTATAAAACACTACGTAACTATGAG
>Ga0080013_1004329_pt1 | contig 14066 bp, 18 predicted proteins | sample ETNvirenome_6_85_FD_69236 | JGI IMG/M metagenome (GOLD analysis project Ga0080013, IMG submission 69236) | Marine viral communities from the Pacific Ocean - ETNP_6_85 (SPADES assembly) (version 2) | ecosystem: Environmental > Aquatic > Marine > Oceanic | place: Pacific Ocean | collected 2013-06-19
AGGTGGGCGAATTACTGATCGAGAAGTCGAGATGTACGTTTATGTATTTCGATAATATTACGGCGCATACGATTAACGTAATTGGAAACGCCTCAGACGGGCAATCAATTAATCAATCACCGGGAACCTCAAGAATGAGGGCAGTCGGTGGTGGACATCATCAGGCTGAAGCGATGGTCACTTCGGGCGGATCATATGATAGGATACATATCGATGCCCCAACCAGCAATAAAAATGGGAAAATAGATAAACTAACCCTTTCAAATTTATTTACTGAAGGGGGCGCATGTGTATTTGACCGAATGAAAATCGGCACATTAACTATAAAACTTAATGAAATAGGTGGTGGTGGTAACGCTGGTGTCTCAGATGGATTTGCTACTAAGGAATTCAAGATACATCAAAGTGTAACAGCTGCCAATTGGAATGTAAGCGACAACGTTGAAGTCGTTACTGCTGCACCTACAAGTACTTTAACCAACGAGTAAAGGTGATGCAATGGGTTGGAATTCAGATATATGGGGACTGTTAATTCAACTAGCAGTCCTTATCGCCATTTTAAGTTTGGTAACAACAATCATGATAGGAGTAATAAATACATAAATGAGTACAATAATATATACATCTAACGGGTGAGGGCCTTGTATGGCAACTAAGTCTTGGTTGCGAAATAACTCAATAGATTTTGAGGAACGAAACGTTTCTACGAATGACAAATATTTAAAAGAGTTAGTACAACAAGGTTACCGCACAACCCCCGTTGTAGTGAAGGGAAATAGAGTGGTAGTGGGGTATAGCCCCGGAGTATTAGCAAAAACTTTTGGTGCGTAAAGGAGGTGATCCTGCATCTAAAAAAGTAAAAGGAGAGTAAAGTATGGTTATGGGAAATATGTTAAGAGATAGAGAAGTACAGTATATAGCAATGAAAGATGATACGACACAGACATGGAGGATATTGGATAGTTGGAGTGATGGTCTAAAAAATATAGATTTAGAAGATGATATAGATGATGAGAATCCCGCAGTTAAAGTGTTAACTGAAGGGGAATTTATAGCCCTTATTAAAGAAGCGGGGCGATTAGGCATCTTAGCAAATGCTACTTATGGAACAGGAGCAGCTGAATTTGAAGCTGAACTCCTAGAAAAAGACCAAGAAATACAAGATTTAAATACAAAAATTACAGCTTTGGAAGAAGAGAAATCCCAAGTGATTAGGGAAACTTCTTATTCAAAAGATTATGAACTGAAGGAAAAAGCAATGAACTCAATTCTAAAATTAGTATCGATGCAGGATATGACAAATCTAGGTAGGGAGCAATAAATGAAATTATCTGAATATTTACCCGAAGTACCACAGTTTGCTCAATCATTAATTAATCTTAATGAGCAAGTAAATATGATGTCTCTAATGAAATCGGCGGGGGATACAGGTGAAGCCCCCACTATTGGACTAGATCATGTAGTTAATACTTGGGTACGTCATCAAATGGCGTACAGACAACAATTAGTTCAAGATTTACAGACAGTCTGTATGACAGTACAAGAAGTACGAACCCCTTTAAATCATATTACTGGAGAAGTTTTTAGAAGAGGCATTATTTGGAAACCTAAAGTTGATCGTCCTGATGAAAAACAAAAAGATAGATTTGATAAATTTTTAGTGGACTGTAATATATTTGATCAGTCTTTAGAAGAAGTATTAAAACAGTTCCATTTTGATGTGAATTCAATTGATGACGGTTTTTTATATTTACATAAGGAATATAAACATGGAGAAGACGGAAAACTTCGATCCAAAGTTAAAGAAGTACGAAGACTCAATCCAGCCTTGGTCGAATTCGACCTTGACGTTGCTGGCTTACCGAAAAACGCACATTTTATATGTCCGATCCATCGAGAAGAACTCCATGAGTCCAGAGGAAAATGTACTGAACCCGACTGCGGATTGGAAATGTATTCGGTCATGTATAAATATTATCACAGGAATCAGCATATTTATTTATTTGATGATGAAGTTATTCACATGTCTAAATTTTCTCCATCGGAAACTTATGGGTGGAGTCCATTACTTACTATATTTGAAAAGACATTAACTCTTATTGGAATGGATAAAAATCTATATAGGTATTTCTTTGAAAGAAAGATGCCTGCTTCTATGTTAATGGTTACAACAGATGATCCCGAATCACTACGCCGAGAACGGGCGCATATAGCAGCACAAACTCGTGTAGACCCTAACTATATACCTATGGTAGCAGTATCTGCTAGAAGTCAACGGGGTCGAGTAGACCTTGTAAGACTATTCCATACCTTACAAGAGATGGATTATCTCCCTGTTAGGGAAGAGATACGAGAAAGAATTGCATCTATGTGGGGTGTTACTCCTGCATGGCAGGGCGCACCTGAAGCTTTTGGAGGATTATCTACGCAAACACAACAATTAGTTGTTATGAGTCGTGTTGTTGAAGCAGATCAAAGAATGTTTCAAGAGAAAGTATTCCCTCGTCTATTAGATGCATTCGGAATTACTGATTGGTCATTAGATTTACCTAACCCTGAAGAAAAAGCAGAAGCAACTAAACTTAGTTTTATTCAACAAAGGGCGCAAATTGTAACCGCTTTTGCAGGATTAGGTTTTACGGTATCCTTAAAAGAGGAAGGTGTTCCTATAGAAGATGCTGAGTTCATGATCTCTGGTGACATGGTTCCATCTGCTGAAATGGCAGGCGAAGCACAAGCTATGGAAGTTGCCCAACAAGAACAACAATTCCAAATGCAACAACTTCAAATGGAACAACAAGCAGAAGGTGGTGAAGGTGGTGGAATGCCTATGCAAGCAATGTTACTAAAAGCTGAAGGAAAGTACAATGGACGAACAGGGGGAATAACCCCGGACGCTTCCATGAAACTTCCCGGTGAAGAACGTGATATAGATGAGTACGCAGAAGCAAGAGAACGAAAAGCTTCTGAACGTATGTTAGGATTGCGTAAGGATAAAAAGAATGCCTTATCAAAAACATGGATTGGATCACTTTTAGAGAAAGGTTTTACTGCTCCAATAGTTAAAGAACTATCTCCAGATGCCAAGAAGCTTTGGTTTACTAATGAAGGTGTTCATTATGTAGCTGACCTTGGAGGAGCAGGAAGTGTTCTTTCTGTGGAGAAAGCTACCTTTGCTCGATTAGATAATAATAAAGATACGAATCCTAGTGTATCATATCAACCAGCAGGACGAAATAATCCTTTTGAAGACGGTTCTTATGACGATGAAGACGAAGCCTAATGCCAATTAAAGAAAAAGATGGTAAATGGTATTGGGGAAGTCAAGGGCCTTTTGAATCTAAAAAGAAGGCAGAAGAAGTTGCAAGAGCAGCCCACGCTGCTGGATTTGCAAAAACAGAAATTGGTCAAATCTTGGAAGGGGAAAAACCACACTTAGTAGAACGACCTTTAACAAATCATCCATCTTACCCACCACGAGATAAAACTCGTAGAAAACGACTTGATTGGACAGAAGATACTCCTACTGCAAAACTTCTAAAAGATAAATCTTATTTACATCCAGAACAACGGAACTACAGGAAAGCCCCACAAGAAAATACAAAAGGCAGTCCTCCGTATGTTAACGATGATCCAAAAGAAGTAAAGCGTAAACCCCAACATCCTGTCGCTCATTCACATCAGCATCTACATAAAGAAGGTGACGGGGGTGATAGTAGTGGGAGTTCCTTTGGAGGAACCGTATTCACATCAACTAATGCAGGAATCTTCTCTCCAACCTATGGAGAACGGGAAGCAAAAAGCAAGAAGAAACGAAGTGGAGTTGAAAAGTTAGGGGTGTATTTAACAGATGGATCACCTACTAAAAAGGCAGTTAAGAAGTCTGCTGGACTAGAATTAGTAGAATGGTTGTTAAAACAAGATGAAGATGATTTACAAAAACCTGTAGAGAGAACAGGTGACTTACCTTCTGAAAGTGCTGTATTAGCAGAGCAAAGAGATATGGAAAATAAAATTAAGATATTGTCAGATCAAGATAAGAAGAGGAGGAATTCAATGGAAGAAAACGCAAACCCACCCACAGGTGGTGAAGGCTCTCTCCCCGATAATAGTGTAGGACAAAGTAGGGCTTTTGCCTTATCAAAACAACCAATGGCATGGGGGCCTTATGATAATACTGATGACCTAAAAAGAACGGCACGTTTAGATGTTGAGGATGAAGACGATGAGTATTATGATACTGAATTTGAGAAAGCTATGGGTCACTTATATAATATAGCAAAAGAAGATGATCAGCCCATACATCCAGTTTCCAATGCCATATTACAGTTAATGAAAGATAAAGCACTTGACGGAAAATAATTTTTCTGTTATAGTGTGTCCCAAATGCGAAGGTAAGATGCGTGTAAACGCAGATCAAGACTTGTCATGTATTACATGTGGCAAGGTAATTACATTACAGGTAAGGAGGACTTATGATTCCAGAACAGGCAAGATTAGAAATAGGAAGAAAGAGAGCGACAGGAGAGACATGGACGGGAATAGCGAGGTGGATACTAGAAGAATACGGCGTGGAAGTTCATCGAACAACGGTTCAACGTTGGCACGACAAAGACATCCTTTCCGAATTTGAGATAGAAGAGAGTGACGATGTATTAGATTCTTCTAAAGAACGTTTAAAGATAGATAAAAAACTTCAAACCTTTAAGGCTGAATCAGTTTATTGGAAGAAGATGTATGAACAATCTTCCAAAAGAGAAGCAAGAAAAGATGTAGTAGAAGAGATAATTCAAGATTTAGTGCCTGCTTTTAAAGCAGTTAAGATACCAAAACCCCCAATAAACAAAGGGAAAAGTAACACAGATCAGATTGTAGTTGCTCCACTTACAGATACTCACGTAGGAGATTTTGTAAAAGCTGATCAAATGATTGGTTTAAATCAATATGATATAGATATATTCAACAAACGATTAAGTGGTTGGGCTGAATCAGTTTACAACCTCGTTGAATTAAGACGAAACATTGCTCCAGTTAATAAACTAATTGTTCCTATGTTAGGAGATATGATTAGTGGAGATATTCATGAAGAGTTAGCTAGGAGTAATATTGATCATTGTATGGGACAAATGATTAGAGGGGCAAACTTAATTGCCCAAGCTATAATGTTTTTCGCACCACACTTCCAAGAAATTGAAGTGCCATGTGTTGTAGGTAATCATGGTAGAATGACTAGGAAACCACCAATGAAAGACAAGTATATGGATTGGGATTATATGTTATATCAATGGGTTGCTGCATTTTGTGCTAATCAAAAGAATATAACTTTTAAGATTCCTCGTAGTTTTGCTACATCATTCGATGTATATGATAGAAAAGTATTGATGATGCATGGGGACGCTATTTCAGGAGCGGGATCAGGAACAACTATTATGAATACAATTGCTAAAATGCGTTCAGTATTTGAATATGGACGAGCAGCAGATAATAGTAACACAGCTATCCCTGATCATTTTGATTCTGTTATGTTAGGGCATTTCCATAGAGTTGATGAGTACGATATTGGAACAGGAGAGATTCATATTTGTGGTACGATGAAAGGTGGTGATGAATTTGCTTTACAGAGACTACAAGTATTTACTCCACCAAAACAAATTGTAACATATTGGCATCCGAAATACGGTTGCGTAGGTAAAGAAACTTTATATTTAAATCGTTATGATGATATAGAAAGTAAGTTTACAGACATTATTCCTGAAATCTGGATTAATTCAGTATAATATTATATACGGGTATAAGGAGATATTTATGGTAGCTTTATCGGCACAGATATTACATCAAGCAACAAAGGCAGCTTTAAAAACAGCTGCCCAAAAAATGTATATTGATATGGTGCAGAACTATCCTGATTACGCAGATCAAATACCCAAAGACTCTGCATATATACAAATAGGCGCAGACGATATTGAGGTTGGATTTCGTGATCCTAGCGTTACAGACCTTGATGGAGGGAAAGAAGGGCGACCTATTATCGGTATATACAAACAAAGAGTAAGACGACATACACGAAAATTAAAATCCGGGAGGACAATACAAGTTAAAGATCAAATACGAGAATACAATGGCTGGAAACCAATAAAAACACGAAAAGGTAATTGGTATATGGCACAAAATACTCCAAGTATTGGAGGATCGAAATTTTTTACTAAAGCTTATGAAGATAATTTCTTAGGAGATTCCTTTAATGAAATTCTAAAGCAAGCAATTAAAGACAGTCTTTAAAATAGTAAGGTTCTAGAGAAATGAAGGAGAGAAAACTATGGTAGATGTAACAAAGGTAACAGCGGAGCAAGAATTTATTATTGCGAGACATTCTCGTATGGTTGGAAAGGTACTTGATTTAGTAGAAGCGTCTCTTCCTGAAGGTAACCAATGTGAGAAATTAAAGAAACTTATACAGGTTCCTCTATACGACTTTAGAAATGACATTCTACGCCTAACAAAAGGGGAAATAGTAGAGGAAATATCCGAATAGCGTAGGATTTTTCTATAACTTTAGTATAATAAATTAGAGTGGTTTTATAGTTAAACTACATATTTTTATAATTACTGGTAGTCGGAAGTGGCTTAGACCAACTGCTAGTGCAAAAGTTTATACCAAATAGGAGGTAAACACTATGGCAGATGAAGTACTCGATAGAGTTGAAAAACAGATGGAAGGTACTAACTTGGCTCTAGCTGCTGTTGCAGAAGTTCTACAAAAAATGGACTACAGACTATCCAAGGAAGACGAAGACGAGGAGCAAGAGGAAATGGAAAAAACACAGGCTGCTGAAAAAGCAGACCTTGTTAAAGCTGTTGCTACCGAAGTCGCTGCTATGTTGAAGGCTGATAATGGTTTGGATGTAGATGGAACTAAGGTTCGATCCGCAGGCAAATCCGCCGCAGGCGCAGCTGATGCAGAGAAAGCAGTAAATATTAAGTCCGACATCAAAGACCAGCAAGCAACTATTCAAGCAATGTTGAAGGCTGCAATGGAAGATGAGGACGAGGATGACATGGAAAAGGCAGACGAAGGTTCCGCTGAAGAGATCGTTGATGAAGACGAGGAGAAAGGCGGAATGTATAAAGCAGGGAATGGCGAGGACGAAGACGATGACATGGTAGAAGAGAAGAGTATGGAAAAGCAATTAGATGACCTCAAAAAGCAAATCGCTGATTATGAGGCAAACATGGCGAAAGCCGTACAAACTGAAGCCGAAGATCGATTACGAAAGATGGGCTTCAGAGAAGAGACAGGTCTTGTAGCCCCTAAAGTTATCCAAAAGGATGCTCAGATAGGGCTAGGTGTAGACGGTTCTACACCACTAAAGAAGAGTGCTGACTCAGTAGTAGATACTGTTGATCAGCTAATGGACATGTCGTATCAAGAACTTAGGAACATACAGTATCGCCTAGAAGCAGGAGAGACTGATGGGCTTCCTAGAGAATTGATCAACTAATTTTAATAAATAAACGAGGAGGAATTTAATGGCAAATCCATCACTTGCGGAATATATTTCGCAGTCCCAGCGTGGACTTTATTCTTCTGTGTTCGGCCCTGACTATTTTATGAAGTCAGGTGCTGGAGTAGGTACTCCATTCACAGTTGATACCGCCACCGGGATTTTTAACACAACTTATGGACGAAAAGTGTGGCAGGCTCTGAACAACCAAACTCGTTTCTTTAACGCTATTCCCCGTGTAGTATGGGGCAATACAGCTGGTTGGAGGGTAAGGACAGACAGAGGTTCTGGACGATCCCGACCTGTTACAGAGACAGGTAACCTACCAACTGTAGACATTTCCAATATTGAGACGGTTAGTTCTCTACCGAGAATAGTATCGACCACCTTTGGTGCATCGGTCAAATCCGTCTTTACCGCTCAACTTGAAGGCGGTATTGGGGACGTTCTGGCGTTGGAAAACGAAAATGCTCAGATCGACCACGTAAAAGAAATTAACACAGAACTACTTGCAGGATCAGCTTCTATTTTATCAGCTGGTTCTAACACAACCAACGCAACAATTACTGTTCCAACATCTTATGGAACGCACTTTAGGGTTGGTGACAAAATAGCACTTTATGACACATCTGCTTCAGCAGTTATTAACGACTCAGGTTTGACTGTAGACAGCGTTTCTGGAGGGGTTGTAACCTTTACAGGCGAAACCTTTGCTCAGACCCCTGTTGATGGTGACGCTGCTTTCGTTGTCAGTAGAGCAGGATTTACTTCTATTGATGACGTTGTAAGTGAAGACGGTGCAGATGCAGGCGGAGTGCCTGTTTCTACTGGTGCTTATGACATCTCTGCCGCCAGAACTGCTGGTGGTTGGAACGCCGCTGCTTCTGTCAGCATGAACAATGGTACAGGGCGTGATCTTACACTAACCATGATTGATACAGCTATTCAGAAAATCAGAGAGAATGGTGGTGAGCCTAAGTTAATTCTTATGGGTCACGATCAGTATTTCCGATTGGAAAGATTGCTTAACTCCAATCAGAGGTATATGGGACAGGAAGAATATCAGGTCGGAGTCGGATCGGAGAGAACATTCCCCGGTACACGAACTGGTCTGGTTCTAGCTACTTACATGGGAATTCCAATTCTACCAGATGCGGATACTCCTAAGTCAATAGCTTCTAACGATGCTGTTCTAGGATCAAACATTTATGTTTTGGACACAGATTATATTGAAATGGCAGTCGCACAACCTACGCAATACGTAGAGAACCGTGACTACTTTGCCGCCAATGCTCTCGTTGTTAGGGGTCTACTCTATACAATGGGTGAAATGCGAGTAAAGAACATTTGGGTTCAAGCAAAAATTGGCGATCTAAACGCCTAATCGTAAACTAATCGGGGGTAGAGTTTCTCACGGCTCTGCCCCCCTTTTACATAGGAGGCAACGATATGGATATACTTATTTTAGTAAAGGCGTTGGGGTAACCCATGACACAAGTAACAGAAGATTTAAACATTAAACTTGCAGTTTATATGGAGAGATTAGATAATTACATAGAAACCCACTCAGTTTTAACGGAGAATATTTGTTCCAAGTTAGATCGAATGGATGAAGATATAGATCAAATTAAAAATTGGCGAAGTAGATTCCTTGGGGCTAAATGGATAACTGGAGTAGTGGGCATACTAGCTTTACACACTACAGTAATTCTTTCAGCTATTTTTGGAATGGTTCGGATAATTAAATAACAGGGGGAACCCAATATGGCAAATGAACGGCATACAGACATTAAAGAATTTGAGGTAGATTCTAGCACTAGGCAGTCTGTACATTCGATCACTAAATACCAACCCTTTAGACAGGCACTTTCCACATCAGCTAGTACTTTACTTAGTGCTGGTAAAGGAGAGGTAGCAACAAATTGGGTAACAAACCCAAGTATTGAGGCTACGGATGTGACAATGTATACAGCAACGGGGGCAGCCGCTGCCCGCAGTACTGCTCAAGCAGCTACAGGAGCAGCCTCTCTTCTAATAAATCCCGGTAATAGCGGGGCAGGAGAAGGGTTTTATTGGACATCACCAGCCCTTCCCTTTAGTACTTATGATCAATATATAACAGTTCAATGTGAACATCGTGGAGCATCAGCTTCAGGAAATGTAAAAATAGAGATACGAGATTTGGCAGGAACAACTGTACTCGCTACATCAGGAAATGATAACTTAGCAACTTCATTTAGACAAATTACTGCTGCTTATACAGTTGCTGCAACAACCGCAGGGGCGCAATATAGAATTTATGTAACCACGGGATCGCAACATAATATAGATTACTACGTTGATAAGATCATGTTTGAAGTACGAGAAGATGTAAATACTGTTTCTACTTATGTAGATGGTAATCAAGGAATTAATTATGAATGGACAGGAACTGCTAATGCGTCTACTTCTGTTAAACGTCCAGCAATGTCTAAGATTAGAGGGATTAAAATAACAAACGAATCTAGTTCAGCTGGCGAGATTGTGTACGTAGGTTTAGATACAACAGCATCTGCTACTGCTGGAATCCCTGTCTTAGCAGGAGCAACACTAGAAACTAACTGGCCCCTAGATTTTAGGGAGAAGGTTTCAGTAATCTCTGCATCAGGAACACCAACAGTTAGCGGAGTAGTTTGGGGATACACATTAACATAATGACTACTTTAACTAAGACTTCATGGGAACAACACGGTAACCGAGACTTTTATACTTGGGTACATGATGATGCGTCTATTAATTTTCTAGAGAAACAACAGAATGGTAGAGTCTCTTTAGAAGATATTGCAGGAGCCTTAGATGAATATATGCGGTTATTTAAAGCAGGACTTGCTACACAGGCAGAGATTATGACTTTGCATAGAGCGTTTCCAGATGCTCCAAAGTATGCTGAAGCAGTATCTAACTTTGAAGCTACCGAACCAATGGTTGTTGGAGGCCCAGCTTCCGTAGAAATTATTGATCGGGAAGGGCATATGGTAACAACAGAAGCTATGGAAAAAGCTTTTACAAAGTATATGGCAAACTTTCGTACTAGAAATACAATGGTATTACATTCTGATGTACAAGTTGGTTGGGCATTACCCGCATATATAAACAAAGGGGGACAAATATTTAAGAGTGGTGTAGATGGTAAAGGACTATTCTTTATTTGTGAACTAAGAGATGACACTCGTATAGCAGAAAAAGTACGGGATCAAGTTAATGAAGGGCGTTTAAAATCTTATAGTATTGCAGGGTCTGCTACAAAAGTACAGAACATGCAGAAAGGATTAATGCCTTACATGCAAGTAGATGATATGGAACTAGCTGAAGTAACTATCTGTGAGAAGGGAGTTAATCAAGGTGCTGGATTTGATCTACTTAAAAGTGGAAGTGGTCGCCCTACACAAAGCTGTGTAGATGGTAGTTGCCTTCTTCCTGATGTAGATGTTATAGTAGAAACTCAAGGAGATATAGATTTTAAGAAGTCTTTTGATAACTGGTTATCATTAAATAAACCTGTGACGGAATGGGATCACAGCGAAGTTCAGTCGGAGACTGAGCATGGGGTTGTTAAAGGGAAAGAGGAACGAACATACTCTGAAGAATATGAAGCCCAACATCCCGGAACTGGAGCAAAGATCGAAAAGACAATGGATGTTTTTACAGACATTCTTAAAAAACAAAAGAGTCATGACCCTTTAGCAGCTGGTCATGGAGATACAACACTTAATAACTATGAAGGTAGAGTAGCGGAACATCATCAACTATTGAGAGAATATGGATTCCCATCAGAACAACCTTTGGAATCAGTACGCTATACGCCTGTTGTAGAGGTGGAAACAGATGAGATAGGGTTACCTATCAATAACAAACCTCCGTGGCAAGTGAACGAAGCGGGGCAGCATCTAGGGGCAAAGCATGATGATGACCTCTGTACCTTCAAACATTCCGATAGAGGAAAGGCTAAAGCAAAGTCTTTAACTAAAGAGTTCTTTTCTTTTATGGATATGAAGGTAAATAATATTGAAGTTCCTTCTGAATTTATGCAACAACCTTATGTACAACCATATAATGGAAATGTAGGAGAGGCGATTACTGCTTGGATTAAGCAGCCGATAAAAGAAAAAGAGGAGGAATAGGTGCTAATATTTAAGTGGGTTAGTAAGCTGCGAAAGAAATTAAAACCTCAAAGATTTGATGAGTCCATACAGTATTGGGAACGTCTAGAGTTCCGAGAATATAGGGGGAAGAAATGATAGGAAAATTAAGACCACAGATATTAGTTGCCATTATATGTGCCACGGTATTTAGCGTATTCGCTTTATGGATGGGGTATAAAATGGAAGCAACAGAAATTGTTACTGCCGTTATCGGTGGCATTTTTGGATTCTTAGGAGGCGTATCACTTAAAGTTCTAGAGAATGAGTAAGATGTGTTCCTGCCGTATTGGTGGTATCTGTATTTGTTGGGCAATTCAATACTGTAATTGTGATCTTGAATGTAAATGTACAGACTGTGATGATATGCAAATATATTTGATTATGCGAGAAGAGAAAAATGACAACCTTTAGACGACAAGCAAACAATCTTTGGAGAAATCGAATGAGTTGTGAATGTGAAATAGAGTGTATTTGTGAAGAAGGATGTGAATGTGAATTAGACACTTGTGAATGTATTACTTGTGTAGCTGATCTAGTTATGGATATGTATGATAGCGGTTGCCCTTGTGGAGACAACTGTCAATGCGGAAACGCCTAGTTACTTCTTATGCGACTTCCAAGGTTTTAAATCAAATCCACAATTATGACATATCTCTTCTCGATCTTCAGATATTATTTGTAATACCTTATGTACATAACAATATTTATTAGTACACATTAATTCTTTTTCTTTTGTTTCTTCCATCACTATCCTCCAATGTTTCTAATCTTTATCCTTTCCAAATACACTACCCGTTAATAAAGCACCAAAGGCTAGGTGGAATAGTCCACCACCCTTCAGAGTAAATGGCTCGTGTTGACTGACTAATTTCTTGAGGTACTCCATCTGGACTAGCGGATCGTCAATAGCTTGCAGATGAGACATGTAGTCCGCTAGGTCAAGTCCCATCCTAGCTACCCCGTAATAGATAGGCACTACCATAAAGTCATAGATACAAATGACGAGGTAGGTTATTAAAGCAGTCCATCGCCACATCATATTACTTCTTTACCTTATACCAAATTATACGTGCTAATCCAATTCCTCCCACCACTACTGAAGTCCATGCAACTATTTGCACCGTCAGTATATCCTCACCGAAACCGTGTCGAGAAAGGTCAGCCATTATTCCACCAAATAAAATTAAGGGAATTGGAAAATAAGTTTTTAAATATTTCATTCTATTCTCCTGTCACATTAATTGTTTCAATAGGTTCAACATGATCCTTCTCCCATTGTTCCTTTGCGACTATCTCTGCCCATTGTTCGCTGAGTGCTTTAATTGGTATTACTTCTTTGGCAATATATTCAATCTCCACTAGATAGTCATAATCCATTAATTAAACATACCCCCTTTAGGTATTGGTGTTTTAGATAAGTCATGTAAATGATAATGAGGTGATGGACAAGATTGAGTGTTGTTTATCCAGTACTGTAACCCTACAACACTACTTGCCATGACTATGGCGAAAATAGCAACTGCTGATGCCCAAAATATGTAATAACCTTTAGCTTTATTCATTTATCCCTCACTTTTCTTATCAAGTCTAATTTTACGTTTTAGATAAAGATCGATGCAAAACGCATCGGAACCGGGATTAAATCCCCCCATTCCAAACCCTGAACAGAGATAATCTATATTATTTATCATCATATTAGTCTTGGAACCACAGATACAGCAGTATCCTTGCTTGCTATGACTCTTGTAGTTCTTTAACCAATGCAATTATTTATTTGGTTCTGGAATAGTGATAGCTTCAAGTGTGTCAATTGCTACTTTACTAAATTCACGAAGCTCTTTAACCAAAGCTTTCTTCTCTGCCATTGTAATTTTATTATCTTTCATAGCAGAACTCATAACAGTTATTACATCAATACCTTCTTTTAGTATAGCTTTTGCTTTAGCTGATTGTCCAGCATTTAATTTAAAGTATAGCATAGCCATATTCATTATTGCAATAGGGTTCATCTTGGAATTACCTCCTTATTGATCTGTGTTAGGATTTTCTTTTTCTCTATTGGAATGAGTCGAATCCTTAAACTCATTCTTCAATCTATATTGTGGTGTCTGTGCATGGCAATTAGGGCAGAGCAATCTAAGATTCTCTAGTCTATTGTCATCATTATCACCATTGATATGATCTAATTGTAAAGGTATGGGGTCACCATACCATTGTGATCTTGTACATATAGTACATTCCTCATCAAGATAGCCCTCATTAATTAAACGTATTTTTAATTTATCTGATTGCATTGGGGCTTTACCCTCAAAGTAATCTGACATGGGGCGAGTCTTTTGAATATCGTATTTAGTTTGTACAGGGATTCCTCCCATTTTTCTCA
>Ga0080013_1004330_pt1 | contig 14064 bp, 16 predicted proteins | sample ETNvirenome_6_85_FD_69236 | JGI IMG/M metagenome (GOLD analysis project Ga0080013, IMG submission 69236) | Marine viral communities from the Pacific Ocean - ETNP_6_85 (SPADES assembly) (version 2) | ecosystem: Environmental > Aquatic > Marine > Oceanic | place: Pacific Ocean | collected 2013-06-19
TTGTAAGCCCAACAAGAGTGGCAAGCGAGTTCCGAGAGTAGCAAGAGTTGATTACGATTTGAAGCCCGTACAGAAAGAAGCAGTTTGGCCAGGTGTTATCCAAGAAGATTCGATGTGGGCGTACGCTAAAGAGAGTTCTTATAAACGTGCCCTAAGAAACATTTTAGAGAAGGAAACTCATTACAGGAAAGAGGCTTCAACTCTACAAAACTATATCCTTGAAAAATTTACTGATGATAAATTATACCATCAATTTGCTGAATTGGTATATGGAGAGGAGTTGGTTGTTGTTAATACAGAGGAGCTTCCTAAGGTTTCAATAATCACATCAGTATATAATGGTGATGAGTTTATTCGCCCATTTTTGGAGGACATCACCAGACAAACAATCTTTGAAGAAAAGTGCGAACTTGTGCTTGTAAATGCTAACTCGCCGGGCAACGAAGAAGTGGTGATTGAAGAGTACATAGAAAAATATCCTGACAATATAATTTATAAAAAGTTAGACGAAGATCCGGGAATCTATGGAACATGGAACGAAGCTATCAGACTATCAACGGGCGAATATATAACAAATGCTAATTTGGATGATAGAAAGGCTCCAAACTCTTTAGAGCTGCATGCTAAAGTTCTTTTTGGCAATGAAGAAATAGACTTGGTATATGCCGATTCTTACATTACAAATAATCCAAATGAAACGTATGAAGAAAATACTGCTCAAGGCAGGAGATATAATTTTGAGCAGTTTTCCAAGGAAGGGATGTTAAGAGGGAATCAGCCCCACAACAATCCTATGTGGAGAAAGTCGCTTCACGATAAGCATGGAATGTTTAACGACAAGTATCGGTCTGCCGGCGATTGGGAGTTTTTCTTAAGGTGTGCTTTTGGTGGTTCAGAGTATAAGAAATTAGAGCACCCCCTCGGCTTGTACTATTTCAATCCCAAGGGAATTTCTACTAACTTTGAAAATTTTGCTTGGAAGCAGGAAGAGGAGAAGGAGATCTATACCAAGTATAAGGGTATGATGGAAAATGGAGAATAAGGTACTTTCTTATTGTTTATTTGAGCCAAAAACGTTGCCCCAGCATCGATTTTGGGATAAGGACAAAAACAATCCTCAAAGATATTGGTTCAATATACCGGCAGTTGCCATAACCAACTATATTCTATATCCGAAGCATGAAACGCGGCTATATTTGACTCCTAATATTGTAGATCATCCCCTCTTTGAGATGCTTTCTTTACTAGAAAAAGAAACCAACTTATCCACCAAAATTATTGATATGGATTATGCTGGTACTGAGCCGGCTATATGGCGAATGATGCCATTGTGGGAACCTGAAACTGCGGTAGTACATATGAGAGATATAGACTCAGTTCCCACAGAGATTGAATATCGCTATACAAGGGCATTTGAAGAATCTTCGTGTGCCATAGGAACCTTGCGTACTCACGCCAATCATTATGGAATTAAGTGTCGTATGCTAGCCGGCTTGTCGAGTTTCAAGCCCGAGGAAGTCCCGGGCTATATGAAGTATAATAATTTTTATACCTATTATGCAATGCGCCCATCCGGATATGGATCAGATCAAGATATGATGATTCAACAATTCACAACTAATCCGGATTATACGCAAGAACATTTTTATGATCATTGTGCGTATTTTCAAAACAATCCACAAGATTTTCCGTGTAAGAAAGCTACAGAAGATGAATTGGGTTCTATTCCTGTTACCTCTGAGCAAGAATCCTTGTTCTTTTTATTACAAAAATTTAAGTTAGATAACTGGGCCGGAGAGCCGGTAGACAGCCGCGGCCCATACACCAATTCTTTATTGTCCTACTTCCCGATAGTGGAAAGAGAAATTAAATCATCGCGTGCCCTCAGATCTTTTTACATAAAAGGAGAAGCATAAAGTGGGGGACTCTCCTTGGGACTTAGATGAGAAGTTGTTGAATTTTTTTACTGGAAAAGAAATGAGGGGAGGGCTTTATGTTGAAGCCGGCGCCGTGAATGGAATATGGCAAAGTAATACTCTGTTATTAGAAAGAAACTTAGGATGGACAGGCCTTCTCGTCGAGCCCGATCATAATTTGTATGAAGAGTGTCTTATCAATCGGCCCGGCAATTTTGTTTATAATGCAGCGCTCGTGGATCCGGATTATTATATTTCACATGTTGAAGGGACTTTTACTTCGTCGACCACCAATTATGAGCTAGCACTACAAGGACAGATTAACTACAAAAATCCGGATTTTAATATTAAGCCAGGCGCCGAACTTAGGCATGTCCCTGCCGCGACCTTGGCGTATATTTTAAAGACTTTAAAAATAAAAAAACCGATTGATCTTTTGAGTTTAGATATTGAAGGACTAGAGATTCCAGCCTTGTCTGGCCTCGACTTAAATATTAATCGGCCACGTCATATTATTATCGAGACCACGACTTGCGAAGAAAAGAGGGAAAAAATATATAATTATCTGGTAAAATTTAACTATCGGTTTATAGAACAAATGACGCCCAATGACGCGTTCTATATTGCTGCGGAAGGAAAGCAAAAGTAATGAAGATCTACCGCGGCAAACAAACCCCAGAACACAAAGGAGATACTTCTAGAGAACTTTTAAGTATGTGGGAAGAATCTGGATATTGCGAAGTTATCGATGGAGAGACTAATGATGTATTTCTTTGGGCAAATAAGCCTGGAGATGTTCTATTATATGAGTACGATAGATATGATGTCTATCCCTGGCTGCCACCATCATGGAACGGCGGACTATTTGCCGTACCAGACCATCCAGAAGGAGTGCCTTGGATTTTGTGGGCCCGGCATCCGCGTCAATTAGAAACAAAGATTCAAGACGGCATCAAAACGTGGGATAATCGCCAAACTGAGTCTGTTTTCTTGGGCAAGATTGAAAATCGAGTTCAGTATGCCAATAGGGTAAAATATGATTGGTCGGCCTGTATAGAAGAATTTAGTATGCCAGTTATGATGGGGGATAGTTTAAATTGGCCATATACTCAACAGCAATATTTAGAAATACTGTCTAATAGTAAATTTGGTTTAAGTTTGCCTGGTTACGGACCACGCGGCAACCGAGAAATTGAATATTTGGGGCTAGGTGTGGTCCCTTTGATATCTGATGGTGTTTCCACCACGTATTATAACCCGCTTATCGAAGGGAAACATTTTTTACGCGTAAAAAGCCCAGAGCACTTAAGAGAAGTGCTTCAGAACTGTTCTCAAGCGCAGTGGGAATTTTTATCTTATAACGGGCGCCAATGGTATGAAGAAAATTGTTCTCGCCTAGGATCGTTTGAAACAACAAAGAGAATAATAGAGGGACTGAAATGAAGGTATTGATAACTGGTGTGGCAGGGCTATTGGGATCTAACTTTAGTAGACACTTGTTACAAAAAAATCACAAGATTATAGGGATTGACGATTTATCTGGAGGATATGCTGATTTTATACCGGACGAAGTAAAACACTATAAAGGAGATCTATTTGAAGAACATTTTGTTAACGAAGTATTTGAAAAAGAAAAACCAGAAAAATTTTACTGGGACAATAAGGATAAATTGTAAAATGGATGACTCAAGAATAATACAATTTAGCACTGGAAGATCTGGCTCTACAATGGTTTGGCAAGTTTTGAAAGAGTTGTTTCCGAATAGGGTGATTAAATGTCACGAAAAAGAGTTGTCAGATATATATGAAGAATGCCGCGGCAATCTAAAGTGCCCCGTGGTCGCAACACAGAGAGACCCTCGCGACGTTTTAATTTCTATAATCAAGATACGTCATTTTATAAATGATGTGGAGCGTATAAAGACTGATCTTGATCGATCCGTGCTTTTACAATATATTGGTGAGCTAAAATACAAAGAAGCACTTTTGAGGCACTATACTTCCCCACATGTACCGAATCCTCTTTTGCTACTACGCTATGAAGATTTTTATAATGATTATGATCATCTTTTTGACACACTAGAAACATTTTTTGCTATTAAAATTGATTTGCCTACACGGCGCCGGCTCGAAGAGTCAACATCGATCCGTGCCAATATGGACCGTCAAAAGAAGTTTAATACCTTTGCTGAAGTTGACCCAGAATCTAATATTCACGGAGACCACATTACTTTTCCGGATCCCGGGAGCCACAGACTTGTTCTTAGTGAAAACGATTGTCTTTGGCTCGAGCAACAGCTCGTTAATGAAATATCTTATTGGGATGAATATTGGAAGCATTATCAACTATGAAAACAATAAAGGTTAATTTTGTAGATTTTTGGCCCAATTTTAATAAAATAGATAATTATTTTTTTAATCTTTTAAGTCAAAAACATAAAGTAACTATTGACGAAAATAATCCGGATTTACTCTTTTTTTCGGTAGATTATGCGAAGCAGAGAGAAAGAAATAGATATATCAATCATTCCTGTAAAAAAATATTTTATACCGGAGAAAACGTTAGGCCAAACTTTGATTTTGGCGGGTCGATAGAGGATCCGCGCTATAGCATCGGGAAATGTGATTATGCTTTTACATTTGATCACACATTGGACCCACGGAACTTTCGACTTCCCTTATGGGTTCTTTTTATTGATTGGTTTGAGGCTCCTCATAATGATAATAGAGATCCATCCTGTTTAATATCTCTTGAAAGTCTCTTCAACAGAAATGCGGATCCCAAAAATAAATTTTGCAATTTTGTTTTTTCAAACAGCACCGGCGAGAGACTTAATATTTTAGACTCAATACAGTCCTACAAACATGTTGATTGTGCCGGCCGTTTGCGCAATAATATGGGTATATCTATTCCGGGCCGCGCTGACCAGCAGCATAAAATTGATTTTTTAAAAGATTACAAATTTACAATTGCTGCTGAAAATTCATTTTATGATGGCTATACTACTGAAAAAATAATACATCCCTTATCGGTGGGAAGTATTCCGATTTATTGGGGGTCATCCACCGTTGAGGCTGACTTTAATAAAGATTGTTTTATAGACGCCTCTGATTTTTTTAGTTTTAAGGATTTAGTATCGTATGTTAAAATGGTAGACTATGATGACGCCCTAGCAGCACAGTATCAAGAGGCTTCCGTGTTTCCAAATAACGAAATACCTGATAGTGTGAGACCAGAGAGTGTTTTAAAATTTTTTGAGGAGAATATCTTGTGCTAGCAGTTAACAGTGTATATACCGCTCATTACTCTCCCTTGGCGGAGAGAAAGAGCTTCTTAGTAAAACAATTTTCTAACCTTGGTGTAACAACTGAATGGTTTGAAATGGAACCCACATCGGCAGAAATTGAAGAACTATATGACAATGCACCCAATTCCTGGGTTACCAGAATGAACGAAATGTCTTATGGTGATAAATTCCCGCCTAGGCAGCTGAGACAAGCTGAGCTGTCTTTGGCTTATAAACACTTTAAGATGTATGAAAAAATTATTGAACAACAGGTACAAACTACATTAATATTAGAAGACGATGTGATTCTAGACGAAGAGTTTATAAAAAAGTTTAATTTTAACATATTTAATACACCCAGAGATTATGACTTTATTTTTATTGGAAGCGGCTGCAATTTGAGAATAAGTGAATCTGATCGGCGTCCAGGACAGGTAGCTTATCTTAAAACTCATCCTGCTAGTAAATGTACAGATTCTTACGTCATAACTTATGAGGCGGCCGAGAAAATTTATGAATCGATGCAACCCTTTACGTTTCCTATAGATTTTGAATTAAATTATCAGACGTTGCTTCACAATATGAAGGTATATTGGTGGGAGCCCCCCCTGGTGAGGCAAGGGTCACAATGTGGGCTTTTTGGAAGTGAGATTCAATGACTAAAATCAATAAATTGACTTTATAGATTTTAACATTCCCACGACGGAAAATTTATGGAAGGAATATAATAATGCAAAATAGAGTTTGTTTAATAACTCCCCCCTCTCCATTTTTACTTGATGAACGTGTTTTTATGCATATTGGTATTTTAAAAGTGGCGGCGGTTTTGGAACAACGGGGCCATATTGTTGATTTTTTAGACCTTAGTGGTATAGATAATTACCTAGATGTGTTAGCTGATTATTGCCAGTCTAGTAAGACACGAGTTTTTGGTCTCACTGCATCCACCCCGCAAATTCCCTTTGCGGTGCTAATTGCCGACACCATTCGAAGAAACTCTGACGACTCTAAGTTGATTTTGGGCGGTCCACACGTTACGCTGATGCACTCTGCTTCCAAGAGAGAACAAAGCCGCGGCCTTGATTTAAGCGACCGAGCGACGCAGGACATTTCGCAGCTGCGTAATATTTTTGATGTTTTGGCTTGTGGCGACGGCGAAACAATGATATTTGATGCTCTTGAAATGACATCTGGGGTGATTGATGGCGACAATCGTAAATCTGTTTATTTTTTACGCAACAAGCAATTTTCTGAACTTCCACTCCCTGCACGCCACCTGGTAGACATAGATTCATACAGGTATGCCATTGAAGGAAGAAAGTCAGTAAGTCTTATTGCCCAACTAGGTTGTCCATTTAAGTGCACTTTTTGTAGCGGAAGAAATTCACCCTTTTTAAGGAATATAAGACAGAGAAGCTCAGAATCGGTAGTGGCCGAGATGCGGCATTTGTATGATAAGTATAATTTTACAGGATTTATGTTTTATGATGATGAACTTAATGTGAATAAAAATCTTGTAGAATTGTTAGATCAAATTTCTGATCTCCAGTCGGAAGTTGGTGAAGACTTCCGACTGCGTGGGTTTGTAAAGGCGGAACTGTTTACAGAAAAGCACGCCGCTGCAATGTATCGTGCTGGTTTCCGGTGGCTTTTGACTGGATTCGAATCTGGTGACGAGAGGATCTTGACCAATATCCAAAAAAACGCCACCCGCGATGACAATACACGCGCCGTCGAAATTGCAAAAAAACATAATCTTAAGGTGAAAGCCTTAATGTCTATTGGCCATGCCGGCGAAAGTCACAAGAGTGTGGAAAATACTAAAGATTGGCTTTTAGAAGTCCAGCCGGAAGAATTCGACTGTACCATTATAACCACTTACCCAGGTTCCCCTTATTTCGATGATGCCGTAAAAGACAAAGGTAATTATGTGTATACATCCCCCCTCACGGGCGACAAATTATATCAATCGTCTATTAATTATTTATCTGAATTGGATTATTATAAGGGTGACCCCGATGGCGGATATACATCCTATGTTTGGACGGATCATATGAATCCCGCGGCTCTTGTTGAAGCCAGAGATAAATTAGAAAAAGAGGTGCGGCTGACTTTAGATATCCCATACTATGATGCCCGGCCGGCCGCAAAGTATGAACATTCGATGGGGATGGGAAATATTAAAATACCAGAGCATATAATGCGCTCTACAAATTTAGAGAATAAGGAGGTAGAGAAATGAAAGCAGTAGTAACCGGAGGACAAGGATTTATAGGTAGCCACGTAGTGGATCGGCTAATCGACCTGGGACACGAAGTAGTTGTGATTGATGATAACTCAGTCAAATGTAATGATGAGTTTATGAAAGAGCACGTATGAAAATAGCCTTTTATTCTCCCCACCTTAGTGAGCGCGGAACAGAAACTGCTATGTATGATTACGCGCACTATAATGAAACGTTGCTGGGAAACAAGTCTATAATAGTTTTTCATAGTAATTCTCCATTTAATAATACAACTGCCGTTGCCAAGTTTCGATCTCGATTCGAGGTACATGAGCTAAACGGACCTGACTATGATTATGGATGGAAGGCAGATGTTGTCGTGCCTCTTCTAGATAAGGTATTGGCCGATCAAAAGTGTGATGCTGTTTATATGCAAAAAGGCGGCCTCGACGATGGTGTAGCCTCCCAGGTTTGCAAGAATTTAATTTTATGTTGCGGAAATTATTGTGAGCCTCACGGTGACGCGTATGTATATGTTTCTAAGTGGCTAAGTGATCACAACTCAAGCGGCAATATTCCCTATATTCCTATAATTATTGATATTCCGCGCGACGAAGGAAATTTGAGAGAAGAGTTAGATATACCCCCTCGGGCAGTTGTATTTGGTAGAACAGGGGGGAAAGATACGTGGAATATTCCCTGGGCCAACAGAGCTATTTTAAACGCCCTTTCCTATAGAAAAGATGCTTATTTCATTTTTCAAAACACCCCACCAGTTTTTAATCATCCAAGAATAAAATATATAAAAACAACTGTTGATAATATTTATAAGTCTAAATTTATAAGTAGTTGCGATGCTATGATACATTGTCGATATGAGGGAGAAAGTTTTGGACAGTCCTGTGCGGAATTCTCGTTTATGAATAAGCCGGTCATTACGTGGCTCGACTCGCGCGAAAAGGGCCATATCGAGATTTTAAAAAATAAGGGCATTTATTATAGGGATGAAAATAGTTTATTTAATGTTCTGATGGGCTTTCGCCCCGACGCGACCAAAGATTGGAATTGTTACAAAAATCACACACCAGAAATAGCAATGGAAAGTTTTCAAAATTTACTTTTGGACAGACTATAGTGAAGGGAGAAATCATGAAAGCATACATTCAGAATTATTTAAAGGAATTGATCGAGATATCAAATATTATCGATATTGATAAGTTGATGATACTTACAGAAGAAATAAAATTATTAAAAGAAAATCAGGGCCGCTTATTTATTGTTGGAGTAGGCGGCAGCGCTGCGAATGCTTCCCACGCAGTTAATGATTTTAGGAAAATACTAGGCATTGAATCTTATAGTCCCCTAGATAATGTTTCGGAGTTGACGGCTAGAATAAATGATGATGGGTGGGAAACTTCCCTGTCTAATTGGCTTAATACCTCGAAGATATCATCTAAAGATGCGGTCCTGGTCTTCTCTGTAGGAGGGGGTTCTGAAACTACATCACAAAATTTGGTGCTTGCAATGACCACGGCCAGAAAAGCGAATGCCAAAGTATTCTCGATAGTGAGCCGAGACGGAGGTTGTGCTCGAAAACTATCTGAGGTATGTGTACTTATACCCGTAGTAAATTCCGGGTGTATCACTCCGCACGCCGAAGAGTGGCAAGCAATTTTGTGGCATATGATAGTATCTGCAATTGCGTCCGAGGAAAGAGTATGAAAATTAACATCTATGCAGACGGCGCCAATATAGAAGAAATGCTAGCAGCCCTTAACTCGACCGCGGTAAGAGGGTTTACCACCAATCCAACTTTGATGAGAAAGGCCGGAATTACTAATTATTTATCTTTTGCCGAGGAAGTATTAGAAAAGATAACCACGCTACCTGTTTCTTTTGAAGTTTTTTCAGACGATTTCGAAGAAATGTATATACAAGCAAAAAAATTAGCAGCGCTGGGGAAAAATGTATTTGTGAAAATTCCTGTCACGAACACTCGCGGTGATTTTTCTGGAGATCTAATTGAGCGCCTAGATAAAGAAAACGTAAAGATGAATATAACCGCAGTGTTTACCGTACAACAAATTAGAAACATACTAGAGAAGGTATCATCGGACACTCCCCACATTCTCTCGGTATTTGCCGGCCGCATAGCTGATACCGGCGTTGATCCCGTTCCAATTATGAAAGAGGCGCGCCGCACAATAAGGTCTTATAATAAAAATCTGCAACTTCTTTGGGCTAGCCCGCGTGAGGTTTTAAATGTCTATCAGGCCGACGAGATGGGGTGTGACATAATTACTCTTTCACCAGCTCTTTTGAAAAAGCTGCCCCTAAAAGGCAAGGACTTGGAGGAGTTTTCTAGAGAAACTGTTTTAATGTTTTATGATGATGCTAGATCTTCGGGATTCGGCTTATGATTATTAGTCGCGCGCCGTTTAGAATCACGCTCGCCGGGGGCGGTACAGATCTCCCAGCATTTTACCAGGAATACGGCGGCAGTGTTACTAGTATGGCTATCAATAAATATATTTATGTTTCTTTTAAAAACAACCTTTTAGATGAGAAGATACGCTTGCAATATCTTAAAACAGAGTATGTTAATCACGTTGATGAGCTAACTCACGATAGAGCAAAAGCAACACTAAAGCATTTTGGAATTTTAAGGAATTGTGAGATATCGAGTATGGCCGACCTTCCGTCACGATCTGGTTTGGGTTCGTCCGGAAGTTACTTGGTGGCTCTCATTAATTGTTTACAGGAAAGTAAAGGAAAATTTTTAGATAAGCAGTCGACCGCCGAGCTGGCTTGTCAGATAGAGATAGAAGATCTTCAAGAGCCTGTCGGAAAACAGGACCAGTTTATCGCCTCTTATGGAGGCATACACACGTTTGATATCGACACACTGGGCAACGTCTGTGCAAAGCCCCTGACGACCACAGCTGCCGCTCTAGCCCCCTTTATGGAAAGATGCAGGATTTACTATACGGGCGCCCAGCGCAACGCGTCATCTATCTTGCGAAGCCAGACTCATGATAAACAAAACTTTGATGACAAGATGTTAAAGATTCGAGATTTGGGTTATGACTTTGTGAAGGCGCTTGAATCCCAAAACTATGATACTTATGGGCAACTATTACATCAACATTGGATACATAAGAAGCAGTTATCTACAAAAATGACAGATTTTTTTATTGATAAAGCATATGACTTTGTAAAAGAGAAGCGATGGATATTAGGTGGAAAAATTATTGGTGCTGGGGGTGGAGGATTTTTGATGGTGTATGTTCCGAAAGAATTTGAAAAGGTGGATAACTATATGCAAAAGGTAGGGTTTACCAAAGTGGAATACGGACTTGACGAGGGTGGTGTCCAGACCATTTTTAAAAAATTATGATTTATTGTTTTGATATTGATGGAACTTTGTGCGACACAGATGGGAATAATTATCGCGATGCAGCACCTTATCCAGAAGCCATAAAGGAAGTGCGTCGGCTGTACGATGCTGGTCACATCATTAAGATGTTTACGGCCAGAGGTACCACGTCTAAGATAGACTGGACCGATTTAACAAGGGATCAACTTGAAGAATGGCGCGTGCCATATCACGAACTTATAATGAATGTAAAGCCGAGCTTTGATATCATTGTAGATGACAGGGCCGTTAACGCAGAAGAATGGCGCGCCTCCTTCAACCCCAAGGTGGGATTTCTAGCTGGTGCGTTTGACATAATTCACCCTGGCTATATAGCTATGTTCCAGGATGCCAAAACCGTGTGTGATCGTCTAATCGTAGCACTACAAAGAGACCCCACCATTGATCGCCCAGAGAAAAATAAGCCAGTTCAGTCTATCGAAGAGAGAAAGATAATTTTATCATCTATTAGGTATGTTGATGAAATAGTGGAGTACACTACGGAAAAAGATCTTTATAATTTATTAAAGACCTTGGAAATAGATGTTAGAATATTGGGGACAGATTATATGGATAAACCTTTTAATGGACGCGATTTAAAAATCCCCATACATTTTCACAAAAGAAATCATAATTGGTCCGCATCCAGACTGAAGAAATTAATTAAAGAAAATTTAGAGGAGAAAAGATGAAAACATTAGTTACCGGCGGCCAAGGATTTATTGGCAGCCACCTAGTTGATAAACTAGCAGATCTTGGCCATGAAGTGGTCGTTGTCGATGATAACTCAGCCACCTGTAATGGAAAATTTTATACTAATTCTGAGGCTCAATATCATAAGGTTACTATTTGTGATTATGATAGAATGAGGCCGCTTTTTGATGAGGTGGGTGTCGTTTTTCATTTGGCGGCGGAATCTCGCATCCAGCCATCAATTTTAAACCCTACATATGCCACACAGGTTAATGTTGCCGGTACGTGCAATGTGCTTCAGTGCGCCCGCGATGCGGGCGTGGATAGGGTAGTATACTCATCTACGTCAGCTGGATATGGTTTAAAAAACGAGCCACCCCTTAAGGAGGATATGCCCAAAGATTGTTTAAACCCATATTCTGTTACCAAGTGCGCGGGAGAGGAATTGTGTATAATGTATACTGATTTGTTTGGACTCAAGACTGTTTCTTTTAGATATTTTAATGTATATGGGGAAAGACAACCGTTGATTGGGCAGTATGCGCCCGTAGTAGGGCTTTTTATGGAACAATACCGAAAAGGGACACCTATGACTATTGTAGGAGACGGCCTACAGCGTAGAGACTTTACGCATGTACGTGATGTGGTTCAAGCAAATATCCTAGCAGCTTTTTCGGAAAATGAAGCTATTTTTGGCCAAGTATTCAATGTAGGGACTGGCAAAAACCATTCTGTTTTAGAGTTGGCACAAATAATTGGAGGAGAGTATGTTCACATTCCAAATCGCCCTGGAGAGGCCAAAAATACGTTAGCCGACAACACGAAAATTAAAGCTCTCTTAAAATGGGATTCTACTGTGAACTTTGAAGAGTGGATAAGAGAACAAAAATTGTAGTAACAGGGGGCACCGGAATGCTCGGTGCGTCGTTGCGGAACCTTCTTCCTCAAGCAGTTTTCTTGTCGTCGGGCGATTATGATTTGCGCGACACAAAGCAGGTTGATGCTTTATTTAAGAGCCATGCACCAGAACAGGTGATCCATTTGGCCGCGAAAGTCGGCGGCATTAAGGCGAATATGGAAAAGCCAGCGACGTTCTATTATGACAACATTATGATGAATACCAACGTATTAGAATCTGCCCGCCGCTTTGGGACCAAAAAGGTTTTATCGGTTTTAAGTACATGTGTGTTTCCCGATGACGTACGCTATCCTTTAACGGAAGATCAGATTCACAACGGGCCCCCACATCATTCTAACTATGCATATGCTTATACAAAGCGTATGTTAGATGTTCAGTCAAGGGCGTATCGTGATCAGTTTGGGTGTAATTTTATTACTTTGGTCCCGAATAATTTATTTGGCGAGAATGATAACTTTGATTTAAATGATTCTCATCTCATACCTGCGCTTATCCGCAAATTTGATACGGCTAAGCGAGAAAATAAAGATGTGGTTTTGTGGGGCGACGGATCTCCATTAAGGGAGTTCACATATGCTAAAGATTTAGCAAAAATTGTGTTATTATTGTTGGACAAGTATGACGATGCTGAGCCGATTAATGTTGGAAACACAGGAGAGTACTCCATAAAAGAGGTGGCAGGCAAGGTAGCCCTAATAATGGGGTATGAGGGAAGCATAGTATGGGACACGAATCAGCCCAATGGACAACAAAAAAAACCATCAGACAATTCAAGACTACAATCCTTGGGCTGGCGCAAAGAAGATTATACCCCTTTCGCGGTCGCTCTAGAAGAGACGTGCAAGTGGTATATGGATAATTATCCAAAGGTAAGAGGGGTAAAATGAAAACAGCACTCATCACGGGCGTTACTGGCCAAGATGGATCTTATTTAGCTGAATTTTTGTTAAATAAGGGCTATAAAGTGGTTGGTATTAAACGACGTACGTCGCTTATTAATACTGAAAGAATAGACGGAGTCTATAACCATGTACATTTTAAATTAGAATATGGCAACCTCCACGATGCTGGGCGCTTCTGGCAGCTTCTTATAAAGTATATGCCAGATGAAATTTATAATTTAGCTGCGCAGTCACACGTACGAGTGTCTTTTGATGTATCTGAAGAAACGGTAGATTCGGTCGCGATGGGGACACTGAGACTTATGAACGCTTATAAACAAGTTTGTCCAGAGGCTAGGTTTTACCAGGCCTCCTCCTCCGAGATGTATGGAGATAACCCCGTTGTGCCTTACACTGAGGAGTCATTGATGACACCAGCATCTCCTTATGCGTGTGCTAAATTGTTCGCCCACAATTTGATGAGAAATTACCGCGAAGCTTATAATTTACATGCTTCCAGTGGAATTTTATTTAACCATGAATCCCCCCGCCGCGGCGAAACCTTTGTCACAAGAAAAATTACTATGGCCGCGGCCCGCATTAAGCTGGGGCTTCAAAAAGAATTGCGTTTAGGAAATCTTGACGCTCGTCGGGATTGGGGCTTCGCCGGCGACTATGTCGAGGCTATGTGGCTTATGCTGCAGCAAGAAAAGGCTGACGACTATGTGA
>Ga0080013_1004331_pt1 | contig 14061 bp, 14 predicted proteins | sample ETNvirenome_6_85_FD_69236 | JGI IMG/M metagenome (GOLD analysis project Ga0080013, IMG submission 69236) | Marine viral communities from the Pacific Ocean - ETNP_6_85 (SPADES assembly) (version 2) | ecosystem: Environmental > Aquatic > Marine > Oceanic | place: Pacific Ocean | collected 2013-06-19
ACGGAATGGACTCTCTATAAGTTCTAAATGTCTAGACTTTCTTTAACAAATTACTGAACCAATGTCTGCAGAACATGCCACTGTATTCGCGATAATTATTGCATGCGGATCTGAGCTGATTGCCTTATCAAAGCTCTCAAGCAATTCTTGGGTGCAGCTTCTCATGAATGCTCTTAAAAGCGCCTTCCCTAAGAAATCATCTAACGACGAAGGCTAGGGCGCGACAGGCCATTCCTTCAGTAAGGCTGGATTAGCAACTGCTTCATACTGCTTGGGGTCGTACGATTCATACTGCTTCGGATCAAAAGATTCGTAAACCTTTGGCTCCTGAGAAGCACCGTCTACGAGCACTTCTTTAGATGTATCAAATTTCTCTTTAGAAGTATCGAGCTTTTCTGTAGCTCCATTATCGGCAGTGCCTTCTATTGTCTTAGGTAGGCCGCCGGTCAGTAAGGCGCACAATGCATCAGTATCTGCACAAGCCGTGATCTGCGTTTCACGTTCGCCGCAGACTGTCCGCAGTGCAGCACGGTAAGTCTTGGTGGATTCAGGGATTGCAGTCGTTGCTTCTGCGTACCTAGTTACTAACCAATCAGTTGGTGCTAATAGGCCTGCTGCTTCTTTCTTTTGAGTAGCAATCCACTGTACTTTAAGTTGATCTATATCTTTAGGGTTATTAACTCCCCAGTAGAACTTCTGGTTATAACTAGGAGTAACAACATCTGCTACTTCCGTAATACCAATAGCTTGCTTCTCACTCAGCGAAGTTAATCTAAGCCAATTCCTTGGGTAATTGATATTATTGTGGGTAAATGCCCTGTCATAAGCCAGGGTCTTTCCGTCAAGTTTTAGCATGATAAGAGCTTATAGACACTAACGAGGATTACTCGTTAGTGGAGACTGTCTAAGTTCAGATATAAGTATATACATAATTGTTATCTTGCGTTTGAATATTTGGAAGGTGTTTCGGCCCAGGCACACCAGACCCACACATCTGAAGCATTGTTAATATACTCTCCGTGGGCAGCACGGACTTTGAAACCATTACTTAGAAGATCAATATCTCCATAGTTAGTGGCATTTTCTACTCCGTTTGTATCAGCGAACAGGGTGTCTTCCTGCGGGTTGTAAGTATTTCTTTTGTTATCATATATAGTCCAGTGACCACTACCACTACTGCATTTCAAAATAACTAGTGCTGGTCGAAAACCGCAATGGCAGAAGGGTCCGTCTGAGGATGAATTTGCAGTGTAGGATCCGAATTTACTGTAGCCTTCCACTGGTGCGAATGCATAACAGACATAGGTAGATCCATTGTCATTAGTTTGTGCTCCAGATCCTGTGGACCATACAGTGCTAGTTGGAGATGTATTTTGCCAATCGCCAGACCCAGCAGCATAATCAAGATTAAGGTATATTTTCTGTGTGTTTCCAAGGGAGCCGTGATATACAGGCCAAGCATCTGTATTGTCCCTTCGTTTAATTATAAGCATTTCAGGGGCAGTATTAAGCCCATGCCCGATAGTGGCATTGGACCCATTTCCCGTATAGGACACAATCGAGAACCCAGCCGTGGTATTGGCTCTTACTGTTGAAGCGATTGATGGGACGTTTGTAACTGTCACGTCATCATCAGCTAGTACTTTGCCATTTACCCTTATATTACGAATGAGGTTATAGTTGGTACTTCCGTTATATCCCCACTTCATACTTGTAAAGGTTGTAGAGCCACCCAATAAGCTAGTGATATCTACATAGGTAGAGGGTACATTATTGCCCGTGCCAACTATAGTATTGTAATCAGAGTATTTATCTATACCATTAAGTTCAAATAAAGCACTACCAGTGTTATTAGAACCACAAAGAATCTCTAATGTAGTTACATTCGTAAGTGCTGTACCTGGTGTAAAGGTAACTGCTGAGGTTGATGTAGGATTAGTATTTCTAACATAATCCTCACTACCATCAAATACAGCTTCAGCATTACCCATCCCTGCAGAAGCTACGAGGCCATCACTCCATGTCTCAGATGTATTGTAGTGTAAGCTATTCAAACTACCAGCACTTACTGAAGTGTTTGTAGTTCCTGCATTCCACGCCCAAGCTACGCTATTACCAGAAGGTGCCGAATATGTTCCGCATGTAGCTTCAGAATCACCTTCATTAGATCTTAAGTGAGGTGTTCCATCCATCCCTGTATCATTAATCCTGTTGAATAGGATGTGATCATCACTGTTAGCTCTATCTTTTATCCAAACAAAATCAGCGCCATCTGTTAAACCAGTTGCTGCACTTAGAATGTTGGCTCCTGTATCAGTAGCTACGTCAAAATGCTTACTTGGATCAGCAATCGTAGGATCGTCTAAGTTGAAAGTATTTAGTGCTTTATAGCCAGTTGGTAGGTTATCGAAGGGACGTTGGCCGAAGTTTGTAGCATATTTAGGAATAGAGCTATCAGAATAGTAAACACCTATAGCAGGTCGCCAAGTTGTAGTCGTAGAGATATTCGATGTAGCTTGAAGAGAGTTGTTTATGTAATATTTAATTGTTCCACCATCACAATCCACAGCAAATCCTATCACATCACCATCGCCATAGGCATTACCTGCACTTGTACTTGATCCAGCATGGTATGTACTTCCACCATTACCATAACCATATCCAGAACCACCTCCTGGATATGTAGCAAGGCTTTCTGTGTCATCTGAAATCCCTATAATTGCATTATTTCGAGTTGAAGAGATACCAGTGATTTCCCAGTAATACTTGCCACTATTAATTCCTATCGTTCCTTTTGCCTGTTTCCAAGAATCAGCGCTTGCACCAACATCCAACGCTCCGTTGAATAATACTTGGTCGCTAGATTTATCAAGAGGATTCCACGTGCAGTAATTACCTACGCCATTCCCTTCGTCGTCATATGTAGATGGACTATCAGAGAGGAGGTCGAGGCCGGCAGGACCTACTCCATCAATAAGAACGACACCATCAACCTTAATTGCATATAATCCTAGCCAATCACCACTGCTACCGCTGCTAGTTAGTTTTATTTCTGTTATTGTTCCACTACCTGATGCTAATACAGAAAAACCACTTGAAGTTTTTGCAGGGGCAGAAAGACTAATTACTTCGCTACCATTTAATTCAATACTGACCGGACCCCAGCATTCATAATCTATAGAAACCTCCGATGAATATGCTATAGCACTGGGTGGAGTGAAGACCATAACTGCTGGAGATCCACCACCCTGTGATCTACCGTTAGGGGAAGCATTTTGGGGTGGAGTTTGTCCATAAGTATTCAATCCATTAAAAGCATTGGTAGCCGGATTGTTGGCCCTAAATGAATAATTAGGTGATGCTAAGGAATCACTCCAAACAGTACCAGCATCAGCTACTAAATTGTTTTCATTCCAATGATTCTTATTGCCGCTGCTGTCGTATCCGATTGCTGTGTGGTCAATAAGCACCTCACCATTAATTTCAATACCTGCAAACACACACCTTCTAAGGGAGTCGTCATCAATATTATCAAATTTGAGATATCTAGGTGAACCACTTACCGGAATAGTTTGCCAAGCCAAGAACTCCGCAGATGTAATTGTTTGAGCACTACCTATGATACTTTTACTTGAATCTAGGACTGAAACTTCCCAAGGAAGGAAAGTGGTATGCTGGCTATAGCCATACCTTATATACAGTTTTAATGACGTGATCGTTACACCAGGCTTTAAGGCTGCTAAATCAATTTTATATTCAGTACAGCTATAATATCCTGTATGACTATTATATAACCCTGATCCTTCTTGACCAAATAATTTGTCGGGGCCATATGTTGAGCTGTAATAAGAAAACTGTGAACTTACAGGTAAACAGTCTAGTATGAATGAATTAACTACACCATTACTATCAGCAGTTACATTACTCCCATCACTATAAATAGTCCCAGTTTCAGTCGGGTCGAACTTAAAGTGGAATGAGTTATCAGCAGCATCATCTGTAAGGATTATGCCGTCAACTCTGATTGCTCCCAATCTGACACCATTTGTTGCTTGGTTTAATGTGATTGAGGTGATATTACTTTTAGCCCCGAAGCTAAACCATTGAGGAGCACTAGAATAGACATCAACTGTGACCTCTGAACTATCCGACAGTACAATTTTGCTATCTGTTCCTGTTTGACTGCCAGAAGCTCCAGAAGCCCATACTTCTATCAATCCAGTTGTAGTAGGTATTGTGAGTGTGCAGTTGCCAGTTGCACTGTATGTCATGGCAGAAGAGGTTGTCTGCAAAGACGAAGGGATCTCACCGTTGAAGACATAATCCCAGGAAGATCCTGAATAAAGTGTTCCACCCGAGGTGGCCCCATCACTCCAAGTAGTCCCATCATTTACTGCATGCCAAGCAGACGTTGTATGTGTATATTTCTTCGGTACCCATTGACCAGCTGTTGCGTCAAGTTCACCGAATGAACTGGCGTCTAAAGCTTGACCATCGACGAAGTGTACGTCTGCTAGGTATGAATTAGAGTAGTCAGCTGCTGTGTAACCACGTCCACTAAATTGATGAAGAATACTACTTGATACTGGAGTGTCAAGATATTGCGTGGGATGTAGTACGGCTCCGTAAGTAGCTAAAGTACCGTTGATATAAACCTTGAACCTATCAGTATTTGTAGATTGCGTAGTATCGCAAATATAAACATGGTGTTGCCAAGCACCTGGATCTCGCGCCACCATGTCAAAGGTGTAATAAAAATCTGGGCTATAAACAGCAAATACATCGGTACTGTTGTAATAAAAATGTACGCGATTACTGCTACTAGAAGCGGCACTAAATACCATTTCTTCATCAGCCAACTTCGATCTTTTGATCCAAAAGCTCATTGTCCACGTCTTCCTATTACCAACAGCACTTGGGGTCCTTCTCAAATAATCCGAATCATCACTGTTAAGCCTAAGGCTTTTCTGCACTTGGTAGGCTTCACCACCACCAGCACCTGAGGCACCCGCACGGATACCTGTATCATTAAGTATTGACATTAGAAATTTGCGCTATGCACTGCGTGAATCTTCTCGCTGCTGCTCGTAGCATCCATAACAATATAATCAACTCTATCAATTGCATTTGCTGTTGCCGTTAAGGTCGGCGGACTTCCTGGTTGACCAGGGAATTTCCACTCAGCAGCCCATGACAACGTAAAACCACCCGTCACATTCTGCTGGATAAAGATACTTCCTGACTGACCAGCGACTAGATTCGTTGGCAAATTAACAGTGCCAATAGCACCTAAAGTTACGTGCCAATTATTACCATTATTAAAGTCCATATCAACATCAGTCGAACCACCACTTGTTGTGATGCTGCTATCTATAGCGCCACGTTGTGCTCCTGTCCATGTTTGATCACTAGCTAAAAATGCATCGCCTACTGCTGTTTTGCCATCTAAGAGATTGAGCTCCGTTGCATCAGCTGTAACACCATCTAAAATATTTAATTCGGTTGCATCAGATGTAACACCATCTAAAATATTTAATTCGGCTGCGGTTGATGTTACAGCTGTCCCATCAATCTTCAGCTTATCTTGGGCAATATCAACAGTAGCTCCTCCACCAGTTAAAAGACTATTGGCGGATTCATCCCATAACAGATAATCTCCAGCTGTAGCCCCAAAGAATTTACAATCTACACCAGTGTTATTAACACCTAAATCAACGTTACCTGTAAACGTGCCTCCAGCGAGGGGCATTTTTGTACTATCAGTCGCCGAGTCCGTCTCCCATGACATCGTCGCCACCTGGCCAGCTACGGTCGACTTGAGCACCTTGCCCGTCGTACCAACTGTTGCAGGGAACTCCAGTGTATAGCTTGTCGTGACAGTCGAAGGCGCTTCAAAGGCTACATAATTTGAGCCGCTATCTACCAACCGAAGATCACCTTCAGCCGCGATACTTACATCCCCAGTAAATGTCGGACTGGCGATATTTGCTTTTAGTGCTAGCTCTGCGGTTGAAGTTAATGTACTAATAGTTACATCAGTATCACCACCACCCGTGTCGTAGGTCAGTGTGTTTACTTTTACCTTGCCGTATGCCATTAGTAATTAAAATAACTGGATCAAAGAATTGCCCAAGTACTGCTAGAGGGGACTGTCATGGATTTAGTATCACTCACTGTGATTGGACCAACTGAAAGTGCATTTCTAGATGATGTAACCGATGAGTCAGTTGAAATTGTTTGCAGATTCTCAGTAAATACCCCGACAGTGGATGCTGGTGTTGAACACGCAGAGTCCCAAGTACTAGTACCATCATAGACTTTTAAATCACCAAGCCCAGTCGTGTCGTACCAAAGATCACCAACAATTGGTGAGCCTGGAGCACTACCAGAACGTGTAACATTGCCTGAGTTTTTTAACCTGTCAGCACTCGCAATCTCTTGCGGCGCTCCACTTACATAAACGATTGCGTTACGAGTTGCCATTAGCTTAGTAAGACAGGAGATTGAGGGTCGACATTAAACACAGCAGCGCTTATGGCCTGGCCAACATCACACACATATTCAGTAGCTGTACTCGGAGCCGTTGCTGTAATAGCGCCGCCTGTGCCTACAAAATATTCTGACGCTGCAGTCAGGCCACTAAGGCCGCTGCATTTGCCATAAAGAACAATGTCGGTAGCCGCACCGGAGCCTACCGCTGCTTTAACTAAACCGAGAACAGTTGCTTCTGCTCGTGTCCCATCATTCGTAGCTTTATAGGCTTTACCGTCAGTGTGCAAATACACTGCCTCACCTAAGCCGAGAGCTTCTCCAGATGTCAACGAAAGCTCAACACTTTCACCGCTGCCGCCGCTGCCGCCAATGGCTGTCTTTAGATCTAATAGTGCGCGAATGACGCCTGAGGTGTTACTAGGATAACTAGTCATAGTCCCTCCAGCTGTAACGATACATGCATTAATTGCCGCGATGATGCCGGCTGTGTTCTCCGCATAACGAATTCGGAAAGTCGACTCTACTGATGGATTAAGAGGCTCTGTCGGCACTGAATTAACTGACCTTAGATATTCATCCTTCTGTTATTTTAGGGCACAATTACTGGCGCACCTGTCGATCCTGCTTCTACTTCTTCAATCATCGGATAATCAACGCCGCCAACAGTTACAGTCGACTCAAACTTACCGCTTGAGCTGTTAAATATACGCATTTGTTGACTACCTCTCTTCAGCCACCAATCATTCTGACGGCACCAACTTGCAAGTGGTTCCTCGTGATCATTCCAAAGCATTGGTCTGACATCACTTCTAATTCCATCTCGTACATCTGAACCTGGGAATGGCTGGATTCCTACCGCCAATGCCATCGACAAAATATAACGGTCATAACCTAATTTTCGCTTCCTGAAATATTCCATGATCTCTTCCAAGCTGAACTTATCCTCGAATACTGATGCTGATCCCAAGTTCCCACCAGTTGTAAACACTTGATAATCATCAGGTTCAAACCACGGGATGCCACATTCCCATCGCATTGCATGAATGTGCTTACATTCCCTGCGTTCATCTATACGAGTAGCCAACGTACGCCACTGCCGGTAGTAACCAACACCCTGGCTTTCCCATGCAGAGACAACGTCACGACTAGCTGTGGGTAGTGGAAACCTTTCCTGACCAGCTCCATACTTCATGCTTTCCATGTCCGCCATCGCGCCGCCTAGGTGATCAGGACAGCAGCAAAACAGCTTGAACGCCGAGCAAAGATGTCGCCCACTCGTCGTATTCCAACTGGTTGGTGAACTTGAGTCGTATGGCAGCTTCTTCCAATACACACGCCCATTCTTCTCGACACGACCCTGAGGTCTCGATAGGTCAAAGACCATCGTCATTGACCCTGTATTCACTGAAGTCAGTGTCAAAGCAACACTGCCTACGGGTTTTGCAATTAAATCATCAGGATAATTTGTTCCATCAGCTGTATCTTCAAACTGATCGCCAATAAATACCGTGAAAACCTGTAATTGCGAAAGCGTTAGAACCCCGCTGACGTTATAGACAAGTGTGTGATTCGCTGGATCAGGATCACTCGTATTTAAAGTGATCGCGCCTGCACTTAAAGGCTGAGGGAGAATGATGCTCCCACGGGTCCTTAGCGCTACATACCAAGCCTTCTCTGATGAGTTCTTGCTTGGGAAAAGAGTCGTTATTTCTTTTGACTCACCATCCACAGCCCCGGTAACAAACCTGGCAAAACTATGAACCTGAAAATCGCCCCAACTTCTGTCTGCCCCGAAGTAATAATCCTGACCAAGCTTCCAACGTTTGTAATCGGACGTCCTGTTATACGCCTCAACGATTGTCGGGAAAGTAATGGTTCCGTATTCACCTAGTCCGTTCCCTTTGCTGGGATACAGACCATGAGCTTTGGGGGTTAGCGTTTTCGTTACTGAGCCCATGCTGAACCCACGATCCAGCTTCGAGCCCAGAGCTTTAGCCATTAAGCGAATCGACCGGCATAGTAATTCCTATACCCAGGCCCGCCTCCAACCAGTTGACCACGCTGTGGCCGTGACGAACTAGTTGAACGTCCCCTGCCTAGTAGTTCTACGACGGGGCCTTTCCTATGTAAAACGCTGTCTGTTGCACTTATCTCTTTATCTATAGATGACCTTGCTCCAGGTCCACCACTGCGATATACCTTCCCACCACCTACTAGATCGGGGAGGCCGCCCGCAGTAGCAGCATGAGAAGCAGATGCGCCTGAACGCAGAGCATGCAACTGACCACCGACTGCTTCTTCTCTAAATAGTCGAGCCTGTTCTCGAGCATCGTCCGCTTCAGCTGAGGCTGTTTTGAATTTAGTCTCCCATTCAGCTAAATCGCCCTTACCAGCTACTACTTGATCCATCGCATCTTGATACTTCTTGGTCATATCCTCTACTTGAGTTCTATAACCTGACAACTCCTGCTCATAAGATGTATTTACCAGCGGTTGCTGACTAGTGTTTGAAACACTGCTACTAATCTGGTCATAGATACCTCCCCCGCCAGGAACGTTGCCGTGCCTTAATAGGTTGGGATTTGCGTCGAGATAATCCTTTATCTGTTTATCCGTATACCCAGCCGCTTTGTTCGCTGCGTAGTCAACATGCCCGAAATATTGATCACTGGCGCCTGCTGCATGACTGATACGACCTTGGTTCGAGGGCTGCGGTGATCCACCACCACCACCACCACCACCGCCGCCGCCACCGCCGCCGCTACTTACATTGGAAGCAACCTGATCGTAGAGACCGCCGCCGCCAGGAACGTTGCCGTGCCTAACTAGTCCTGGGTTGGAGTCAAGATGAGCCTTGATTTGGTTATCGCTATAACCCTGAGCCTTGGCCCTGTCGTAATCCGCGTGACCGAAGTACTGGCTACTTGCACCAGCTCCAGACGAAATACCCACTAGAAAAAGCCTCCCTGAGCAAATACATGGACACGAGTAGTTGTCGCTGGCGCAGTAAGGGCTGCACTAACGCCTGTAAATAGAGTTGCGCCGGAAGGTATATAAAGACCTGTATTCTTCTTATCTAGTTCTGCTGGATATGTAGCCATCGTCGCAGCTGGACTAGCAAGATTCGGTACTGGTACAGATAATGCTGGCAATGAGATATTGGTCCGATCACCTACCGCCGTAGATGCGATTGCCTCGCTTGCTACACAAACAGTATTTGCTGACGATACAGAGGTTGCAGTGGTTGCAACGCTAAGGAATAACAAAACAATCGAAGCAGTTGTACTGGCTTCGGTTGCAATTATCGAAACGCTATCAACTATAGCTCCATCATTTGCAGAGCAATCAACCAGCAATACACAACCCGCCGCTGACGGTGTATTGAAATTAGTTGCTGTTGTTAGCGCTGCAATATCACCTAACGTTGCAAATGAATGCAACGGGCGATCCACTAGCAGCGGCATTTTATTTGAACTAGTGCTCGCCAAATTAGTACCTCATCTCTTTAAATCTTACTGGGTTTAAACTTATGAATTTGATGCTTGTTTAAGCATGGCGATCTTTAGAGCAAGCAACTTATCTGCTTTCTCTTGTGAAGATGGTTGCCGCACTTGATCGCCAGCACCTGGCGCTAAAACTTGACCAGGAGCATCAGGTTGAGCGGCAACAACTCCGGGATTGCCAGCACCGGCACTCCCAGGTTGCATATTGCCGCCAAGCCCTCCGCCGGTACTAGCCGCTTGTACTGGAGCCGCTTGCTGTGTCGTCGGAGCAAATGCTTTCTCTCGATTTACATCTGCATCTTCTTTAGGTTCCCCGAAAGATGGAAAAGTTGGATCTTCCTGGGCTATTTTGCGCCGCAGTATTTCTTCTTGAATTGCATTCATGGTTCCTGAATTACTCATTGAGCGACTCTGTTGAGCCAGCCTGGTCTCCTGGTGCCCTGAAATTAGGCATGTCAACAGACGAGCCTGGATCTTTCCACCCAGCCTGCCTTGACTGAAACCTTCTTAGTTCTGCTTCGTTAAGTAGTGCCATCAGTTCTGCTGGAGAAAAGGTCCTGTGTACTGATTCCAATACTCCCTACCCTTCTCTGCACCACGTTCTCCTCCTTTGTCCAGTATCCAGGGACCAATAAACGGCAAGTTGGCTCCGGGAACCTCTTGAGCCTTCTTCCTTCCGTACCATTCGCCAGCTTGCTCGGCCAAGTCTCCTCCGGTCTCATCGATCTGGTCCAGTATTTCTCTCGTGCCGAGTGACTGGAGCAATTCGTTAAGCCCATCTGCCTGACTAGGCAACGGGAACCCAGGAAGATTAGGGGCCTGTTCTTGGGTCTGGACCACAGGAGGGGGATCTCCAGGGCCAGGACCCCAGAGAGGTCCGTCTTCTCGGTCCTTGAGTTGATCGACTTGCTGCTGAAGGAACTGATTGGTGACATCCTTCAGCCGTTCGTCTACCTTGAGCTCGCCAGTGCCATAGCCGGCGTAACCTTCAGTAGGTAGAGCTTCAGAGTTTTTCTGATATTCACGTAGCGCTAAGGCAGGATTCGCTTTCGCCCATATCTCCATATTCCCTGTATACCCCATGGCGTCGATAATCTCGTCAAGTGTGCCTGTTCCTACAGCCTGTTGAGCGTTATAGAACTCGGCCAAATTGTCACCTTCGTAACTCTCTTGACTGCCTAATTCCATCATCGCCTTGCCGGCCTCAGTGTCCCAATATTCATCAGAGGCGTATTGCTGCATCATGCGATCAGCCTCAGACTTCCGGGCCAGATCCCCAGGAGTCACTTGAGGAACGTTGCGAGCGGCAGGATCTACGGGATCTACATTTTGAGAAGCGCTGATGCCGTATCGCTTTTCAATTTCAGTCGGACTGCTACCACTCCGTGATACATAGAAAACATCGGGTCCGCTTTGTATGGGGAACAAAGTCTCCCCACCTATGTTGATACCTTCTCGCGCTGCCGAGTACGAGGTGCCTTGCCCTGTACCGAAATTCTTCCAGCCATCCTTGACGACAACAGCTTGTCTTCCGTTCAGCAATACTCCGTGGCCTATGCCAAGATTTGAGCCCGACCAACCACTTTGTAGAGGAATGCCCTGCCCTGAAGAAAGGGCTTGCATGACGGCTTTCTGAGCATCAACACGTTCCCGCCTTTTTGACTCCCACAATCCAACCGGTGTATCTGCCATAGCTCTAATTCATCTCCAATTTAAAGAACCTTGTGCTTGTAGGATACGGGTTCCTACAGCTGTATCTGCTGGACCGGGGATAGCCATAATAAATTCCGATCCCGTACGATCAAATGCATATCGACGGACTTCATCTCTGCGATAGTTAGCGCAATACAATGTTTCCGCTAAACGATCACATTCCCTGAGATAAATCTCTCTGTAGTCTTTATCAGCTTTTAATGGATCAGACTGATAAATAGCGCGATCAGTGTCACCCGTAATGCGCTCAATCCTTGATGGTTGTGGCTGGGTTTCACTTAAGAAGACCTGGCTGAGTCGCCATGCCTTGTCGCAGCGGCTGAGATGATCAACGATCCTGGTATAGAAATAACTATCCGGGACCCGAGCCATTGCCTCCTCTATTCTGGCAATATCGCCAGCAGGGAGATTAGCTCCAGTGTTGTAACCCAAATGGAATCTACAACGGCTTTTGTCGTAGTCGTTTAGCTCCAATAGGAATCAACGTAATCTAGACACTATTCTAAGCTCTTAATTTATATAAATAAGATCTTCTGCAATTACTTCGTCCCAATCGACTCTACCGATCTTGCGCAATTGGTCGAGATTCTTGAATCGCTCGCCTGGTAAAGAGAGTCGAAGCTCGATAATTTTCTTGGCTGTCGCGTAGCCGATACCTTTAACCGCCTTAGCTATACCCTCTGCTGTGGCGACATTGAGGTTCACTCGCGTGTCAACGGGGATAGCAGATTCAGGCATCTTATCCTCATCCTTGCTCTTCTCAGCGGTCTGCGGTTCAAGGGCTACACCCGTTCGCCCTTTGCCAGGTTCGTAAGAGACTAGATCCTGCAAGGCCACGTAGGCTATGGCACCGCTTGCATTCTTGATCATCGCCCATTCCTTATCGTGATGAGCTATAAACTCGACGATCTGACCATTCTTCTTGTTCTGATATAGCTCCATAGACCTAGAAATAAAAAAGGCGCTTTAAATAAGCGCCTTCATCATAGGGAGAAAAAATCTCCTTATGTCTCAGTGATGAATGGGACAATCGTGCTGTCCAATTCAGGAGGAACGTCCTCGACGTAGTAGCACACCTCAGCAATGATCGGGGTGCCGCCAGTTGTGGTGGAAGACAAAGCGCTTCCTACACCATTACCGGCTGCATTCCGTACAAACAACTTCAGGGTCTCGGCGCCAGCAAGTACTGCTGGAGTTACGATTCCCTTGGTTGCTGCGGTGGGCGCAATAGTAGAACTAGCAACTGCAATTGTTGGAGTTGAAACAACAGTCGTACTGATTGTTGCAGCAGCGCTAGCAGTCGCGTCCTTGATTGCAATCGTGTCGCCCGTAGTGCCAGCAAGACCCGTGGTGGCAGAGCCAACGCCACGATCCTTGCGCATATCGGGAACCCTGATACCTACGTGGTAGACATTGGCCCCTGAAGGCAACGTCAAGCCAGTGATATCAGCCCGAGGCTTATCGTCTGAGCGACGATCTGGACTGGGGATGGTGATAGCAAACTCAGTGGCGCCAGTGGAGCCAACGAGTGCATAACCAACCTGATGATAATAAACGCGACCAGGCACCGCCACGACTGGCTGGCCCTGATAGCTACTGAGTTGTGTTACCCAGTTTCCGGGGAAAATCTTCTTAGCCATAGTTAATTACTCCTAGTTATAAACGATGGAGTAACCGCAAGTTATGAAATCTTTATTTAAGATCTCGAACCCAGCGAAGAGGCTCCAAATCATGATAATAAAACGACTAAAATCATCGTTGTTATTAAGCAAAATCTGAGCGTTATTCCCACCGATACCTCAATAAATGTTATCCCAAAGTGCTCTTTATCACTTGGTTCTGGCCCTTTTCCATCGGGACAGTTCAGACTATATCTTCACCCTCAGCTTGACCTGCTAGGGGTTGGGCACTCGTGTCTCCGTTACTCAGTTTCCTGTCGGGAGTTAGTCGTTGAAGCTTCCAACTTGTAGGTTGGCTTGCCTGCTGATTCCCCAAGGTTGGAGGGGTCCCAGCAATTCACCCAATATTCCCCGTTAATTACTTAACGGCGGCGCAAGTATTTACGCCAACGGCTTGTGGGCCGAAGAACAGCATCGGCGCTGCTGTGCGAACCGTAGCCCCAGTCGCAGTAGCGCTAGCAATAGTTGTAGTGAATGATTTCTCTGGAAGGTTGGTTGATTCAAAGAATCGCACACCTTCAAAAAGGAATCCGGTAGGCATCACAGGTTGCCCTGCGACAAATCCACCTTGACCGTAAGCAGGACCCATGCCATGGAAGAAGTTAGCGTTTGGCGCTAATTCTGGTTGCATTGGGTTGACCTGGCCTTGGCCTGCATAACGCGCAACTTCGCGG
>Ga0080013_1004332_pt1 | contig 14059 bp, 14 predicted proteins | sample ETNvirenome_6_85_FD_69236 | JGI IMG/M metagenome (GOLD analysis project Ga0080013, IMG submission 69236) | Marine viral communities from the Pacific Ocean - ETNP_6_85 (SPADES assembly) (version 2) | ecosystem: Environmental > Aquatic > Marine > Oceanic | place: Pacific Ocean | collected 2013-06-19
TAATAATGAATCAACATTCGAGTTGTTTAATAAAAAAATAGTTTACAAAGCCAATTCAGAAAATCTTCAATATACCAATTTGATCGATTTTCTTGCTGAAAAAATAATGTACGGCAGAGTTGATAGATTATTTATTCCAATAACAATACCACAAGATAGTGACCGGGTCAAGTCATTTTCTTCGAATTCATCAAGCTCTAAAAGTTTTAAAGCTTTAAACTTTGTTGTCGACGCCTTTAATGACCTGCAAAGACAATTTAAAAAATGCGCTCTGATCGGCAAGATCGACAACACAGATGAATATCTGACAAATTTAAAAATATATAAAGCATACGAAGATCCAAGATATTTATATGAGTTTTATATGAAGAGGCTCACTTCATCACTGAAGAATAACCCACTTATGGAGTCTAAAAAAGTTTTAAATTTTAATAATGTGTCAGAAAACTTACTAAAGGTGATGCAGAAAAATGGAAAATTAAATCCTATAACTTTTCCAGCTTTTGTTAAAAGTAGGAAAATATCAGTTAGTGTGTCTGGGTTGGCTATTGAAATAGCAGATTTGAGCTATAATAATGATGACGAGAAGATAAACCAATTTGTCAATAGTAAAAACTGGGAATTTTATTTAAATACTTGTCAGGCCTATGGATTTATGGTTGATAAGGAGGCGCCATGGCGATTGGTTGCGGATATAGGATCTCAACCGATGTTAGAATATGCTGCAAAGTATAGCTTAAACGATACTAGTTCAATATTATTTAATTGTTATGAAAAGTCTTCATATCAATATTACAAATCTTTTACACAAAGAATGTATAATTTGTATTATAATATAAAACCTACTAGCATTATAGAAGTGTCTGAATGTAAAGGAAAGACTTTAATTAAAAAAAGAATACCAAAAAAATATTCAGACAAAAATAAATTAGAAGAAAGTTATGGACAACAAGAATTTTTAATGCTATACTGTAAATTGAGATTTGCTGAAGAAGAGAGTCAGTATACAGAAGAAGAAAAAAATATATTAATTGATGATGTGATCCAGATCAGTCAAACAAATGGTGATTCCTATGCAATTAATAAATTTGAAAGATTTCTAAATAAAACGTTTGACTATCAAGGCTCAATGACGTATTATATTAGAAAGAGCGTAGCAACAGAAGAAGAAGAAATTTCTTCTACAATATATGAACGTGAACCACTAACGAGGTATTAATTGTATTTTCAAACACTAGATGACAAGAGACAATGTGTTGGGATCTATAAAGAGGGAAAAATATATTTTGATTCAATGCCGGAAGACCTTCGGAGAACATGGACTTTCACTGGATCAATAACAGACAAGAAAGTAGAATATGCTCAGATTTATGCTAATGGCAAGTCATTAGAGGAGGCTTGTCCAGAAGAATTTAAAGAAGAGCTAAAAGAGTCTCATAAGAGATTCAGTGCTTGCATTAAGAGCTTTGGAACTGCAAAGATCGATCCAAGGGAGCACTGTCTTTTTGATATGGTCCCTTATAGATTTCTAATGCAGTTTTGTGAGATCCGAGACAAAATCACAAGACATGTTTTCGAAAATGATCAAAAACCAAGGAATTATGCACTTCTCAGTGAGTCATATAAGCTTTTGCATAAAATTAAATATCAAGGGCTAAATGTCAACACTGATGGCTGCAGAGGCCTTCAACTATCAACAAAAGACAGAAAAAAGGTTTCTCAGCTTTTGCAGCACCGCTATGTGGACTACAACCTGTTTGGAGCAGCCACAGGACGCCTCACAACGCATCCAAAAAGTTTTCCAATCCTGTCGGTGCGGAAAGATTTTAGGAGCCTCCTGAAGCCAAATAACGACTGGTTCTTGCAACTGGATTATAACAGTGCCGATGTCAGAACTTTTATTAATTTGATTGGGGAGCCACAGCCTGAAGGTGATGTTCATGAGTGGAATGTAAAAAATCTTTTCAATGGCAACTGCACCAGAGAAGAAGCAAAAGTTAAATTTTTTGCTTGGCTGTTCAATCCTGACTCAAATGCGGTAGAAAATAAACGATACAATCGTGATAATATCCTTGACAAATGGTACAAAAACGGTTATATTAGTAATCCGTATAAGAGAAAAATAAAGGTGGAAGAAAGAAAAGCCTTAAGCTATTTAGTACAGAGCACAACAAACGATAGGATTTTGGATAGGGCGATAGAAATTGATGCCCTCTTGGAAGGAAGGAAGTCATATATTGCGTTTTTCATTCACGATGAAGTTGCGATAGACTTTGCGCAAGAGGATAAAGATTTGCTACCGAAAATAAAAGAAATTTTTGAACATGGCGGTTTTAAGTCAAACATCAGCGTTGGTCGCGACTATTATAATTTAAGGAACTTGAGATAATGAAGCTAACAAAAACAAAACTAAAGCAGATTATTAAAGAAGAACTAGAAAGAGAGGAGAAACAAAAAATCTTGTCTTTATTGGGTGGCACAGACCCAGATGGTTATGATTTAAGAAGAGATTCGGAGCATATATTTCAAGGATTAGAACTGATGAAAGCATTGGGGGCGGAACAAGAACTAGGTAAAAATTATGATCTCGCAAATGTAAACTTCAGTAATATGGATTTTAGTGGAAGAGATTTAAGTAATTTCAATTTTTATATGGCTGAGTTTTATGAGGCAAAAATGGTAGGTACTGACCTTTCAAACACTATTTTGCAATATGCTACTTTGTCCCACGCTGATTTGACCAATGCCGATTTGACTAACGCTGATCTATCACATGCTGATTTAAGCTATGCTAATCTGTCAGGTGCCAAGCTTGATGGGGCAAGATTTTATGAAACAGATTGGGATGAAGAAGGCACAGTCTGGCCCGAAGGTTTTACTCCTCCAAGAGATAAAAAATCTACATTGGCTGACTATTAATATTAATAATAATTAAAGAAGAGGTATAAATTGATATCAGTTGTAGGATTAGGCAATGCCGCTTCAAGCATTGCTGAATTATTTAGTTCAACGCCGGAATACAATGTATATCGGCTAGCCTCCAAAATCAAAAGAGGCAAAAATAAAAAAGTTTTAAAAGATTTCAGAGATCCAGAAGAATACGAAAAAAATGTTCCAAATCTAAAAAACTTTTTTAAAGACATTGATGACGAAGTACAATTTTTTATTGTTGGTTCATCAATGAGTTCAAATTATGCGCTGGGCGTTCTGGAGCAGATTAGAAATAAAAATATTAATCTGTTTTATATAAAACCTGACACAGCGTTGCTGGCCGGTGTCCCGAAACTTGTTGAAAAAGCCGCATATGGTGTTCTTCAGGAATATGCTCGTTCTGGGCTTTTTAAGTCGATGACCATCATCTCCAACGAGAATATTGAAAAAATATTAGGGAATGTGCCAATTAAAAATTATTACAAGACCCTGAATGAAACTATTTTTTCGACGGTCCATTATATGAATTATTTTCAGTATAACGAGCCGGAATTGGGAGTCCAAACAAATCCGCCAGATGTTTGTCGGATTAAGGCACTTGGAGCCTTGGATATGGAGAGTCTTGAAGAAAAATGGTTTTTTAATCTTGACAACCCTCGCGACTTATGCTATTATCTTAATATCAATAAAGGGAGGTTAGAGAACGACGGCACATTACACAAAAAATATGTAGACATTCTGAAGCAAAAGCCAAGGAATGCATTTAGAAATATCTCATATTCGATATATGAGACTGAATTAGAAAATGACTTTGGGTTCTGCGTTGCCCACACTAACGCAACACAAAAAAACACTTGACATGGTAGTTCAAGTGTAGTATACTAGATATCAAGGATCGCTTGATATACTTTACCCAACACAAGGAGAAATAAAATGGGAATTAATATGGAACTGATGCGCAAGAAATTGGCGCGACTTCGTAACAACGGAAAGGATGATTCGAGCACCTCTGTCTGGTTTAAGCCGGATGAGGGTGATACGACTATTCGAATCGTGCCGGCAAATGATGGAGATCCTCTGAAGGAGATGTTCTTCCATTATAACGTCGGAAATCACAAGGGTGGTGTGCTTTGCCCGAAGCGTAACTTCGGTGAACGGTGCCCGATTTGTGACTTTGCCTCACAACTTTGGCGTGAGGGTGTAGACACTAATGATCAGGAGAGTAAGAACCTCGCCAAGTCACTTTTTGTCCGCACTCGCTACTTCTCGCCGGTTGTCATTCGAGGCCGTGAAGATGATGGAATCAAGGTTTATGGATACGGAAAGCAGGCTTATGAGATGCTGCTTGGGTACATCCTTGATCCCGATTACGGTGATATCACAGATCAAGAGTCTGGAACTGATATCAAGTTGACTTATACTAAGCCTACAAAGCCGGGTGCATTCCCGCAAACTAATCTTAAGATGAGTCGCAACACTTCACCACTTCACGAGAATGGTGACCGAATTCATGGAATCTTGGATACTATGCCTGACTTTAGCAAGCTCTTCGATCGGTTGACTCCCGAGCAGGTTGACGCTATCCTCGATGAACAGATGGGAAGCGATGGTAGTGCCGAAGGACGCTCACGGGAAACTGTGAGTTACGGTGGCAACAGCATCGATAGCGCTTACGCAGAATTAAAAGCAGCAAACGGCTTGTAATCTGTTCTCCCCGCTGGCACACCGGTTAAAGTGTGCCCCATTTTTTATATTGAGGAGAAATATGGCAAAGAAAGCAAAAGCGAAGACTAAGACCGGGAGAGTATCGGTTCAAGATCTAATGAATCTTGTTAATAAGAGAGCCGGCCGGAACGTGGCACATGATCTGACCAATGAGAACCCAACTGAAGTAAAGGAATGGATTCCTACCGGATCTCGCTGGCTAGATTCTATTATTTGTCGTGGAAAGTCGGCTGGCATACCGGTTGGCAAGATTTCGGAAATTGCAGGATTGGAGTCAACAGGCAAGTCTTATATGGCTTGTCAGATTGCGGCTAACGCCCAGAAGAAGGGTTTACTTGTCGTATATTTTGATTCAGAGTCTGCTATCGACCCCTCTTTCTTAGAAAGAGCAGGTTGTGACTTATCGCGATTAATGTATGTTCAGGCTGCTTCTGTGGAATTCGTACTGGAGACTATAGAAGAGTTGTTGGGTGCTAGTAGTGACAAATTATTATTTATTTGGGACAGTCTAGCACTGACACCGGCTATATCTGACATTGAAGGCGACTTCAATCCTCAATCATCGATGGCTGTGAAGGCGCGTATTCTCGCAAAGGGAATGTCTAAACTGGTTATCCCAATTGCGGACAAGAAGGCTACGTTGCTGGTTCTCAATCAGCTTAAGGCCAACATTACAAGCGGTCCTATGGCTAGAATCACGGCTATGACGACACCATACGTCACACCGGGCGGAAAAGCAATGCAATATTCTTATTCGCTGAGAATCTGGCTTACAGGTCGTAAAGCAAAGTCTGCTTTTATTGAAGATGAGAAGGGATTTAGAATAGGCTCAGAAGTCAAGTGCAAGCTTGAAAAGTCAAGATTTGGCACAGCAGGTAGATACTGTACTTTCAGAATTCTTTGGGGTACAGAAGATATCGGCATTAGAGATGAGGAAAGTTGGTTTGATGCCGTTAAGGCGTCTAAGCATATGAATTCAGCAGGTTCATGGTACACTTTGGCTATGCCAAATGGATATACCAAGAAGTTCCAGCCTTCTCGTTGGGCAAAATTGATAGAAAGCGATGAAGAGTTCAAGAAAAATATTATAGAATTGATCGATATCGAAGTCGTACAAAAGTTCGATAAAAGAGAAGAAAATGCGAATAAATTCTATGATGATACGTCTGAAGATTAGGAGGATAGCATATGTTTAATATATTAGTTGCTTTGATGTTGGGTAGTGGAGATGTGGAGGCGCGCCACAATCGTGGTAATCGCAATCATCACCGACACGCCCAGCACCAGTCATCTAGACCTGCTAGACCACCGGCTGTAGTTGTGAGAAACGTTTATCCACATCGCTACAAAAATCACTGGGTTTATCCACACCATAGATCCGGTTTTATTTGGAAGTGGATGCCCGGGCATTTCAACCGCAGGGGTGTGTGGACGCATGGTCGATGGACTGTAGTACTTAGATTTTAAATAACAAAAGATCTTGACTGAGGCCTCCTGATCTGATATACTTGATATATCAATCAGGAGGTTTTTTGTATTATAAAAAACAAATGGAGTTAATTAATGAGTAAATCTAAGAGAGTAATGATAATTGATGCGCTAAATGCGTATTTGAGAGCATATATTGTGGATCCGTCGTTGTCAATGTCTGGCAATCCAATCGGCGGTATTAAGGGGTTTTTCAAGATCCTCCAGAAGCTTGTTAGAGAAATACGCCCTGACGAAATATTAATTATTTGGGATGGACCTAATGGCTCACAAAAGCGCAAAGCAATCGATAAGAACTATAAGGCAGGTCGAAAGCCGCTTAGGTTGAATCGAGCGTATGCAAACTTAACTGAGGAAGAATGCGCAAAGAACAAGATGTGGCAGCAAATGCGGACAATGGAGTATTTCAACCATATGCCCATTATCCAGACTTATATCCCCGGGATCGAAGCAGATGACGTTATTGCGCATCTCACTCAGATGCCATATTACAAAGGTTGGCAGAAAGTAATCATTTCTAATGATAAGGACTTTATGCAGTTGTGTGACGATGAAACTATCCTTATGCGACCGGTCAAAAAGGAGGTCATGACTAGAAAGACAATCGTAGAACAGATTGGAGTCCATCCTACAAATATGGCACTAGCCAGAGCGATCGTTGGAGACACCAGCGATAACCTTCCAGGGATCAAAGGTGTCGGTTTAGCAACAGTCGCAAAAAGATTAAATTTTCTTTCCGAATCAAAAACCTATACAATTCAACACGTTATAGAACATTGCGAAAACACAGAAGAAAATCTTAAAATATTTGATAGGATCGTAGACGGAAAGAGTCTTATAGAGCATAATTATAATATGATGCAGTTGTACTCTCCTAAGATGTCGATCCAATCCAAAATACAAGTAGATGAAACGGTTGAGACATTTAAGGGCGGATTTAATAAAACTGGAATCATAAAAATGATGCAAGAAGATGGCTTTGGCGAACTGAAATGGGAAGATCTTAAGGCGGGATTAAACAGGGTCGAAAGATCTCTTTCAGAAAAATAGCTTGACCTTTGTGGCCACAAGTGATATGATATTCAAACAAGGGGAGTTCATGAAAAACAATTCGGAAAAAGCTAGTTTCGGTAGATATGGGAAAACATTCCAAGAGGGATTGGTACAATTAATTTATGACGATCGGCCATTCGCTGATCAGATTACGGAGGTGCTCAATATTAATTTTTTAGAACTTGAGTATCTGCGCGTATTTGTCAACAAGATAGTTGGTTATCGGACAAAATATAATATTCATCCATCCACTCAAGCAATCACCACCATTTTAAATACCGATCTAGAAAGAGAGAGCGAGGTAATCCAGCGGCAGGTCCGAGAATACTTCAGAAAAATTCAATATCGTGAACTTACAGATGTCGACTATATCAAGGAGCAAAGCCTTGATTTTTGCCGAAAGCAGAACTTGAAAGAGGCCATGATGAAGTCTGTGGCATTGCTGCAGACTTGCTCCTTTGACGAAATTAGTAAAACGATTAATGACGCACTAAAGCTTGGATCCGATAACAATTTTGGATATGACTATCTAACTGACTTTGAAGAACGATTCAAGCCTCGTCATCGGATGCCGGTTACAACCGGTTGGGCAGAAATGGACGATATTACCGGTGGAGGCTTAGGTAAGAGCGAGTTGGGCGTGGTTATTGCGCCAACTGGCGCTGGTAAATCAATGGTGCTGGTGCATCTTGGGGTTCAAGCACTGCGCGCTGGAAAGAACGTTATACACTATACTCTAGAGTTACAAGACACAGTTGTGGCAAATCGCTATGATTCGTGTCTTACCGGACTGCCTCTTTCAAATATTAAGGATTTTAAAGAAGAAATTTTTGAACAAGTTAAGGGTATTCAAGGAAAGTTGATTATCAAGGAATATCCTACCAAATCAGCATCAACTAACACCATCAAGGCTCACCTCGCAAAACTTAAAAAGCGAGGTATAAACCCTGGATTGATTATTATCGATTACGGTGATCTTTTAAGACCAGTTGTTGTAAGAAAAGAGAAGCGTAATGAATTGGAATCTATTTATGAAGAGATGCGTGGTATGTCGACAGAATTTAGATGTCCTGTTTGGACAGCATCTCAGACCAATAGATCGGGGTTAAATGCAGAAGTAATCACAATGGAGTCAATCAGCGAGGCATTCAGCAAATGCTTTGTGGCCGATCTTATTTTCTCCGTATCCCGTACCATTGAAGACAAACAAGCAAACACCGGCAGAATCTTTATCGCTAAGAATCGCAATGGTCCCGATGGTATGGTATACCCGATATTTATGGATACAGGTACAGTAGCCATCAAGTTTGCACCTAAAAATCTCATTAATGGTGTCTCAAGTACAGGCACAAAAATGCCGCTAAATCCGGTGACGTTAACACCGACAATGCAAAAGCAACTTTTGCAGCAAAAATATACAAAATTAAGAAAATCAGGGAGCACAAATAGATGAAGGCGAATATTAGAAAGTTTAGATTATCAGAACAGTTTATTTTACCATATATAGAGAAAGAGGTGCCGTGGGGACCAGTCGGCTATGTGACGTTCAAACGAACGTATTCGCGTAGACTGAATGAGTTTTCACCAGACGCTGAAGGCACCGAGGAATGGTGGCAGACATGTAGGCGCGTTATCGAAGGAATGTTCGATATGCAGAAGCAACACGTCTATTTCCTAGGTTTGGAGTGGAATGACAGCAAAGCACAGGCAACTGCTAAGGACGCATACGACAGGCTTTTTAATTTAAAGTGGACCCCACCGGGTCGAGGACTTTGGATGATGGGGACAAAGTTTGTTGAAGAGCGAACTGCAGCCGGCCTTTTTAATTGTGCTTTCCGTTCAACAAAAGAGATCTCCACAAAGGGCGGATATTTATTTTCTTGGATGATGGATGCACTAATGCTTGGTATTGGTGTTGGATTCGACACTTTGGGTGCCGGCACAGTGACTGTCACAGAGCCAAAATATACTAACGACGTGCATATTATCGATGACAGCCGCGAAGGCTGGGTCAATTCAGTCCATATGCTGCTCAACGGGTTTATGCTAGGCGGAAAGGTGCCACATTTTGATTATGGCGCAATTCGACCAGAAGGTGCTTTAATCATGGGTTTTGGAGGCACGTCTAGTGGCGCTGGCCCTTTGAAAGAACTTCACGACTCATTGCGTGATCTTTATACGCCGATGATTGGCGAATTAATTGATTCCGTGACAATCGTTGATACAGAGAATCTTATTGGTCGTTGTGTGGTCGCTGGAAATGTCCGTCGATCCGCTGCTTTGGCTATGGGCGCTCATGATGATCGCCAATATCTTGAGATGAAGAACGACCAAGAAAAGCTATACCACCATCGTTGGGGTTCAAACAACTCTTTCCATGCTATTGTCGGTATGGACTACACTTGGCATGCAGAGCAAAGTATGAAAAACGGCGAACCCGGCTATATCTGGCTAGATAATGCCAGAACCAGAGGTCGATTCAAGGATGGCATTCGTCATGATGATCAGCACGTTGCCGGCTTTAATCCTTGCGTTGAGCAGCAGTTGGAAGATGCTGAGTTGTGCTGTTTGGTAGAGACATTCCCAGCAAAGCACGATTCTTTCGAAGATTATATGAAGACTCTAAAGATTGCTTATCTTTACGGTAAAACCATCACATTGTCCAACACGCATTGGCCAGAAACAAACGCCAAGATGTTAAAGAACCGTCGTATCGGGCTTTCACAGTCAGGAGTCGTCCAGGCATTTTCTAAGTTTGGAAGACGCGCAATGTACGAATGGTGCGATAACGCATATGAAGCGGTGAAGGTGCTAGACGAGGAGTTCTCCAATTGGCTATGTATTCCAAAGTCTATTAGAATGACGTCTATCAAGCCTTCTGGAACCGTTTCGTTGTTAAATGGCTCAACACCGGGAATCCACTTTCCAGAAGATGAATATTATATTCGTAGAATCAGGTTCTCGAAGGATTCAGATCTATTGCCAACTTTGGCAGAAGCCGGCTATCCAATCGAAGATGATGCTTATTCGCCGAATACTAAAGTTGTATCATTCCCAGTGAAGGAGATACACTATTATAAGGGCAAGAAAGATGTTACAATGTGGGAGCAGTTGGAGATTGCAGCGCAGTATCAGCACTATTGGGCTGATAACTCTGTTTCCATCACTGTAACCTTCCAGCCTGAAGAAGAGGGGCAAATTAAAAATGCTCTGGAAATGTATGAAACAAGGCTAAAGGCAGTTTCTTTCTTGCGTCTTAACGACACGGGATACGAACAAGCACCTTATGAAGCAATCGATGTAGAGACATACGAGAAAATGGTTGATAGTATAACACCTGTTCAGAGGTTTGAAACTAATCAACAGGGCGCAGGCACAAAGTTCTGCGATGGCGAATCTTGTACAATTTAAAAAGAGAGGTGAAAATTGAAGTTCTTGCCAGTTAATAGACACATTCGGATTTCTTTCGAAGAACACAAAGAGGAGGAGTCCGTCTTATTGTTACCAGATGATTATCAGAAGAAGGAAGACCCATATCAAGTTGCTAGGGTTGTTGGGGTATCAGACGATGTTCGTTTCGTTGTTGTACCCGGCGATAAAGTGCTAGTAGACAAAAAGATGATCCAAGAAATAAAAACAGAGGATTTTGGGACAATTACTTTAATTCTAGATAATTATGTCATGGGAGTAATACCTAAAGGAAAGTAAATATGAATAAAGATTTTTATAATAAATCGTCAGCAACACAACTTGGCTGGGAGCCTAGTTGGTTCGGAGAGAAGTATTTTGACGATAAGTTAGTTAGAGCCATCAAGAAGTGGCAGAAGTTAAATAACCTATCTGCTGATGGGCTGTGTGGTCCTACCACATTCCGTCGAATTTGGACTGAGAGACAGGCAGATATTGATGATCACAAGCCAGTTAGTAGAAAGTATTCCAACTATCTTGTCTATAATGGCAATTTTGCCCCTATTGAGTGGGATAAGGTGGTGTTATGGTCAGAGGAAGGCGGACTTTCCGCAAAGCCAGGAAATTATTATGATTACACCGGCCGAGCAAAGCGCAATATCCGACTTTTTGTAAATCACTGGGATGTTTGCTTGGATAGCACCAGATGCAATGACGTTCTCAATAAGCGTGGTATCAGCGTCCATTTCCTTATCGACAATGATGGTACCATTTTCCAGACTTTGGACATGCAGCACGGTGCTTGGCATGGCTCTAGCGGGCGTGTGAATAGGGCTTCAGTCGGCGTAGAAATCTCAAACGCCTATTACCCTAAATATCAAAATTGGTACAAGAAAAGAGGGTTTGGAGAGCGTCCAATAATGAAGGATGCTGTTGTCCATGGACAGAAACTAGATGATTTTACTGGTTTCTATGATATTCAGATTCAGGCTGCACAGGCACTCTGGAAGGCCATTGAGGCTTGTACAGGCGTTGAATATCAAACTCCATTGGATGCCAGCGGAAACACTTCCACAACATATGTCCAAGATGTAGTTTATGGGAAATTCGCTGGAATCGTCAGTCACTATCACTGCACTAAAAAGAAAATTGATTGCGCCGGTATGGACATAAAAAAACTTATTGAAGAAATCAAATAAATACTTGACAAACCTCCTAGCCTATGATATATTTTTATGGTTAGGAGGTTTTATGATTTCAGATGTTGTTGTCGGCCTGTCATATGGCGACGAGGGCAAAGGTAAGGTGACCCACCACCTTTTGAAGAGCGGGGAATATACGCATTGTATCCGGTTTAATGGCGGCTGCAATGCTGGTCATACCATTTACCATAATGGTGTCAAGTTTGTGACACACCACATCCCAGCAGGTGTTTTCTTTGGAGTTAAGTCCATTATTGGCAGCGGTTGCGTTGTCAATCTGGAGCAGTTCCACAGTGAAATTAAAATGCTGGAAGATGGCGGGATCAACACAAAAGGATTAATTTATATTGCGACTAATGCGCATATTATTACAAATGAGCATCTTGAGGAGGATCGTCGAGACACAAAGATCGGCACTACCAAGCGAGGGAATGGACCAGCCTATCGCGACAAGTATGATCGATGCGGAATGACAGCCCATCGACACCCAGATCTGGTTGACAGTGAGTATTTGATTGACATGTATGAAGAACTGCACAACGGGGATGAGGCTGTAGTGCTCTGTGAGGGCGCTCAGGGCTTCGGATTAGATATTGACTGGGGAGACTACCCCTTTGTAACTTCGAGCCACTGTACGACCGCTGGAGCGCTTTTAAATGGCATCCCGCCACAGTCCATCAGACGTGTTTTTGGAGTGGCCAAGGCATATGACACATATGTCGGATCCAAGAGGTTCCATGGCTACGGAGAAATTTTTGATAAGATCCAAGAAGAAGGCTCAGAGTTTGGCGCTACAACCGGTAGACCACGCCAATGCAATTGGCTGAATATAGAAAACCTTCGAAGATCAATCGATATCAACGGTGTGACAGATCTTGTCATAAATAAGGTGGATATCTTAAGAAAGGTAGGAACATGGGGCATTAAGACAGGACCGGTCATTATTAACTTTGATAGCGAAGATCGTTGGAAGTCTTATATTGAAAATAATTTTGATGTAGAAACAGTTAATCTCACCTTTTCAGAGTCGCCGGAGAGAATATGACGCTATATACTAATAGCATCCCTTTATATGGAGATAACCATGGAAGAGTTGATTATGTCCAACACGTTGGTACTGATCTCACTGTTGTCAATAGCGCTCGCGTATCATTTGGGAAAGAACAGGCCATTTTAAATGAAAGAGATAAGAAACTTATTAATTACCTCATACGGCACAGGCATACTTCCACGTTGGAACATTGTCTTGTTACTTACCGCTTTATCGTACCTTTGTTTGTGCGTTCTCAGCACCACCGTCACAGAACTTGGTCTTATAATGAAATTTCTCGAAGGTACACGGACGTAAACATTAAATTTTACGAGCCACAGTCGTTCCGTACACAGCACAAGAGCAATCGTCAGGCTAGCAATGCCAATGATTTAATCGATCCTATTATGACGGTCGAAACTGAAATATCATCGGAGCCACGCAAGATAAAAGCATCAGAACTTATAAGCATGCACCATCTAGATTCGCTGAAATTATATGACGATCTAATGGGTGCCGGCATATGCCGAGAACAAGCCAGAGGTGTGCTGCCGCAAAACCTATACACAGAGTATTATGGCACAGTCAACCTGAATAATCTCTTGAAGTTCATCGATCTGCGAACGCACGAAGGCGCACAATGGGAAATCCAGAAAGTCGCTGAAGCGTGTCTGGAGATCGCTACGGATCTGTTTCCAGAAACTGTGGGGGCGTATCGTAAGATTAGGAGTGAAGAATGATTCAGGGAAGCAAAGAGTTGACAAGAAAGATACTTCTCTCTGAAGACTTGTTTCTAGAAGACAGAGATGCAGCATTACAAAATTCAATTAAAATAATTGCGGAACACTTTGGGGTATCCGTGAAGGATGTTGAGTGGCGCGACTTCCGAAAACCCGGTTGGCACGTTGATCCTCCCGGTAGATTTTATATCAAAGGAAAGCCGTTGAAAATGCATACGATTATTACTTGGGACGAGAGAGGCAAAAAGTGAAAAAGATTATTCACGTCAACCAGCACGTCCTTAAGAGAAATACAAAGCAGAATACCGATGAACCCGTGCTCACGGTAAAAACATACAAACAGAACGATTACGCCCACGAGGCAATCATCAGAGACAAGGCCGGCAATGAGATAGCGAGGGTCGTTTACAGACCGCACAAGCCACTATCGTGTGGTGCTCGCTGCTGGATAGAGACAAATACAGACACCAGCGAAGTCGAAT
>Ga0080013_1004333_pt1 | contig 14055 bp, 22 predicted proteins | sample ETNvirenome_6_85_FD_69236 | JGI IMG/M metagenome (GOLD analysis project Ga0080013, IMG submission 69236) | Marine viral communities from the Pacific Ocean - ETNP_6_85 (SPADES assembly) (version 2) | ecosystem: Environmental > Aquatic > Marine > Oceanic | place: Pacific Ocean | collected 2013-06-19
ATGTTAGTGGGGGTCCTCCAAACCAAATCGGCATTGAAATACGTGTGCCTTTTTTCACGGGTAAAACCCGGTGAGCAATAAAGCTCGCAAAGAAAATAGCATAGCCCTGTTTCAGAGGCAATGATTTTTTGCTGTCGATAATTTGTAGTTCGCCTCCCTTGAATTCTTTGGGATCATTTAAAAGCGTGACCATCGTCATTTTTCGAACGGTCGGTTCTTTAGACATTTCATAAGAGCTATCAGAATGCCAGTCGTAATGATGCTTTTTAGAATACATGGTAAACTGTGCAGGCTCTCCAATTTGTAATTGATTGAAACCCATATGTTTAGTGTTCACGGTATGCATCCAGTGTTCGAGTCTGGAATAAATCCATTGAGAGTCTGGATGTTTAAAAGGAATCCAGGCAATATCAGTTCGTCTTACTTTATAATCTTTTTTACTTTTTGCTTTTTCCGCAACTCCTGTTCCTACTTCTGCATCTTGAGAAGGGAGACTTCGTCCCAGTTCCATGATCTTATTACATTCATCGATCGAAAAAATAGGATCGACAGATTTTACAAGATAGGATTTCCAGGAAGGTTCTTTAACGACGGCCATGTTTAATCTTCTTTTTTTTCGTTTGAGGTAAAAGTTCCCCGGACTGTCGAACCCGTTTTAACGTTTCAAGTTGACCTACTATATTATGAACTTCGGGCTGAGTGGTGCCAGGAGTAATGGTTTTTCTCATCTGTTCTAGACGGTGCGTATATGATTCTGCTTGGTGAGTGTTGACATCCTGATCGTCAAAGGATCCATCATTAAATTCTTTTTTAAGTTTGGCCCAGCTAGCGACTTCACGCATTCGGTGTTTAGCCTGAAGTTCCATATTCGCTTGATCATAGATCTTTTGTTCAAGTTCTATCTCAAGAAGATCCCTTTCTAAAGGATCTTTTTCTTTTGTTATTTTTTTCTGAAGCTTTTTAACTTCAACCGCATTCTTTCGAGCGTCAAAAGAAAGACGCATTAAATTTTCAAAGTGGGTGTTTTGTTCTCGGACCGATTGCCAGTATTTGGCAGCTTTTGTTCCATGTCGATTGTCCGATAAAACGGAAAAACGCATTTCGGTTTCCGTTCGAAACATCTGCTTTTTCTTCCAGGTATCTTTCAACTCGGGAATTAATGTTTTAAATTGTTTAACATCCTTTTCGTCTAAAATTTTAGTCAGATATTTAGACTCTGTTTCTGCGACGGTTTGAATGTTTCTTTTTTCTTTATTCATTCTGTTCTCTTTTTACCTTTTGTATACCAAAAGACAAGTATTAAATCATTGATCTATATCATTAGCTCGTGGTTACGGTTACTGTTGCTTCAGTTGACCAGTCTTCTACGACATCTGCTGCTGCATTTCCCGATATTGCACCACCCGCTGAAACGGCTAATGCACCTGTACCACAACCACCTTGGGTTCTAATACCTGTTGCTAAATCAGCAAGTTCCGTCCAACTTGTTCCATTAAAATGTTCTGTTTCAGTCATGTAAGGACTCGAGTTCATGGGTGAACCGCCATAAACCAGTAGACTTGATGTTGTTCCCGAAATGCTACTTCCGTATGAACATCTCGTGGTATTTAAATTTCCTGTCTCTGCCCAACTGGTACCGTCATAGGTTTCCGTATTTGGTGTTGTAGTACTACCAGGAATTTCGCCACCTGACATAAGACCTGCCGCTAGTGTGCCTCCGCCACCAACACTGGATCTTCCTGTACTCAATTCTCCACCCGTAGTCCACCCCGTACCATTATATTCTTCGGAAGTAGCAACGCCTCCAGGATTACCTACAATAAGACCTGCTGTTTGTGTTCCAGCGCTCCCAGCGTTTCTGCGTCCAACATTCATCGCTGTAGCTGCTGTCCAAGAAGTACCATCATATTCTTCAGCATTATCAAGAGTCCCATTTTCTCCTCCTGCTGCTACACCTGCCGTTATAGTTCCCATGCCCGATATTCTTCCTATTCTAGCTGTAGTTAAATCTCCAGATTCTGACCAAGTACTTCCATTATAAACTTCAGTTTGATCTCTTCCAGCTGGCACTGGGCCGGAACCCATTATCATTCCTGCAGTTTGTATTCCTGCAGATCCCTGGCCTTGTCTTCCAGTATTTATTGCTGTACCACTCGCCCAGGCACCTGCAGAGAATCCTTCTACTCTTCCTTTTAAGGTCCCTGAAGTTGAATTATACCAGATCTGCCCTGCGATAGGGTTGTCCGGGTCCGAGCTTACGTTCGGTATTGTAAATCCTTTTATTCCTTTGTAATCAGCCATAAGGTTTTAACTATGGTAAATTATATTTAACGGGTCTTGATCCTTGTGAAGCTTGCTCTTCAGCAGATAATGCATCGTAAGCAGTTTGTGCCGCTTCGATTTCACCATCAACAATCGCTTGTGCTTCAGCTTGTGTTTTGCTGACACCACTCACTTTGCTAATCCATGAATCACCGAAATGATTATCCCCTACAACCCATACTTCGCCAGCATGACCTCCAAGATAAAAGTCTCTTCTCTCTTGATGAGTGAAGAAGTCTTTACCCCAGTTCGTCGCTGTGCAGTATTTATATGCCATAGTCGTTTCCTCCTTTTTTAATTTTATAAATCATTGTTAACTTATTGTCACTGTTTTAATTTGATATGCGTCTGCGTTCCATGATTCTGTTGCAGCTGATCTATTATCGTTTACATTACCTGAAGCTTTAAGAGCCGACGTACCTCCTCCAGGTGCTGAAGAAGAAAAATCTGCAGTAGGAGCTGATAAATCTGCTACTTCTGTCCAAGCTGTTCCATTCCATGCTTCAGTTTTAGCTGTTTCTCCTGGTGCTGCTACACCTCCAAAAACTAAAACATTTGTATTAGTATCTCCTGATCCTCCCAAAGCGTTTCGAGCTGTATTTAAAACAGCTTCTTCTGACCAACTTGTTCCATCATAACTTTCATTAGTAGTTAAAGTAGGACTACCATTTGCACCTCCTGCATAAAGAGTTGATGATTGAACTCCTGCTCCTGTTCCATTATAACGAGCAGCGCTTAAAGCATTTACTTCCGTCCAACATGTTCCATTATAATCTTCTACTGCAGCAGTAGAAGTATTAGGTGATGGAGTATCACATTTACCGCCAATACAAAGGGCAGCTGTAATCGTACCTGAAGACCCAGGGTTATACCCTCTAGCCAGATTTAAAGCTGCTACTTCCGTCCAAGAAGTTCCATTATAATCTTCTACTCCAGCAGTAAAATTAGGGGCTTCTCCGCCTGCTATAGAAAGGGCAGCTGTTTGAGATCCAGTCCCTGATTGACTTCTTACTTCTGTATTTAAATCATTAACTTCTGTCCAAGAAGTACCATTATAAGTTTCAGTTTGTGTTCCAACGTATGGAGAAGCGGGAATTGCTCCACCAAATGCTAGACCTGCTGTATTAGTTCCTGCACCAGCACCATCATTTATCATTGTGTTTTTTGTTCCACCCGAAGCCCAAGTCCCAATAGGGGCTCCTCCATCCAGTGCTACTTTTAAAGTGTTTGAAGTAGTATTATACCAAACCTGTCCTGCCGTACTAGCCGAAGCTGTTGGATCTGATGCCAATGATTGAACTTTAAATCCTTTTATTCCTTTGTAATCAGCCATATGTTTTAACTTGTTGTTATCGTTTTAACGGTGACTCCGCCATCGTCAACGATTACTTTAAAGGCTCCTGTAGTCGTATTGTACCAGACCTGTCCTTCCGTACTAGCTGTAGCGCTAGGGTCTGATGCCAATGATTGAACTGTATGGCCCTCTATCTCTTTATATGTAGCCATTATTTATCCTTCAATAACCAGCCTTGTGATGATCCTGAATAAACCAAAGTAAAACCTGCACGTTCAACGGCACAGGTTAAATCTGCCGCTGCACCTTGAATTTTTTCTGAACCATCAGGGGAAACAGTTAGATTGTTAGTGTCAAATGTTCCTGCATAGTCTACAACTCCAATTTCATCTCCTAAGGTTCCGGCAGGTAAACTTAATGTCCATGCGCCTCCTGAAGTGTCTGCAAAAATACCATCATTAGCAACGCCAGTATAAGTAGTTGTTTTAACCACCCATGTAAAACCACCAGCAATCGTTGTCCAAGACAAAACTCCTGAAGCATTCGAGGTTAAGCAATCTCCTGATGTTCCAGCATCTGCTAAAGGTAAAGTATAGACGATGTCTTCTGTTAAATTTCCTGTTGTAAAACCTGTATGATAGGATCCTAAATCTGTATCTTCAAAAATTTTAAGTGTTCCTCCATTAGTAGCATTTCCTTTAACAGCTAAAGATCCGCTTGAAGGAGGATTAATAAAAACATCTCCTGTTCCTTTAGGAGTAATATTGATAGGGACATTTGTTTCGCCCGTTGCAGACAAAGTAGGACCTGCAGTGGTTGCTGCATTCGCTATTGTAAATTCGTTTACGGCAGATCCTGTTGCAGTTAAAAGAGCTAATTCGTTTCCATTAGTATCTAAAATAGATGTACCAATAACTGGTGAAGTTAAAGTTTTATTTGTTAAAGTTTGTGTTCCTGTAAGGGTGACTTCTCCGAAATCGGAAGTAGCATCTACAATATTTGGATTCGTCGCATCATCAGCGCACGCATAAAGAATTTTAGTTTTTTTATTATCAGTTGCCCATGTTACACTTGAGCCGGACCCACTAACATATTTAAGTTGAACAGTATAACTACCGGATGTTCCATTTAAAATTAAATAAGATTGCTGAACATCTAAAGGAATAGTTACGATTTGATTTCCTGTAATAGTTCCAGTAAATTTTATAACTCTGTGTGCAAGAGTAGCACCAGTTGTTCCATCGTTAACAGATAAAGTTGTTGTTTGAGCACCTCCAGCAATAGACTGTTCTATATAGCCACCGGTAATCTGCTCTATAATATTCCAGTTAGTATTAGTTAGAGTTCCCCATGTACCGGCCTTTTCGCCAGTAGTCATTAATTGAACCCCTAAACCTGTATAGGTTGATGCCATAAAAATTGTCTCCTAGTTAAGCGACGTCAACATCTGTATACGATGTGTTTCCCGTAATGTCAACACTACTATACGATGTGTTCCCGGTTATACTTATGTCTTGATAACCTAGGGGTGATACGTTACTTGAGGCCAAACTAGCAGTAATGGAGTAGCCCGTCAACCCTATTTGCATCGGGTCTATAGAAGCTAAACTTCCAAGAGACCCTGTAATAGCTTGACCACTTAGTCCAATCCGCATGTCATCGATAGTACCAAGCGTTCCTAAAGATCCAGTTATAGCTAGGCCCGTAATTCCAATTAGTTCAGTTTCAGTAAGTGTAAGCGTGCCCACACTCATGGTAGAGCTATAGCCAGTTACCGCATACGTCATTGAATGGCTCATTCCTGAAGAATTTAGTGTACCCGTTATTAATTGTGTACCTAATCCTTGAGTATGGTCCGCACCATCATTAATTGAAATGACTCCTCTAGAAAGGGTTCCTAATAAAGAATCAGAAAGAGTAAAAATAAAATCGTAATTTATTTGTGGGGTTCCTAAAGAACCAGTTATTGCTTGACCTGTTACTGGCTCTCCAATTTCTGTTACTAGCGAGGACTGTTGTCCCCAAGCACCCATACCCCATGTATGTCTGCCCCAGCCTTCACTACCCAGTGCGCCAGATATTTCTAATCCAGTTATATCAATGGTCTCATTTTTTAATTCGCCCCACCCTGAATCTCCCCAAGATTTGGCTCCCCATCCTATTGCATAAACAGTAGAGTCATCCCAGTCAGCCTGTCCCCAGGTTAACCGGCCCCATCCTGATGATACATCTGCCATAAGGATTTACCTCCTTACGACGTTATTCTAATTATCGCGTCGGATGAATCGTTGGTAGGAAATTGAATTGTGAAAGTTCCAGAAGAAACAGTTTTATCTCCACCGAAATCAATAATGCAAACTGTAGCATTTGTAGTTAAGCCACTAATTGTAGATGAATTATAAATCATGCATCCTCTTGCTGTGAAAGAAGCCGACGTCCAAGAGACATCAGAAAAATCAGTGTAAGAAGTTACTGTAGATTTAGCAACACCAGTATTTGTTAAAGCTTCTCCAGCCGTAGTATAACCACCACCCGATGCAACTTCAGCTGATGTTGTATAAACAGTTGTAGTAGTGTCGAGATCTGCTGAACTTGTGTAAAGAGCTATTTTAAAAGCACTTCCTGCAGGTGTGTCTCCAGAAGCATTAAAGCTATGGTAGCCCCCTAAAAGTTCTTCTTTAAAAGTATTTGTTAAACACGATGTGATTGCCATAGTTATCTCCTAATTTACGGTGACGGTGACTTGATGGGAATTCTTACAGTACCATCTGTATAATCATCACGTCTTCGTCTTCCAAGTTGCACTCCTGCAAACTTTTGTAACTCTTGTTTATACTTGTTTTCGTAAAGTGTCAACATGTCCATTGGACCTTTTAAGTAACCGTAAGCTTCAGTGAGACACGCATATAATAGTCCTTGCGGAAAATACTGACTAATATAGGTTCCAGATGTTTTAGTCACTAAACTTTTAGGTATCATGTCATAATATATTCTAAAACGATAAGTAGCATCTGGCGTAGGGGCTACATACATACCGCCTGAAGTCGTATCTGAAACCGCAGTCGCACCTCCAAACATCGCGTAATATTTAGGAAAACCAGTCACGTCTTGACCTGTGCTGCCTCCTTCTGTGCCAGTTAATTCATTGACATATTCCGATAGATAAGTTTGATCCTTTTTCTGAAGCCATGTTCCTTCTCCTTCTGAATTAGCTGTAGAAGTAAACACTTCAATCCCTCTAACAAAGACTGTTCCAGTATTTCCCTTTGATCCTAGTCCCGGTACATTTAATGTCTTATCATCAACTGCAAAGTTTCCTTCACTCACATATCTGTAGGCATCGATAGGAGCATCATAAAAAATTCTATTTTCTGCATGTTCTATAAATCTGGCTAGAATAGCACCAGTAAAAACATTACTGTCTACTTCAGTATAACTTCTAATGTCAGCTTCTAATGCTGAGAGTGTATATCCAGCCATTATTTAATAATCTCCTGACATGTTGGACAGCTCTTTTTAAATCGATTGTGAGTAACACAATGCTTAGGCTTCGAAGACACTTCCTTAATTCCATAGTCAGCACCTCTTGTGCCTGCAGCTGCGTACTCACTTATTTTGGTTTCTGATTTACCAAATAATTTCTTCCATAATTTTTTTAAATATTTAATCATTATGCTTCTAAAGTTACCGGCCCCACGGACACGGGATAACTTCCTCCTCTTATACTTCCTGTTGTAGCTGTATCAGTATTTACAACAAAATAAAACCAGTCTGTCGTATAATCTGTATCACGAGCGGCACTCACCCATTTTCCTGTAGTAATAGCATAGCCTGCCGCTAGAGCAATTTTAGCTCCCGTAATTCCATCCCAGCCCTGCGGATCTAAATAAGCCCCCGCGGTAGTGGGTGATCCTCTAAATCTATAGGTACTTCCGTTCGTTAAACCATGGTTTGGTACATTCACATTTATATAAGAAGACCCCGCACCATAAGTTATAAAAGGATCAGTAGGCATTAATTGTGTAACTGCAGGAGCCGTTCTTGCAGGTCTTGCATGTTGCAAAGCCTGTGGATCCGAAGTTGTTGGTTTTGGTTGAAGCTGTGGTTGTTTAGGTTCGTATTCAGAACTATGAACCCAGGCTCCAGTCCACTCCCTCACCATTTCTTGATAAGGAAAAGCGAGCCCAGATCTATCTGAGATCATTAAAGCATGTTTACCTGAAGCAAATGTAGTCATAATTAAACGTTAGGATAATAAACCTGTGGGGCAATATAAGTGCTAGTAATATCAGCATCTTCTTTAACGGCCCTTGCTAGTTCATCCTCATAAAACATTTTTAATTCTTGTGCTCTTTGTGGAGCATTTTTTTGTGCTAAATAATAAGCGAGTCCTGCGCACATACACGGAACAAATCTAAAAGGAACATCGGAAGCATTCGTATAGGCCCCGGCACCCTGGATTCTTTTTACATAATAATAATTTATTAAATTTCCATCTGCCGCTGCACCCGGGGTCAGGTATAAAGTGATGGTTACTTTATCAATAAATCTTTCTACAAAATATTGAGTAGGGGTTCCTGTTGCTGTTTTATTTGAAAATCCTTGATATTGAGATCTGCTAACTGCCGTCATGGGACTGTCAACACTTGTTGAAGCAATTCTATAATTTGCTTCTAATATATTATCAACTCCATACACTGCCGTAGCATCCGAAGTACCATCCGCTGTTGAACGGTACATTGTGTAGGTAGCTTGACCATCAACTAAAGTGATATTGTTATTGGCGACTTCCCAATAATGTAATCCTCTATTAGCCCATTCTGCAAACAGAATATTTAAAGATCGTTTAGCTGTTTTTAATTGATAACCAGAAACGTTTTGAATTCCTATACGTTCGTAAGCCTCTTCGATAATTTCATCTATCGCAAGAGTTTTATCAAAAGTATATGATGTGGAAGTAGTATTAGCCACGTGCTACCTCCTTTTTATGTAAATGTTCCAGTAACTGTTAAGAAATCACAATTTGATAGAACTGCATACATACCAGTACCACAATAGATACCATCTCCGGGAACATAGAAATGAGTCCACTCACCGTCTGCTGTTCCGAACTTAAGCTCACAAACTAATAATTTAGCTGTTGCAGCTCCGACAGTATCATAAATTTTGACACTAGCATCAGCAGCGCTGGCTTGTGCACTAACGGCTTTAATTCGAGCCTTCGTAATATTAGTAGCACTTGCAGCAACATACTTTTGAAGTTGTGCTGTTGCAGCTACCGCAATTGTTTGTTTTACATCTGTACCCATAATTTTCTCCTTAGTCGTGAGCTCCCGAAGGAGCTCACTATATTATTTATTAACTTACCGCTGCGCTAAATGGTGTAGCTATGTTTCCTGTTCCTCCAGTATCTACGGAAACTTTCCATAGACCTGTAGCTAAAACAGTGCACACTATTGTAGCGTGTGTAACACCACCAGTTGTACTACCATTTAATGTGATAGTATCTGATGCTGCTACTGTCATGAAACCTTCCATGGTGTCATTTGTGTCTGTGTCAAGCATGGTTGCCATTCCAGTCATAACGTCAGTTGAATTCGCAACTTGTACAACTAAATCTCCAGTTTTCGTAATCGAACTGACAATAGTAAAAGTCGCACCAACATTATTCAGATTGTTTAGATCTGGTCCTGGTCCTGCAACTCCAGAATCAGCAGTCGCATTAACCGCAGGTAACGTATAAGTCACTGCTCCAGCAGCATCATTATGTACAATTCTACCCGCATGGGTAGCAACTGTTAATGATGTACTTGAATCAGCATCTATAACGTTAGCTGGACCTGTATTGTAAAATCCTTTTTTGGATATTACTGGTCCTTGAAATGTAGTATTTGCCATATTATTATCCTCCTAGTTTATGTAGATCTAGTCTCTAGGCCGTCGACTATACGCGTCTAGATCTAATTAATAATTGTATAGTAGTTAAGATATAACGCAGATTTGCGTAGAGTGCAAGGTATCCTGTAGTGAAAAATTGATTTTTATGAAATAGCCTTAACCGGCTATTGATGCCTCGGGAGCAGCGTCTTTGATCTTAAGTAAACGAGTATCTTCTTCAAACTCTTGAGCGATGATTGCTTTAATAACGTCTTGGATCTTTTTGTTAATTTCGATCATTTTAACGTTATGTCGCCCCGACTTCAGATACTCCTGTTGCCACTCTAGCTCCAAGGATCTTTTTGTAGTGTACAGTTCTTGGATCATTTGTAACCTCCTCATAGGTTATCCATTTACCAGTTTTACTAGTAAATCCATCAGACTCGAACTTTACCTCATTTTTTCCTAGTTTGTCAAGGATTACTTTTTCGATACTTTCAAGATTATCTTCGGCCATAGCCTTAAAATCAGCAGAATAGCCATTATAACGGATTTGTACTCGGAAGTGTTTCATAGTTATTTCGTACTTTATATGTGAAATGAGGCGATTTTAAGGCCGCCTCATTTCTATTTTTGTTTGCTAATTACGCACCTGGTGATCCGAAGACACCACGCCAGTCAGACCAGCCGAAGCTGTATCTTTCTCTAGCTTTGTATCTAACGTTACCAGTTTCAAAATCGCCTTCCATAGCGGTTTTGATTGGTGCTCTAACAAAGTGTTTTAGTCCATTTGGTACATCTGTTTTAAGAAACCAAGCATCTGTGTCTGTTAAGTAGTGGTTAACTACATAACCTTGAGGAATCATCCCCAAGTTTTTCACAGCGTTGATGTCATTATCAGCTGTTCCTACTCTACCTGGAGATTTTAACAATCTTTCAGCAGTAAATTGCAAAGCAGCAGGAATAATCATTTTTCTTCCTTGTGCCGCAATTTTTAAACCTCGTTCATCAGTTAGCGCAGCAACGTCAATTAGTGCTTGCTCCAATGAAGTTTCGTTTAAGTCTGCTGCTGTTGATAGTTCGTTTTGCTCTGTTCCAGACACGAGAACGTGTGCTGTTGAACAAAGTTCTAAACCATCTCCACCAGTGTATGAACTGTTGAACGCTCTGTTGAGAACGTTTGCCGCTTTAACTTGTTTAGCATTAGCCATTGAACGTGCTAGTGCTTTTGTATAACGAGACGCAAGTCTGTCATACAAGTTATCTTCAATCGCTTCTTCAGTGATTGAGAACGCTAAAGCAAGCGTTTCATGCGTATAACGAGCAGTGAATGTTTCTTGTGCAGAATCATAGTTAATGCTTGAACCTTCCGGTTTCACTTGTGCATTAGCAAATCCAGATAACATTACTTCCTCTTCGAAAGCTCTGTCTGAATTTTCTGTGTCGAAAACATCTGCGTGTTCGTTAGCATAGTTTTTATATTCAAGGCCGAATAGTGCATTCAACCCTGGCTCTAGTTCCTTAACTAGTTGTGCTCTTGATATTGCCATAATTTATACTCCTATTCTCCTATTATATAGCTGTTACAACTTTGTGTATATGGAATCCTGTATTGAATACAACATACGCGTTAGCATTTGCGGAACCTGTGTCGCTATTTTCGGGATCTGTTGAGATACCAAGTTGCTTAAAGTTTCCGTTGCCATCGCCAGAACTTGACGTGTCAAGTTCGGATGAAGACTGGCCGTTTATAGTACTTCCAGCAGTACCGACAAAGTCGATATCAGAGAAGTTATGTGCTGCGGTTCCAGTTCCATCATGTTGTGCTTCCAATACTATGTTAGGATCTGTATATACGGTCGCTTTCAAATCCGAAGCAGCTGTTGTGTTCGGATAATAGTTCGACCAAGTTGGCTTACTTGTTGTTGGGTCTGTATAAGAAACACCACCGAAAATACCCGCTGTTTGGGTATCTCCAACTGTTGCCGCTTCTATAGTGCCCGCCGCTACTACTTCAACTACTTGACCATTATAAATATTGGTGTTGTAGCTAGCTGTAATAGGGATCTCTTCAGCGCGGATTAATCCACCGCTGATGTGCCTTGCGGGTCGAAACCCAAAGGCAGCGTCTATGTTTGCCATATTATACTCCTTATTAATAATATTTTCGTTGGGTAAGAATCGCTAATAAATTAGTCTTTCTTAGTACCACCGAAGGTTACACGGGTCTGCCTCTCAGCATTGATCGGCATACCTGGATGCTGTTCCTTCATAAGATCGCTTTCAATCGCGTCGTCTTTGTCTTGAGTAATTTTTCTAAAATACTCATCGCGCGCTTTGACGATCTCTTCTGGTATCCTTGCCAGCAACAGGCCACCAACTCCGATTACCCCTTTGTATTTGCCTTCCGTCATCACTGGATATTCCGATCCTGGATATGCATCAGCTCTTACGAGCTCGTATCCTGATCTTAATCTGCCAGCCATGTTCTTTGTATCATCAAAGCCCATAACTTCAGACCTTATCCACCTGTGATGATATCCTGCAGGCGCAGGGGGTGCATCTAAAGATGATGGTGGAGTCCAGACAGCTTTTTGAGCAGTTTTTGCTCGGGTCTGACTCGCACGGGAAGTTTTGATTTTGTCGTTTGTCATATGCTTAAGCCTCCTTCGTGATTTTTAATTGTTTTGCATACTCTTCAAGTGGCACACCGAGTTTTTTAGCGATTGCTACCTGAGATGATGTGAGTCTCACGGTTCTGCGACTAGGTTTTACACTTCGCTTCGCTGAAGCTACTGTTTGTGTTAGTTTAGTCGAATCCTGTGACTCTGTTCTACCAAATTTATGCGGGAAGTCAAGTCTCATTCTTTTATCTATTTCCGCATAATATTCTGCCGAGTTAGGATCAAATCCCTCTTGCTCGGTTAGTTTTTTATGATAATCAAAAGCTGTATAAGTCATAGCGCTGTCTTTTCCGAACCATTCGTTCTTTTCAGCCCATGATTCAGCTTTTGGATCTGGTGGTGGTGTTCGTCCGACAGTATCCTGTAAAGAAGGGGTTTTTACTTCCCTTTCTTTATCTTGTGCCTGTCGATCTTTTAAAGCATTAAGTCTAGCTTCTTCAACACCCAGTTGTGCAATTGACTTTTGTGCTTCTACTTCAGCACTAATGTCGCCTGCTTCCCTTGCTGTTGTCATTCTAGCTTTGGCTGCTTCTAATCCAGAAGTAACTTTATTTTCAAGAGCTTTTACATAATTAGGTTCTAGTTTTGAAAATTTAGTTCTTAACTGTGAATGCTCGTACTGAACACCTTTGGCATAATCAAGAGCGGCTTCTTTTTGTCGCTCTGCTTCACGCCATTTTTTAGTTAGCTTAGATATTCTTTTCTGAACACCTTCGCTGTATTCTTCAAGTTCTTTTTTCTCTTCGGGTTTTGTTTCTTGCTTCTCTTCTACTGTTTCTTCTACCTTCTCTTCTACTTTTTCTTGTTTCTCTTCTACGGGTTCAACGGTTTCTACCGTTTCCTTTTCTTCCTTGACCTCAACGTCGGTTGCTGGACCGGAATCGTCAATATCAACTGTTTTTTTTTCTTCTTCTTGCATAGTTCCTCCTATGATTAATTATGATGAAGTACGGATTCGGGATCGTCTATCGTCCCGAGAACTTCGTCGTCATTTAAGATACGAACTTCTCCGCCTTCGATGGGTAGTCTTGATCCTGCGTAGCGTGCAAAAATAACCCATTGTCCTATTTTGCACCACGGTCCCGTTGGAAATTTTTCTCTGTCATGATAGGCCAACGGCCCCATCTTGAGTACGTAACCACAATTAGTTGCGATACGTAATTTGTCTAATGATTCTTGTGCGATTAAAATACCGCCTTTAGTCTTTTCTCGTGGAGAAAAGGGTAAAACCAGTAGTCGCCAGCCGCTAGGGACGGGTAACTGGGTTTTTTGTTCTTTGATTGTCTCAGGAGTTAAAGGCTCTTTTTCTTGTACAGCCTTATACTTCTCCTCAAGGGCGTTTTGGTGTTTTGGAATTTCCTGATTCGAGGTTGATAATGTTTCCTTGTTCATCTTTTTGCTCCTTTGCTTTTAGCAGGTTAGAGATTTCCTGAAGCATATACTGGTAGGTACGTGCCTGTCCCAACATATACTGATATTTTTCCATATTGTCAACACCTCCACTGATCATAGAATCACCGACTCTTTGAAGGTTGTCTCTGATAATTTTCTGTAGCTTAGCGACTATTACTAAGGGGTCCATTAGTTTTTAATGTCTTTCATTTTTTTAAGAGCCTTCTTGACTCCTTCTTTATAATTGAAACTAGAAGCTTTGATACGAGCGGCGGCTGCTTTATTTTTCCATGAAGTTATTGATTTAGCTCCTGTTTTTGTGAAAGGTTTAATAAAACCTTTTCCTATTGTAAACCATCCCATTATTTTTTTCCTCCTTTACCATTTCTCCAGATTTGAGTTCCCTTTATACCAAAAATACTTCCGACTACAAGTATCCAAAGGCTAGTAAACCATGTTGGCAATGTTGAAAAGTATTCAAAGAAA
>Ga0080013_1004336_pt1 | contig 14043 bp, 17 predicted proteins | sample ETNvirenome_6_85_FD_69236 | JGI IMG/M metagenome (GOLD analysis project Ga0080013, IMG submission 69236) | Marine viral communities from the Pacific Ocean - ETNP_6_85 (SPADES assembly) (version 2) | ecosystem: Environmental > Aquatic > Marine > Oceanic | place: Pacific Ocean | collected 2013-06-19
CTGTCTTTGCCTAAACCCCAACCCTCAAACACTTGGTAGTTAAGCCCGTCGTTGAGTTCGCGCTCAACAAACCGCAGGAGTTCGTTTTTGTTGGAGTGCCACGCAGACCTCTCTTCATAGTGGGCGATGTCAAAGGTGTAGCCAACCTCCGGGTCAAAGTGCTCGCTCGGGTTGTTTGTCGCGTCAAGCCACTCGTGCCATAGTTCCCAAACCTGTTCTTCTGTCTCTTTTGTTAATCTCGTTGTAAAAGCAATCATAATAATAACCTCCAAGTTAGTTTTTTACTTTTCTTATTCACAAATAAATAAGGTCGAGGGTAATAATAATAATAAATAAAACTATTACCCTCTTTTTATTTAGTTATGTAACCTCTAAATCCTTCCACTCGTCATAGCAGTCATCCTCGTCATAATAACCTAACTTGATTTCCAACTCCCTGACTTGTCTTTTCAGTTCGTCGTTTTCGTCAGCAAGGCACTTAACTCGCTCCACTATTACATCTATCATAAGCCCATAGTCGTGGTTTAGCACCATCGGCTCTTCGTAGTTCCACTCACTCATCACCTACCTCCTTGTAGTCGTCAGGCACACACGATTGTGCGTCAAAGTCCTCAAACAACTCTTTGAGCCACTTTATTCTTTCCCAGTTTTCCTTGGGGTCATCAAAGTTCAGGTTTAACTCAACATAGTCGACCAAGTCCTCCTTGTCTCTCGCATAGTAGGTTTCCCCTTTGAATCTACGAGGGTAGTTTTGGTAAAGTTCCCAAACTTTGTCTTTTGCCTCTTCTGTTAGGTGTCTTGGCAAAGCAGTAATAAACTTATTGTCGCCATAAAACATCACAGCACCTCCTTGTAGTCAGTGAAAAAGTCCCAAGTGTGGAACTCACCAGCACCGTCGTCGTTGTCGTAGCGTGAAGAAAATAGTGCCTTCACCCCATAAGTGTCTGCGAGGATTTGCAGTTCTTCCCAAAACTCGTCCAACTCGCCTTTTCGCACCAACTCGTTTTGTTGCGCTTCAGTCATAGGTGTCATCGTAGTCATCACAGCACCTCCTTATTATTGGAATTAGCAAAAAGCCACTCACTATTCCGAGGCACATAAACCTCTTCTTCGGTCACGGTGCAACCCTGTGCTTTGGCAACCTCTTTCGCTTGGAGCAAGGGGTTGTCTTCACCACCCTCTTCGCACTCGTCCTCGTCCTCCGTGGTCCAGCACCACTCGTAGTAAAGTTCCTCAACCTCGTCTGCGGTGCAGTCCCCGTCGTTCCCCAGCCATGTCGCCAAGTCGCCCTTGGTGATGCCGAGTTTCCTGTTTCCCTTCTCTCTAAACCTGTAAATAATAGTCATAATAACCTCCCTTGGTTGTAATAATAAACTTGCCCTTCCCACCGCCCCCGTCAAGGGGTTTTTCTAAAACTGTGTAAAGGTTGCTTATTTTTTTTTATTTACTCCTCAATCCTATGTGTACCATAGTAGCAAAGAATTGCCGTCTTGTCAAGCGTTTTCTTTGTCTTGGGTGCCATAGTTGCTTTCCTCTTTGCTCTATAACCAGTATAACAAAGAATAGCCGTTCAGTCAAGCGTTTTCTTTGTTTTGGCTTCTATTATAAGTAGTTTTGAGAAACCTTTCGAGCCATGTTATTTTGTGACCTACATCAAGTTAGGTGAAACACAGCTTGACCTACATCAATTTAGGTGAAACACAGTTCTACCCACCTGTAAGGCGTTGTAAGGCGTTGTCCCTATTTAGACAGGGGGTAGGGAGGGTAAGACACCTTGCGGGGCAGGAACAACGCTCTACGGCTGTCTGTGCCCCACCTGTGGTTAAGCCGAGAGCAACGATGAATTAGCCGAGGGCAATAAATAAAATAAGTAAGCCATCAAGTGATGTGATGATGGGTGATGCATCCTTACTTATTTCAGCACCGGTGCTTACGGCTAAACGTGCTACTGCTTTAGAGTTGCTCTAAGGGGAGATAAGCTTTTATTTGCCCAGCCCCCCCTGTTGGTGTGGCTCACCCTGCGCCACCCTGCCTCACCTGTGGCTCACCCTGCCTCACCTGTGGCTCACCTGTGCCCCACCCTGCCCTATGTGGTTTATGTGTTTTGCCTGTGGCGCTGGAGGGTAGGTGGGTAATAAGGTGCGGAGCCACCAGCACTACCCTAATAACCCTATGTGCGCCACGCTGTGGTGGGGGCTGAAAACATAAAGAAAATAAAACGTTGCAACAGCGAAATAGTTTACGTTAAAAAGTCGAAAAGAGTTGACAGAAATTCTGTATAAATCCATGGTGTTTTTAACAGCGCCTCCAATTTTAGGAAACAAAATATCCCCCAACGCACCACTGCTTTAGCACACCCTTTAAGGGAGGTAAAGAGTTTTTTACTTAAACAGCACTTCACCACAGCGGGGCTGATTGTAGGCGGTGTTGGCAATCTGCTCCCTCCCCTTCGAACGAATTCGACCACTTACCCAAACTATTTTTATATTTAACATGCTTCTTTTTATGTGGTATACTATTTATAGTGTCCAGTAAATAACTGGAAGCCCGGAGAAGACGCAAGTGAGCCAATAGGCGGACCGTAGCGGACACTGGGCTTCTGTCTCTTATGCGAACCTGAAAAAGCACCCCATAAGAGACGTTGGTTATGAGGACTGCCCCTTACGCTGACTAAACGAGATTGAGAACCCCCAGAAGCCACCAGATTGGACACTGGGTATTTTTTCAAGGACAATAAAACAATATAGGTTTTTCCCTTGCAGGAGGCAGTTCCTGTGGGGGTTTTTTATTATGTAAAAGAACATGGGATATAAAAGAAAAAAAATAAGTGGTGTCTATGAAATAAAGAATATCAAAACTGAAAAGTATTACATAGGAAAAAGTGTTGACTGTTTCAATCGCTGGCAATCACATCTCCAACAACTACTTTATAATAAACATCACAACGAAGAATTACAAACTGACTTTAACAAAGGTCACTATTCTTACTTCCAATTTAGAATTCTGAAGATCCAAAATAAAAAATATATTTCTAATTTAGAAAAGGAAACAATTCAAAGATACCTTCGAAGAAATAAATATCTCTATAACGTAGCCCAGAACCCAACAAAAAAAATAATTAAAGAAAAAGTAAAAATAATTAAAGAAAAAAAGGATTCAGAGGAAAGTTAGAACTACTTATATATGACAACATAGGAAACATCATGTATGAGATTAGAAAAAACAGAACTGCTGAAACAAGAAATAATAGAATATCAAAAGGAAGCAAAGCGTCGAAGAGACCGCAACTACTTGATAAGACAAGGACACATAGAAGGTAGAGTTGAAACGTTTTTTGATAGGTCTGGTGATATGCTAGAAGAATATGTTAAGACACTTCTACCTTCTATGATAAAGCTTCCCAGAAACCACCCCTCTGGATTTGATTATAAGTTCTTTGATTCTTTCTTTGAAATAAAATCTAACAAAGCTTCTATGTATAAGAAAGAAAATAGTAATTATCAGATCTATTTAGAATATATCCAAAACCAAAATAACAAAAGTAAAAATAATCTTTTAACTGTAGATCTACAACCAAATACAAAGTATTGGTTTCTCTCTATAGATACAAGCTGGGATGACCACTTTGGTTATGCTTGGTTAATTGATTGGACCAAAGCACAGAAAGAATATCAGAAGTTAAAACCAACCAAAGAAGGCGGTCATAACGCTTTGGGCCTTCAGGTAGATCCGCTTTATGTTAGGTGGGAAGGTTTTTTAACAGACTTTATAAAGGAGGACAAATAAGATGACAGACATGTACGATGAGATACTAGAAGAAATTCAAAAAGCAAAAGCTATGTTGAGGAAAACTAAACAATATTTAGCGCAAGTAACAGAAGAGGTTCAGAAGGCAGCATCTATGCTTGACCATGGCACAGACGTACTATCCAAGGTCGAAACAAACAACACAAACAAGTTTAAACACTTAGTGGTCCCAGTCAAAGGATCTTTAGATCCCGGCTGTCCCAGATGTAGCTGCCACAGACACTGTGATGACTGCGATTACGACGATCTAAAAAATAGAGAGCTTACCCCCACAGAAGAAGAAGCTGTGGAGTGGCTGTTTCAATTGGTGGAAACACCACGCTGTGATTAACATGGAAAAGAAATCTACATATTATTTACCAGTCACTCTGGTTGAGCTAGTTAAAACAAAACCAGAGTCGACTTTATGTTTGCTTCTTCAGCTTTATGAAAAAACATATCCAGATGTCATGTTCGTTGAAGAATACTATAAAGAGATACAAGCTTATTTATCAAACGTAGAATTTAGACTGTCTATCCCAGAATCACATCTACCAGAAGAGATCAATTGATGTTTGATAACAACTACAACTATATAGGAGATAAATAGATGGAGATATTATGGAAGGGACCGATATTAACAATTGCGTTTTTTTTAATTGTTTTAATTAGTTTAACAGCAACACCAACCAAACAAATCAAAAAACAAGAAGAAAAACTTAAAATTTATAAACAAGAAAAAAAACTTAAAATTTACAACCAAGATTTTAAGCAAGAAACATACCACCCGTTTGAGTGGAAGGAAGTAAAGTAGTGAAATTATATAACGCAGATAGCATAGTCAAGCTAAAAGAACTAGAAGAAAACAGCATAGACAGCATCGTTACAGATCCCCCCTATTTTATAAACTTTATGAATAAAAAGTGGGACGCCAAAGAACACATCGCTTCTCACCCTGACTTTTGGACAGAGTGTATGCGTGTCCTTAAGCCCGGTGGTCATGTCCTTGCCTTCGGTCATAGTAGAACTCACCATAGATTATTTACAGCAATCGAAGATGCTGGTTTTCAGATTAAAGATACTATTATGTGGATGTATGGTTCAGGCTTCCCCAAATCTCATAACATCGGTAAATCAGTTGCAAAGAAAGATCCTAATAACAAAGAGTGGGAAGGTTGGGGCACCGCCTTAAAACCGTCAATAGAAATTGTAGCACACGCTCAAAAGCCCTTTACAGTTGTTCCCTTTTGTGCTATACTTGATGAAGTAGACAACAACATCAAGGAGTTATTATGCCTATTACAATCAAGTGCGAAGTATGCGCCAACGAGTTCAAGGTCAAGCCAAAGCGAATTAGGCGAGGCAGTGTCCGATTCTGTTCTATGTCCTGCCGACGAGAAACGTGGAAAACAGTTAGACGAACCCAACGAAAAGACGGATACATCCAACTTACTGGAAACGGAAAGAACTGTTTGGAACACAGAAAAGTTATGGAACAACATCTTGGTCGATCTCTACAAAAAACAGAACACGTTCACCACCGAGATCACGACAAATCTAATAACGCACTTACAAATCTTGAACTTGTCGATATTAGAAAACACTCAAGCCTTCACCACCCCGGTAGAAATCCCGACTGTTGGGTCAAAGTTAGATGCCTTGCCTGCGACAAAGAGTTTGACAAAAGAAAAAATCAAGCAGACCTACACCCAAATCATCACTGCTCTCGCAGATGCCTTGTTAAAAATAAAAATAGTTTCCGAACGCACGGACGCTAAAAGAGCCATCTGCCTTGCCCAGAAGCCCAGAGAAGGAACTTATGCTAATAACGTACTGAAGCACGGTGTAGGTGGCATAAACATCGATGCCTGCCGTGTTGGTTCTAACGAAGACTTCAGTCATGTTAAGCCGCGCACTATGATGAAAAACACAGGTTCAGTGGCAAAATCTAAAAAGGAGGGGAAGGAACACAACCACGAAGCAGCCACAAGCTTGCAGGCAGCAAAGGAAAAACTACAAAATCTAGGTAGGTTTCCAGCCAACGTAATCTTAACACACCACCCTGATTGTAAATTGGTTGGAACAGAGGTAGATACAAGGCAAGGCGGTAATAGAACAAAAACTTGTCATAACGGAAAAGAACCTATCTCTGGTGGTGAAGGAAGTGGTGGCAAGATGAAAGAAACTACTCTTGTTGACACTTACGACTGTATAGAAGGTTGCCCAATAAAGGAGTTGGACACCCAAGCACCAAAGGTAGGAAACGCTTTTAAAGCGAAGAGAAAGAAAGACACTACTGGTGGAACTGGCGACAGTTGGAAGACAGACGGTAAAAAAGAAGGTGAAGACAACGGAAAATATGATGGTCTTTCAGGTGCTTCACGCTTCTTCAAACAGACCGAAGCCTCACCTATTTGTTTAGCACAAAAACCAAGGGAAGGCACTTATGCTAATAACGTACTGAAACACGGCGTCGGTGGATTAAACATCGATGCCTGTAGGATAAGTTATGACAACGATGACAACAATCCTGCTACAAACCCACTTTATCGTCATCAGAATAAAGATAAATACAAACAAGTTACAGACCACGGACAGAAACAAGGACCAAACGTTAGTTGGACCAACTCGATGAACCCACCTACTCCACAAGGTAGGTTCCCAGCCAATCTTATTTTAGATGAGGAAGCAGGCAGTTTGTTAGGTGGTGCTTCACGCTTCTTCTATTGTGCTAAAAGTGGACGACGTGAACGCAACAAATACACGCCTGAAGAACTAAGAAACCATCACCCAACGGTAAAGCCACTAAAGCTGATGAACTATTTAATTAAGTTAGTAACTCCAGCAGGAGGGACTGTTCTAGATCCCTTTATGGGCAGTGGTTCTACAGGCATCGCAGCTTTAGAAGGGGGATGGGACTTCATCGGAATAGAAAAAGACAAAGAATACTATGAGATTGCGAAAGCAAGATTAAACAACGTAGAGGAGAAAATAGTATGAGCAACAAGAGAAAAGTAACCTGTTCAATTTGTAAAGAGCAGGGACATAATAAGCGGACTTGTCCGCAGAAGAAGATAGTTATTGAAGCTATGGAAACAGCATATGCAAAAAGAAAGACAAACAATATGCCGATTCCCAAGGTCGGCAACATAGCACCCAAAGAAATTGTAGAGGGGATGCTTTGCACCAATATCACCCAGTTAAAAAATACGCTTGATGCTATTTACCACTGGAACGTGGAAATTGAAGGCAAACGGTTTACGCAGTTAGAGGGTATGTTCGCAGGGTTTTACCAGATCTATCACGAACTAGAAGACACTTTGTATTTCTTAAAAGATTATCACGACAAAGCTCTTTCTCCACGTCATCGTGGTGTGCGAACTATTTGTTTGTTATTTAAGGAATATATGACAGAAATAGATCTATTGAAGCACAAAGATAAAATCGGCACCGACATCAATCACCCACTGGTCATCATGTTTCTAAAATCTTATATCAATTTTATTTCTACTTATCACCACATCTTTGATGACAAAACACCCACTAAAGATAGAAACGCTATTGTTACGGATTACACCCTACTTATGCAGCAAGACGTGGAAGGCATAAAAGGATTGACGGTCGGTGAAGCATAAAGTACCCAAAGTAAAACCCAAAGGCAAGCGAGGCCGCCCTCTTGGGAGCAAGAACAAGCCCAAAGGTGCCATGAAAGTGAAACCTAAAGCGAAGCCCGGGCCTCGCCCGAAGCCCAAAGTAAAGCAAGAGGTGAAATATAAAGGGGAACATAAGCTTTGTCCCGATCATGGGAAACGCTATCTGCTCCTTCCAGACTGGGATCACCCTTGCCAAACTGGGATGTGTTCACACCCCACTTGTATTTTAAAGAATATTCATGCTTGTTGTAAAAGGAACAAATACCTAAATAGGTTATTATTAATTATCAAAAGTAAGAAGTGTGTTGATGAACTTATTTCTTTTATAGTTATTGAACTGCTCGGCGATATCCATAACCGTGGGCGCAAGGCAACCATCAATCCAGCTTGGCTGCGCTTCCGGCTTTTGACGTTTATAAATACCAAGATGAAGAAGGGAATAATCCCTATGGCTGATTTGCCAACGAGGGTAAGAAACGATAACGTGTTTTTGCCGTTCACCGAGGAATTGGAAAATATGATGGATACTTGTGTAAATAGGAACACAGAGGTGGTACAATTTCGGCGAGGATATCGCCTAAGCAGCACCACTGAAGAAATCTTTTTTGCTAGAGAAGCGTTTGAAATTGTAAAAGAAGCATACGGAAACTCAATACTTCTTTATTTATGTGGAAATATCAACCTAGTAGATTTATCAAAGTTATTAGGTACCACCTATGGCGAAACCAAACAGTATTTAGAGCAAGTAAAAGAAGATCTTAAAATAAAATTAAAGGATTATCAAAGATATGAGTAATAAAAAGCCAGCAGCAAATTATAAGATGAGAGCAGAGGGTAAAGCCAAAACACTAGGCAACCTCATCGCCCTATTACCCAGCACCGATGTTGATTATTCAGATTTAAAGACTCTCGTTTTACAGCTAATCACAGACACGCCATCGGATTCTAAAGAAACCCACTACTCGTCCAGAGCCAGAATTAAACTTGACGCTTTGCGTCTTTTGGCTGATATAGTTAGAAACGACGCCACTGGCAGTTTTGAGGAAGATTTGTTGGCTACACTAACCGAGGAGGAGGAGAAAGAAGATGTCAGCGAGTAGAGCCAGCTTCTCTCCAATTCTTAAAGAAAACTATGGCTCTAAGAAAGTAGAATCCCAAGTACCCACAGTTAAGTCAAAGTCCAAAAAACGCTCAAAGATGGCCAAAATCGGACAGATGTTACATCAAAGATTTAAGACGTTTGCTCAAAAAGTGGCATATGTGAAGAAAAACATGCCAAATATCACAAATCCGAAAGCTTTTGTAGGAGCAGCAATAGCAGCAGCAGGTAAAGAATAGTGGCTAGTAGAGAAAAGTCTCTTCAAGAGATTAAAAAGTGTAAGCAAGATTTCGCCTATTTCGCCAAAAAATACCTCCGAATTACCAACAAATCTGGTAAAATAATCAAATTCAAGCCAAATAAAGCCCAAGCAAAACTTTATGACACAATTCTTAACGTAAATCCACACGCTTATGTCCTCAAAGCCCGTCAGTTGGGCATCTCTACGGGCGTTGCGTGTTATTTCTTTTGGAAAGTCCTATTTAATCCAAACTATAAAGTAGCAGTTGTAGCACACACTACGGACGCCGCCCGCAATATCTTCAGAATTTACCATCAGCTTTACCACAAACTCCCCAAAGTTCTACAATTTGAGACAACCAAGGCAAACACTGGCGAACTTATTTTTAAGCACGGTGGGATGATTAAGGTTACGTCAGCAAGTTCAAGCTCGTTTCGTGGTTCGACGTTTAACGCTCTTCACTTGAGCGAGTTTGCCTTTTATGAAGATGTTGACACCACGTTGGCTGCAATTCTACAGACGGCAACACCAGATGCCTGTGTTATTTATGAAACAACAGCCAACGGACTAAACGATGCTCATAGAATTTGGATTGAAGAAAACAGTATTGAGAAGGTGTTTATCTCTTGGACAGAAGAAGAGGGTTATGTTCGCAAAGAGAAAGAAAAACATATGCCCGTGGTGGTCAAAGAATACGTTAAAACACATAAGTTAAATAAAGAACAAGCAAACTGGGTTACCAACACCTACTTTACTAGGACAGCAGCCAATTGGAAGATCTTCAATCAAGAGTATCCAATCACAGCCGAAGTGGCGTTTATAACCAGTGGAGACAAGTTCTTTAACTGTACTTTCCCCCACGCACAAATCAAAGATGGCTATAACCGTCTTATACAACCCGGTAAGTTTAGAGTTTATAGCATAGGGGTAGATGTTGCGTCAGGAAGCCATGAAGGTGATTATTCTGCTTGGTGTACTCTAGACGTTACAAATAAAGAAAATCCAATCGTTGTTTCAACCTTTTATGCAAGAATTAAACCTGATGACTTTGCCATGTTAATAGCCCAAGAGGCAAAAAACTATGATGCCCTCGTAGTAGTGGAAAATAATAGTTATGGCTTGGCAGTATTAGAGAGATTAACCAAGACAGACACTCAACTTTTCAGAAAGGTGTTATTTGATAAAGTAAAAAATCGCTGGACTGAACATCTGGGGTTTAACACAAACATAAAGACACGACCGCTGTTGTTGTCCCGCTTACAACAATTTATAGAAAAAGGTAAATTGAAACCAGACGCAGAAACTTTGAGATGTGAAATAAATAGTTTTATTTTTAATAAGCATGGAAAACCAGAAGCATCCAGTGGCAAACACGACGATATGATATTTGCCACAGCGTTTGCGCTTATGGGTATAGACCAAATAGAGGCCCTAGTACATCGTGTTAAAACACAGCGCCCGAGCAACGTGAGAGAGATATTGGAGTGGGAAAACGCAAATCGCACTGTTTATAAAGCAGAAGATCACGATTATGATAGCGATTCGCTAGTTGAAAGCATGAAAAAGCGTGGCCACCAGAACGTATATGATATACTACATAAATAGAAAAACGATGTTGTGTAAAGTATCCAGCCCCCTTATCGGCTTAAAGATATTGTAAAGGAGAATACTGCGTATGAGTAAATTTTTAGACGGTGATGCCGTCGCCCAGCTTTCGCAGGCACTGGGACAAGCAGAAGAGAGCGGCGTAGAATACGAAGCTCAAACCGAATCAACGACAGAGGACCACCAGACGGAATCCCCTGTTCAAGAAACAGCCGAAGCAAGCGAAGCACAGGAAGACGAGAGTGGACATCGAGTTCCATATTCAAGATTTCAGAAAGTGCTACACACTCGCAACGACTTAAAAGACGAAAACGATGCCTTAAGGGCGCAGTTAGAATCTTTTGAAACACAACGCCAAAGCACCCCCGCCTCTTCTTATGAGCATGATTATGAGACACAAGTTAGTGAAGATGAGGAGATTGATAGAATATATCAAGAGCTTCTCGCCGAAGAGCAACCAGAGTACAATTACGAGCCGACCTCGTATCAAGGGGAAGATGCCCCTTGGAAAAGTCGTGTAGAAAGTTTAGAAGGAAAACTCTGGGAATTTGAGGTTGATAAAGCCCAAGTTCAGTTGCAAAGGGAAATCGACACAGCAATTGGGTCTTATCCGGGGGTTCCAAGTGAATTCCTCGTACAATCCGTCATACAGGATCCTGACACGAACGTTATGGATATAGCGGAACGCTATTCAACTTTTATTGCTGGTGTAGAAGAAGGCGCAATTGCGCGTTATTCAGAACAACAGCAGTTAGAAGCCCCAGCACCGCCTCCACGACCAAGTGCAAGATCAACAACCGCAGCGCGAAGCCATGTTGCTAGTGGCAGAGAACACAGGGGAAACCCTAGCTCTGTTGCTGAAGCTGGTCAAGCCGCGTTACGGTGGATAAAAGACAATACATAATCAAATTATAAGGAGTAATTAACATGTCTGCTGCCCTACAAACCTTTGCGGCTATTTTAAAGGAATTCTATCTTGGTCCAATCCAAGAACAACTAAACAACGAAGTGTTGGCCGTACAACTCTTCGAAAAACAATCAGTGGAGTGGAGTGGTCGCGTTTGCGTCATCCCTGTCCACATCGGTCGCAACACTGCTGTTGGATTCGCTGGCGAAGGTGCCGCGCTCCCCGGTGGTGTGATGGCAACCCCCGGTACCGAACAGGTGTTCGCTGACCTACGAGTCAACGCTGCGCTGCTTTATGGTCGCTTTCAGGTCACTGGTCCTGCCATCGCTTCTGCGAAAAAGGGATCGGCTCACGCCTTTATCTCTTACAGTGACGCCGAGATGGGGAAACTCGTCAACGATGTTAAAACTGCGGCTAATCAAGCTTGCTATAGTGGTGGTCCCGTTGTTGGTTTCCTCAACCAGCGTCGTGCCGCTGCCCTAGTGAACGACGTGTGGGATTTCACTGGTGATATCAACAAGATCGCCACTTTCGCTGCCGAAGTCCAAGCTGCCGCTCCCGGTTCGGGTGTTCAGTTTGAAATCGTTGGTATGGATCGCTACGAGAACATCGTGGCTCCGGTCGAGCGTTTTGAGTTGAATCAGCCCGGCTTCGTCAACGGCGTAGATGTTCCGAACTCTTCGCTTGATATTCTTACCCCCTCGGTGCCCGGTGCCGCCAACATGACCACCTTGGCGTATGCGGCTGGTACCCCATCGGGTGCTGGTCCGACAGACACAGACGTGGGTTACGCGGTAATCTTGTCAACGATCCAAGCAATTGGTCCGCTGCCGAACGCTGCTACGCCAGCTATGAACGCTGCAATTGCAGATGAGTCAGAGGGTATTTATGGCAACCTCGGTAGTCAGGTACACTTTGGTACTGATCGCCGCAACACGGTCGTTGGTGGCCCCGTTGGTGGTAATCAGGGTTCTACCCTACAGTCAACGGTTCTTACTTGCCCCATCACGATACCGGTTGTGAATCCGGATCAGGATCGCAATATTGCCCCCGGCGCGCCGGCAACGATCGGCACAGGTGCTTTGAACCTGCGTCGGATGCAGAGCGTGTTGGACACGGTTTTGACCAATTCTGGCTCGGAGCCGAACTGGATTATTATGCATCCTAGTCAGCGCCTTGGCTACATCCTCAACTTGACAGGAACTTTGCAGACAGTTGTCGCGCAGGGTTCTGGCAAGACCAAGGGTGAAGGTGGCTTCGGCGGTGGGTTATCCTACGCGGGTATCCCGATTAAGACAGACCGACACTGCGCTCGCGGTGGTCTAGTTTATCTTAAGACCGACACTTGGTCCATGCTAGAGCTTCAGGACGGCGGTTTCGCTGACCTTGACGGCTCTGTCTTGTCCCGTGTCGCCGGTCAGGATAGCTGGGAAGGCTTTTACCGTTGGTATTACAACGTTGTTTGTAAGCAGCCCTTCAAGAACGGTATGTTGGTCGGATGTCAGCTATAATTAAATAACTGAAGGAAGGTGGGGGCAACCGGTTAACGCCGGTTGCCCCCTTTTTTAAAGATGAGTACAATTTTAGAGGCGACACTAGTTTTATTTTTGCTTCAAACCAGTATCACTATTGGTATTTTTACGTATACACACCTTTGGGAGTGGCGAGAAAAGACAGAAGAAGAAAGAGAAACACAAAAACAAATAAACAATCAATTTGATTGGGAGAATTAGACATGGCACTTTATGACGAAACAGATCCATATGAAAAGAAGAAGAGAGACAAAAAGGCAGCAAAAAGTGTTCTACAGGACGCAGCCAGCGCACAGAGTACAGCGCGTGAAGAAGCAGCCAGCAGGTTAAAAAGCGACCAAATCACGAAGACACAAAAAGCGAAGAATAAAACCCAAGACTCGCAAGCCCAAGGCGCGCTTGCCGGAGCCGTCTCAACTGGCTTAACTGGCGCAAAAATTGGCACCACGGTGCTCCCCGGTTGGGGTACAGCCATCGGTGGTGCTCTCGGCGCACTTATCGGTGGTCTGGGAGGTTATGCTGGACAGAACGCAGCCGTTGGGGCTGCAACCGATATTGCGAAAGAAGCAACTGCACGGACCCCTGAAGAAGCTGCTAAGAAAGCCGCAGACGCTGCCAAAGCTGCCAAAGCTGGCAAAGCCGCAGTAACAGGTGCTAAAGCCGTAGAAACAGGTGCTAGAGCCGTAGAAACAGGTGCTAAAGCCGCAACGACCGCAGCAGATGCAGCAGAGAGGGCAAAGAAGCTAAAGAACGCCCTAAGCGCCGCCAAAACGATTAATTCTCTTTAGTTGAGATGGCGAAAGTAGAAGCTGATAGTAGGAGAAAAATAGATGCCCGATTACCAATCACCCGACATAGACGAAGATACTTATGAGTATCCAAAGAACATAAGCGGAATCCTTTCAGATTCAAAACAAGACAAACAAAAGACAACACGAATATTTGACCTCTCAATCCTTTATTTAGAAGGCAGACAACACCTTTTTTATGACAGAACTAACGGGGTTTTTCAAGCAACACGCTTGAGAGCAGGACAAAATAGGGTTGTTGTTAATCTACTTCTTAATCTTTATCGCAATATTCTATCTAGATTAGCTACAGATTATCCCGGTGTAACGGTATTACCCGCTTCGCCTAGTCCAGAAGATATTAATAAATCACAAGCAAGCGAAGTAGCACTTCAGTATTATTGGGCGGCTGAAGGAATAAAAGACAAAATA
>Ga0080013_1004337_pt1 | contig 14043 bp, 18 predicted proteins | sample ETNvirenome_6_85_FD_69236 | JGI IMG/M metagenome (GOLD analysis project Ga0080013, IMG submission 69236) | Marine viral communities from the Pacific Ocean - ETNP_6_85 (SPADES assembly) (version 2) | ecosystem: Environmental > Aquatic > Marine > Oceanic | place: Pacific Ocean | collected 2013-06-19
TTTAGGCATACTCCTGGCATAATAATTGTTGTATTTTCTGGTGGTTATGATATTAAAATACTTGCGATGGCAGAAAGAAGAATATTATGTCACACGAAGTAGAAACTATGGCTTGGGCGAATGAAGTGCCTTGGCATAGGCTTGGCGTCGAAGTAGACGAAAATTTAACGCCAGATCAAATACTGCGTATAGCTGACCTTGATTGGTTAGTTAAAAGAAAACCCGTTCAGTGGACGGGCGCCGATGGACAATTAAACACAAGCGAAAAATATTTCAGCTTGGTTCGCGAGGCATTTACAAGAACTTGCGACGGCGTGAAAATGCCCGAGCAAGAATTAGCGAGCGGTCTTACAGATCAATACCATCCAATACAAAATAAACGGATGGCTGAATTTTTTAGCGACTACATCAAAAATGGTGTAGCAACTATGGAAACAGCCATAAGTCTGTTTAATGGTAAGATTGTAGTTCTAATGGCTAAGACTAATGAAAACTTTGAACTGGCGGGCGGTGATAAGATAGAGCAATACTTTTATATTGCCAGTTATCATACGGGCAGAGATCAAGTTAAAATCAGATCATCCAGAACTAGGGTAGTCTGCAATAATACTTTCTCCGCGTCACTGCGTGAAAACGTAGCCATAAAAGGTGTAATTAGTCATCGAATTGAATTTACCGATTCAATAGAAAAACAGGTTAAAGAAGACTTGGGTATATCTGTTGAACAAATGCGTAAGTTCAAAGAGCAAACTGAATTCTTGGCTAGCAAGAAACTAAAGGAAAAAGATTTATTAAATTATTTAGTTCTTGTTTATCAACCAGAATTATTAAAAGAGAAATCTTTTAATATTGGTAAAATGTTTGATAAAGGCTATGAATTCAAACCGAGCAGAAATATCAATAAATCATATGGCGCTTTCCACGATCGATACGAAAAGAACGGAAAGCTCCTAAAGCTTGAGAATACGGGCAATGATCTGGATTCTTGCAAGAATGATAATTATTGGAAAGCTTTTAATTGCGTGACCTTTAACGAGGATCACTTGCGAGGTGGAGCTACTGCTGATGAACAACGAACCAAACACGCCCTGCTAGAAAATTCATCTATTAAAGGCAAGGCCTTGGATATTGCTTTAGAATTAGCTAAAGCTCAATAATCTTTTAACCCTGCTACTTTTGCCGTCGTGTAGCAGGGTTTTTAATTGCTTCCCTTGAATACTCTTTTTTAATTGCTTCCCTTGAATATACTTTTTTATCCTGCTTGCGCCTTGGATCATTTACCTTAGTTTTATTTATTTGGTATTATGTTGCCGGCAGCTCCTGTTTCCTTCCTTGCGCAGCAGCTCCTGGACAAGTCATCAGGACATTATGCCAGGGCATTTATTTATTGATCTTATTTTTTAGCCGTGGTAGAAATAACTTAGAAAGGAAAATATATGGATTATCATAAATCTTATTCAATTATATTATTTGATAAAGATAAGAATAAAGATGTAGAATTTTTACCTATTCATATTAAACATAAATATAAACAACTCCATGATGATATCATCAAATTTATTGAAGCTAGAAACAACGACAAGTCTACTTATATATTTGATGGTTATGGTGGTTGGATTGAAAGAAAGGAGAAAGTATGAGTAGACGAAGCACGGCCAATAGTCTCTTAGTTGAGGTTATTCAATTTATGGATAGTAAATATGCTTATCCTATTACCAAGGATCTGGACAATTACGAAACTGAAGCCGGGTCCTTAAGATTTAAGATTGATCGATATCTTAATAAAAAGGATTATAATTATGAGCATATTAATAAGAAGCTAGCACAAGCGCAACAAGCGCAGACGGGATCAGGACAACGTTTAACTTGTTCAAACGGAGTTATTTGTTTGCCTCCTCCTAGTAATACTGCTGCCTCCTAATAGTAGTTTACTTCCTCCTCATATGTCATGCGGCCCCGTATACGGGGCCGTTTTTATTTGTTGTTTATTCTTGGAGCAGCTCCTGGACAATCACTTGGAGCAGCATCCCCAGGTACTTGTAGCTGCTGCTGCTGCAAGTACCAGGACAAACTATCCATTTAGATCGGACTGCGAGCTCTAGATCCGGGGCTCGCAGTCTTAGCTGATGCTGCATGATCCTGGTTTTATTTTTGGAATTTAACTTTTTTGTGTTTTTTATACCCCTATACCCCTAAATTGCTTATCGTGTTTCTTTTATTTTCTCTTTAGTCCCTGTTTCAGATGAACGATACCGGCCAAAACTCTACCACCCTATTTTGGGACTCCTACTCCTTGATTATCCCAAAAAAATAATATATAAAAAATTTGCAATGATTAATCAAAGCGAGGCCGAGCTCCAGGAACAGCTACTCCTTGAGCACATCAAAAAGCTCGAAAATGCGGAAAAAGACTTCATTCCGTTTGTGAAACACGTCTGGCCTGATTTCATATCAGGGTATCATCACAAGAAGATCGCCGAGAAGTTCAAGGCGATACGGGATAAGAAACTAAAGCGGCTGATCGTGAACATGCCCCCGAGGCACACGAAATCAGAATTCGCTTCCTTCCTGTTTCCAGCGTGGTTAGTGGGCCATGATCCGAAACTCAAGATCATCCAGACCACCCACACCACGGAGCTGGCTGTCCGGTTCGGCCGGAAGATGAAGAACCTGATAGACGACGCCGTCTATCAGCAGGTGTTTGACAAGGTCGCCATTTCCGCCGACTCGAAGGCGGCCGGCAGGTGGGAGACGAATCACGGCGGCGAGTATTTCGCGGCCGGCGTCGGAAGCGCGATCACGGGCCGTGGAGCGGATCTGTTGATCATCGACGACCCCCATTCCGAGCAGGACGCGCTCTCCGAGACGTCACTGGACTCCGCTTATGAGTGGTACACATCGGGACCAAGGCAGCGTTTGCAGCCGGGAGGAGCCATCGTCATCGTCATGACGAGATGGTCCGTGAAGGACCTGACGGGAAAACTGATGCAGGCGCAAAGCAAGGAGCCGAAGGCGGACCAGTGGGAGATCATCGAGTTTCCCGCCATCATGCCGAGCGGCAGGCCCGTGTGGCCGGAGTACTGGGATTTGGACACGCTGACCACGACCAAGGCGTCGCTGACCGAGCAGAAGTGGCAGGCGCAGTGGCAGCAGAACCCGACATCCGAGGAAGGCTCGATCATTAAAAGAGAATGGTGGAAGAAATGGGAGGAGAAGACCATTCCCGACCTGATCCACGTGATCCAGAGCTACGACACGGCCTACTCCAAGAAGGAGACGGCCGACTACAGCGCGATCACGACCTGGGGCATTTTCACGCCCCTGGGCAAGGTGAAGCCCCACATCATACTTCTGGACGCGGAAAAGGCGAGATGGGAGTTTACAGAGCTGAAAAAACGTGCTATGGAGAAATACAAGTACTGGGAACCCGAGACGGTGATCGTGGAGGCAAAAGCTTCTGGACTTCCCTTGACGGATGAGTTAAGATCATCGGGAATTCCCGTCGTGAACTTTACGCCAAGCAGGGGCAATGACAAGCATGTTCGGGTTAATTCAGTGGCGCCCATGTTCGAGGCGGGCCAGGTGTGGTACCCGGACGAGCGCTGGGCGGAAGAGGTTATAGAGGAGTGTGCGGCATTTCCCTTTGGCGACCATGACGACTACGTCGATTCAACGACGCAGGCTCTCATGCGATACCGCCAGGGCAACTTCATACAGCTCCCCGATGACTACCACGACGAACCACGGACCGTGAAACAAATGGAGTATTACTGATGGCCGACAAATTGACAAGACGAGGCTTCTTGAAGGGATCGGCGGGACTCGCGTCCCTGCCCATCGTGAAGAAGTGGGGGCTTGACAAGCTCTTCGGCGGAGCGGCGGCGCAGGCGGAGGCGACGTCAAAGCCTTACGCGTGGAGCGAGCTCATCAATCAGGTGGTGTCGAAGGGAACTCCGACGCAGCCTGGAAACATGTGGAACTGGATGAACCTCAGCAGGGGGACGCAGGGATCATGGGCCCTGGACATTGGAAACGGCACCTACATACAGGTGACGCAGCCGGGGTATTCCGAATACACCGGGGGCGGCGACCTGACGACCTACATTGACGTCACGTCAAGCGGGCCGTACGGCGACGAACCCCTTCACAGCATAACGCTCGACACGAACGAGGCGGGAGAAACGATTGGAGAGATCCAGGGGGACATCCGGTGGCATCAGACCGATCCGGACGGCAACGGCACCTTGGAGGCGGACTGGGTTGAGGAATTCCAGGGGGAGAACATCGACCTGGACTCCGCGGAGATGTTTGACGAGATCCTCACGGACGCCATAAAGGCGCCTATAGCGCCGAGAAGGGCGGAGCTGGACCAGAAGAGGCTGCAAACGAACAATCTTCCGGCTACGAGAAAGTCATTGCGGTTGCCCAAGTTATCTGCTATAGCTAAGTTCGCGGCGAAACGGAACTTACCATTGCAGCTATTGCAGATAGCTTCGCAGATGGGGGGCGGTAATTTATTAAACTGGGGGGAACAAGCAATGGAAGAATTACCACAAGCGACACGATTATTAGAGGAACCGGCGATAGAACAAGAGATCGAGCGGCTGCGAGACCCGTTGGAAAAACGCCACGGAGGCGTTGTGTCGATCAACGAGTTAGTGGCGGCATGAGTTACCAGTCAGCCTTTTTCGCACGCACCCCTGACTGGGTCTGCCGATCGGCGGCGCGAGCCGCCGTATCGGCCTAGGAGATAAAATGGCAGGATTTGAATTAGCGTCATCGCGCGGAGGATCAAGCATTTGGGAAGTTTTGCAAGCTGCGGGCTTTGAAGGCAAGACCGCGATGAAGGACTTCAGGGCGAAGATGACCAAGCTCGGCATTCCGAATGACCTGGGACAGAAAAATTCCCAGGCGCTTAAATGGCTCAATAAAAATTCAAAATTAAAATATGTGCCTTTGTCGGATGAATTGTTGGAAGTGGAAAAAAGCATGGGGATCCATGGATCTTCCAAGGCTGATAAGTACTTTAAACGTCCTGAGAGACGAATAACTTTAAGTCAACGATTGTCCAAGGTACAGGAATGGGCGCACGAGAAGTTCGGCAAGAAGACGACCATGCCAAAGCTGGAAGGCATCATAAATAAACTGAAGGACATTCCGCTGATCGCGAAAAAGGGAACGGATTTCTTGATGAAACTTGGATTTAGAATGACTCTTGGTCCGTCGATGATCGGCGCAGACCTGATGACCGAGGAAGCGGCAGGACCGATTGCTGAAATCTTATCCGATAAAAAGGAACCATTAACATACAGAGGAGGAGGCATGGCGGACATAAATGACATGACGAAACCGCTTGGTTATTATCGAGGAGGAGTACCAGCTAGGAGATAAAATGGCAGACCCTTATAGAAAATTACAGAAGCAAATTGCTTCACTTGGACCAGGAACAGAATTTTTAGAATCATTATATAATGATATGATTTCTTCTGGTGAATTAGACCCTAACACCACATATGAAGAATTTGTAGCAATGGATCCTCTTAATACTTTTGATATTGATAGAGAACAAAGAGCTGGAGGCGGCATGATGGACATAAATGACATGACGAAGCCACTGAAAAAATATGAACACGGTGGACTACACGGAGGTTCATCAGACACAGAGAGTTTGAAATTTTTTCCACCAACAACAAAAAGATTTAATCCAGAAAATGAACCAGATCCTAAATTTCTTCCACCGATACAAAGATTTAATCCAGAAAATGAACCAGATCCTAAATTTCTTCCACCGATACAAAGATTTAATCCAGAAAAAGATAAGAACTGGTATCAACTGTTGAAAGATTTGTTCAAGGAAAAACAAGAAGGCGGAGATGATTCCCGTTACATGAGATTTTTTGACAAACTTTGGAAGGAAGGATACAGTCAAAAGCAGATTGACATGATTTGGAATTCCGGAGGAAAAATTAACAAAGAGGACATCGTGCCGGAAAGAGTTGAGTATGACTTTGACAAGGAAAAAAGTTTTGTGCCGGAAGGTGAGTTCAGGGGCGCCAAGGGCGGACTTGCAAGCATCAGTCAAATGACGCGTCCTATTCACATGAATAATGGCGGAGAAACAAAAACAGCTACGGCATCAGGTATGCATCCATTAGTTGAGTGGAAAGAAATATATGATTCTTGGATCATAGATGGAGGAGAACCAATGCCGATGTGGGACTTCATAGAAATGATGACCAAAGGAATTAAAAAAGGATAATAATGGCCATAGAAAAAGTAAACGAAGACATCAACCTGGAAATCGAACCGAATTCCGAGCAGCAGATTTCTTTGCCCGGAATGGAGAACAACGCGATGATGATGGAGGACGGATCGGCGATCGTCAATCCGCTTCCTGACCTGTCGGGCAAGGGCGCGTTCAATTCCAATCTCGCGGACGTTATTCCGGATGATGAATTGCAGAGCCTGTCAAAGGGACTCGTGGGTGACTACGAGGCTGACAAGGACGCGAGGAGCTCATGGCTGAAGACCTATAGTGACGGACTGGATCTTTTGGGATTCAAGTACGAGGACCGGTCAAAACCGTTCGCCGGAGCGACGGGCGTCACGCATCCGCTTCTGGCGGAGACCGTGACCCAGTTCCAGGCGCAGGCCTACAAGGAACTGCTGCCCGCGGAAGGACCCGTCAGGACGCAGATCGTGGGCGAAGTGACGCCGGACGTCGAGCAGCAGTCTCAGCGCGTCAAGGAATTCATGAATTATCAGATCTCCTACGTCATGGAGGAGTATGACCAGGAACTCGATCAGATGCTGTTTCACCTGCCGTTGGCGGGAAGCGCGTTCAGGAAAGTATACTACGACGAAGTCAAGGGACGGGCGGTGTCAAAATTCGTTCCGGCCGAGGACGTTGTCATTCCCTATGTTTCAACCGACATGGAATCATGCGAGCGCATAACCCACGTCGTCAAGATGATGGGCAATGAGCTTCGCAAGAAGCAGGTCGGAGGCATGTACAGGGACATCGACGTCTCGATGCAGCCGTCGGAGCCGAATGAAGCGAAGGAGACATATGACAAGCTGGAAGGCGCGGAGAAGACGATCAACGCGGAAGAGATCATTCTGTTGGAATTTCATTGCGACCTGGACATTGTCGGATTTGAGGACACGTTGGAAAACGAGCCGACGGGAATCAAGCTGCCGTACGTTGTCACCATTGACGAGGGATCGGGAAAAGTGCTGTCCATCTATAGAAACTATGAGGAACAGGATCCGCTTCGAAAAAAGATTTCCTATTTTGTACACTATAAGTTTCTGCCTGGCCTTGGCTTTTACGGCTTTGGCCTTATCCACATGCTCGGAGGTCTCTCAAGAACGGCTACCTCAGCTCTTAGACAGCTTATCGATGCAGGTACGTTGTCCAATCTCCCCGCAGGCTTTAAAGCGAGAGGGCTGCGAGTTCGGGACGATGACCAACCCCTCCAACCGGGAGAATTCAGGGATGTAGACGCGCCTGGAGGCGCGATCCGTGAATCACTGATGCTGATTCCGTACAAGGAACCAAGCGCGACGCTGTTTCAATTGCTGGGATTCGTCGTTGAGGCGGGAAGGCGCTTCGCGTCAATCGCCGATAACAAGATGGGCGAGGGCTCGCAGGCCAACCCCGTGGGCACGACCATGGCGATCATGGAACGCGGAACAAAGGTGATGAACGCGATTCACAAGCGTCTGCATTACGGACAAAAAGTTGAATTCAAGCTGCTGGCAAAAGTTCTGGCGCAGAGCCTGCCACCGGAATACCCGTACGCGGTAAAGGGCGGCAACAGGATAATCAAGCAGCAGGACTTTGACGAACGGGTGGACATCCTGCCTGTTTCTGATCCAAACATATTCTCGATGTCACAGCGCGTGACGTTGGCGCAGACGCAGATGCAGATGGCGACGTCCAATCCTCAGATGCACAACATGCACGAGGCTTACTTGAGAATGTACCAGGCGCTTGGCGTAAGGGACATTGACATGATACTTCCTCCCCCGCAGCAACCACAACCGGAAGATCCTGCCATGGAAAATTCCAAATCTTTGCAAATGATGAAATTACAAGCTTTCCAGGGACAGGATCACGCTGCGCACGTTGACGCGCACCAGGCGTTCATGAGTTCCTTCCTTGTGGCGAACAATCCGCCGACAATGGGCATTCTGCAGGCTCACATTTCCGAGCACATATCGTTCATGGCGCGGGAAGAGGTGATGGCGCAAAATCAGCAGGAAATGCAGGAGCAGGCGGCGCAATTCGGCGGTCAAATACCGCCGGAACTGCAACAACAGTTCCAAATGGAGACCGAAAAGCAGATCGCGCAGCGAATCGTGGAAATTACCGAGGAACTGGTGGCCGAGGAGCAGGAATATCTTAATAAAAAGGACTCTGATCCGTTAATTGACCTTAAACAGCAGGAATTGAACCTTCGAGCGCAAGAAATACAGCAACGCAAGGACACCGAAGAGAAAAAATTAGACCTTGACGCTGAAAAATTGGGTTTTGAAGAGGAAAAACTTGAACAAAAGGATAAAATTGACAAGGAGAAGATACAAAGCCAGGAAGACATCGCGATGCTGCGGTCTGAAACGGCTTTGGCGCATCACAGCCCTCATAAAACAAGTGGCAATAAGTAAAAAACATGCTAAAAGGCATGAACATATGACTCTGAAAAATAAAGTCAATAATCCGCATGCTCTTCTGGACGAAGCGTTTAAATTCGCCGAACAGCACAGAACGCAGCCCATGGCTCTCGGCGCGGCGCTGATGATCGTGGCTAAAACGATCTATTTGAACACGCTGGGACCTCGACAGACGTCCGACATGCTGCATTTGTTCGCGGATGACCTGAACGACCCAATGTATGAGATCAAAAAAGAGACCATACATTAATGTCCCTTTGTAAGAATTGCAGTCACGGCTGTCATCACAGTGACAGTGGAAAATGCGCATCTTGCAGTTGCGCGAATTGTGAGCATGACATACAAGAGGCGTTGAATAAGTTACTGGAGATGACCAAGCCAGTGAAAACTGTTGAGTTTGAACCAGAAATGGATTTGGATTCGACGGAAAATAAGGAGGAAAAATGAAACTCATAAAAGATCTTTGGGCTCACCTGAAGGAATGGAGCGACTGGGGTATGCGTGACTGGATTAAGGCCGGAATCGTGACCGTGGTGGTTTTGTTCATCTTATACAAGATGACAGGCGGAGGAGCTTAATCCCATGTGGGGACTATTACTCAAACCCTTACTCGGCGTCGCCGGCGACGCCGTTAAGGGCATAATTCAAACAAAGAAAGCGAAGGCCAAGCAGAAACTGACGGAGATCAACGCGATCACCGCCTTGAAGGAGAAGCAGATCGCCGGTGAAGTCTCGTGGGAGGCTTCAGCCGTTGATCAGATGAAGGGAAGCTGGAAAGATGAGCTGATTTTAATTTGTCTGCTCGCGCCAGCCGTAGCAGTCTTCATCCCTGGAATGACGGAACACATTGAAAAGGGTTTTGTTGCACTGCAACAACTCCCTGATTATTACAAGCATCTGTTATACATCGCCTGCTCGGCGAGTTTCGGGATCAAGGGTGTTGGATCAGCGGTCAAGTTCTTCCAGAAAAAGTGAAGATAGATCCGGCACAGGTTGACAAGTGGAGGATATTTCCCCGCCTGTTGATAACTTTATACGGAGTCGCTTTTTGGCGCACGACGGAATGGTTCATGGACCTTCCTGACCCGTCAATGGCGCAATCAGGATTCGTGTCCATAGTAGTGGGCGCGGGCGCCGCATGGTTCGGCCTCTATGTGGGAGGAAGCAAGCAGGCGAGCGTTAAAATAGATAACAGGGACTAAATGGACGAAATAAGACTGGTAGAAAGAATATTTAAAATAATTAGGGCTAGACAGACCCAGATTAATGAGATAATAACAGGTAACCAAGTAAAAGACTGGAATGATTATCAAAATCATCTGGGACAGCTTGAAACATTGAATTACATTGAACAGGAACTCTCGGACCTGCTGAAGAAACAGGAGCAAAATGAACACTCTGATTTTACCGAAACACGTCGCTGAGCGGCGCATCAAGCAAGTAGAAAAAGAAAAAAAAGAAAATAATATTCCCGAAGCATCAAAACTGCCCAGGCCGACAGGCTGGCGCATTTTAGTGTTGCCTCATCGTGGACAAGGAAAGACGAAAGGCGGAGTCCTGCTTTCTGACAAGACGGTTGAGGAAACACAAATTGCGACGAATGTTGGACTTGTTCTGGCAGTGGGGCCGGACGCGTACAGTGACAAGGAGCGTTTTCCAAACGGACCTTGGTGCAAGGAGAAAGACTGGGCGATATTCGCCCGCTACGCTGGTTCGCGCCTCAATATTGAAGGCGGGGAACTGCGCATTTTAAACGACGATGAAATTCTGGGCACAACTGACGACCCGGAAAGCATTCTATCGCCGGTAACCCATTAACATGGAGAGGAAACCATGCCCGAAGCAGAAGCAAAAGATCCTATGGTCGAACTGGACGTATCCGGTGATTCCGTGGATGTTGAATTAAAAGAAAAGGAAACAAAAAAAGATACTCCGGAAGTTACCGTCAAGGAGGAACAACCGGAAGAAAAAGAAGAATCTAAAACAGAAGAAAAAGACGAGCGCGAAGAATACAGCGAAGGCGTCAAGAAGCGTATTGACCGCATGACCTATAAAATTCGCGAAGCGGAAAGAAGAGAAAAAGAAGCCGTCAATTACGCCCAGCAAGTCAAGGGTGAAAGGGACAATTTACAGTCAAAATTTGACAAGTTGGACGACGGATACGTCAATGAATTCACGGGACGCGTGAAATCCCAACTGGAATCAGCCAAGATTCAGCTTAAAGACGCCGTGGCGAAAGGGGACGTGGACGCCCAGGTTGCCGCGAATCAGTCGCTGGCGAGGCTGGCCATTGAGGAGGAGCGCATAAAAGCCACCGAGGATCAGCGAAAAAAATATGAGGAATCATTAAAAAACGCTGGACAAATAGGTGAACAACCTGTACAAAGTAGAGTTCAACAACCCAGACCTGATCCTAAAGCGGAAGCTTGGGCTGAAAAAAACGAATGGTTTGGAAAAGACGAAGCGATGACATACGCCTCGTTCGGCATTCACAAGAGGCTTGTGGAGGAGGACGGATTCAATCCTACAAGCAATGAATACTACGAGGAAATTGACAAACGCATTCGCAAGGAATTTCCCCATAAGTTTAACGGGGGAGAACAGGCAAGCAGCAAGCCCGTCCAGACAGTTGCATCCGCCTCAAGAACCTCAGGTACTGGACGCAAGACCGTGAGACTCACACCGTCACAAGTAGCGATTGCTAAAAAATTAGGTGTGCCACTTGAAGAATATGCGAAATACGTGAAGGAGTAGGCATATGGATAAATTAAATGAAAAGAAAACTCCACGCGCTGCCCAGACCCGAGACAAAACGACTCGAAGGAAACCATGGGCACCACCATCATCTCTTGATGCACCACCTGCACCCGACGGGTTCAAGCATAGGTGGATACGCGCTGAAGTCTTAGGAAAAGAAGATAATAAAAATTTATCGGCTAGACTAAGAGAAGGATTTGAGCTTGTAAGAGCTGATTCCGATGGCGAATATCCAACAATACAGGATGGCAAATATGCAGGTGTTATAGGAGTTGGAGGATTATTACTGGCAAAGATTCCGGAAGAAATCGTGGAAGAACGTATGTCTTATTTTGCGGATAGAACGCAGGACAGAGACGACGCAATAGAAAGCGATCTATTGAAGGAACAACATCCCAGTATGCCAATCAGTAAACCTGATAGGCAAAGTCGTGTAACCTTCGGTGGTAACAGGAAAAACTAATTTTTTAGCTCTTCCTCCATCGAATTGAATAATTAATACTTAATCGGAGGATTTTTCCAATGGCAAACCAAGATGCGGCTTTCGGGTTCAGACCCGTGGCACACTTAGCTGGTGGAACGATTCGTGCGAGAGAATATAAAATTGCAGCGAACTACAATACAGCGATCTATACAGGTCAAGCTGTAACGGCTGTTACTGCGGGCGGAATTGAAATCTGCGCCGTAGGTGCGGTGGTTCTAGGCATATTTTATGGTGTCTCTTATACGGATCCAACAACTGGCAAACCAACTTGGTCAAAATACTATCCGGCAAGTACTAATGCAAGTGACTTAAAAGCTATGGTCTATGACGATCCTTACATTGTGTTCGAAGCACAACATGATGAAACAGGAACGGCAGCGATGAACTTCGGTGGACATGATTTTGTAGGAACTAGTGGAAGCACTATTACTGGAAGATCTACACAGGAGATTGATACATCTGAAGTTGATACATCTGGTCAGTTTAAACAGATCGGAATCTCAACAGATCCTGACAATAGCGATACAAGTTCTGCTAACTGTAATGCATACGTAGTGATGAATACAGCCGAGCATACTTGGAAGTTAACAACCGCATTAAGTTAGAGTGAGGCAAATAAATGGCAATTTCTAGAAACCAGTTGGTCAAAGAACTTGAACCAGGCCTCAACGCCTTGTTTGGGTTGGAATACGACCGCTACGAAAATCAGCACACACAAATTTTCGACACTGAAAATTCTGATCGTGCTTTCGAAGAAGAAGTAATGCTATCCGGTTTTGGAAGTGCTCAAGTGAAACCTGAAGGTGGTTCAGTCAATTACGACGATGCTACTGAAACTTTCACTGCGAGATACACTCACGAAACTCTGGCATTGGCTTTTTCAATAACTGAAGAAGCAGTAGAGGACAACCTTTACGATAAAATCAGTTCACGTTATACCAAAGCATTGGCACGTTCGATGTCAAACGCTAAGCAAGTAAAAGGCGCTAATGTTCTCAACAGAGGATTCAATAGCTCTTATACTGGTGGCGACGGCTTAGAGCTTTTCTCTACAGCCCACGTTACTCTTGGCGGAAACGTCAAAAACGAGCTATCAACTGCTGCGGATCTTAACGAAACATCTCTTGAGCAAGCTTTAATTGACATTGCTGGAATGAAAGACGAAAGAGGAATGAAAATTTCTCTTAACGGCACAAAAATGATCATTCCAGTTAATCTTCAATTTACTGCTGAGAGACTGATGAAATCGCAATTGAGACCAGCTACTGCGGATAATGATATTAATGCTAATAGAAGCATGGGAATGATCCCGCAAGGGTATGTAGTTAATAATTTCTTAACTGATACTGACGCGTGGTTCATTAAAACCGATGCTCCAAATGGCATGAAGCATTTCCAAAGAACACCTGTTTCCACTAAAATGGAAGGTGACTTTGATACTGGCAACGTTAGATACAAAGCAAGAGAAAGATACAGCTTCGGCTGGTCTGACTGGCGCGGTATCTTCGGATCACCAGGTGCTTAATTAATATTTATGGGGCGGCTTGTCCGCCCCGTTTACAACTAGGGTTAAATAATTGTACCGACTGACCTAGCAGACAATCGTAGAAGCGACGGTATGATTCAACTACGAGGATTTTAAAATGGCAACTACAACATTTAACGGCCCAGTCCGTTCGGAAAAGGGCTTTCAAGTAGCGACTAAAAACGCTACGACTGGCGCGGTAACAACCAGATACGGTTCACAGTTACCAGATTTAACTGGATTATCTTTATCAGATGTAGCGACATCAAGTACAATAACACTTGCGGTTGACACTATAACTTACGTAAATTACACAGGAGCGGCGACATGCGCGGCTACATTGCCAGCGGCGGCGGCAGGTTCAGTCGTAGTTTATGTTCAAACTAAAGATACGACAGGTGGAACAGCAACTTTATCTTTTGATTGTGCAGGATCAGATGTTTATAAAACAGGATCAATAATTGAAAGCAGGGGCAGTTCAGAAGTTTCTTTCGATTCTTCAGCGGCCAGTGAAACCTTATTAACGTTCACTCCCGCAAACGCAGCGACAAACCTTTTAACTACAGGATGCAAACTTTATTTTGTATGCTATGAAAAAGGA
>Ga0080013_1004338_pt1 | contig 14042 bp, 5 predicted proteins | sample ETNvirenome_6_85_FD_69236 | JGI IMG/M metagenome (GOLD analysis project Ga0080013, IMG submission 69236) | Marine viral communities from the Pacific Ocean - ETNP_6_85 (SPADES assembly) (version 2) | ecosystem: Environmental > Aquatic > Marine > Oceanic | place: Pacific Ocean | collected 2013-06-19
CCGATTATCCATGGCCAGTTCCTAATGAGCCGGGCGTAACGCCATATCCGATGACTGCTTCTCAAAAAGCTGTATATTTTCGTGACTTTGTTGCGAAGCGTCCTGTTAATATTAAGAACATTCAACATAAAACCGGCTCGACAATATTGGGGAATTATGATCAGAATTATGAAGTTATAAACTCGGTGGGCGCCCTTGCCAATCCTCGCCATTTCGTGGATTATCAACCACCACTCCCAACACCAATTACTAACCTTGCGGCTGCTGTCCCATCGGCATCTACAAACGTTATAAGCTTTTTTCCCGCACTTCGACGTACCGAAGAGTCACATTTTGATTGGGGTACCTTGGATTATGCCCCAGTTGAACTTACAGGATCGGATAGTAAATCTATCTTTATTGGGCGATTCTCTGCTCCTGGTGGCGCTGATGTAATGTCGCGAGGGTTTTTAGACTTTCGTGGTTCGGAATACTCAGCTTATAATGTACTTTCATTTCGCAACCTCTCCCTCCTACGGCCATGGCAGCCGCCTAGTGGCACCATCTCTGAGCCCACAGGGGCCGGAGTACCGGGTATACGTATTTCCGATATTCACGGTAAAGACTACGGTCTGGTTGGTCTTTTGGGGCGCCACTCTGCGAGATTTGGACGAGATTCAATATTTGAAACAGCCCCACTAGGCGAAACTTATAATCAGTTACCTAGTTTTCAAAAAGTTAATAGAAATAGATTTGCAATCATTAACTCATCTTCGACCGCATATGCCGATGATTCGGGCTATTCTAGCGGTTCACAATTTGATAATGCATATGTAACTCACGCTATCCCTCGATCTGATAGACAATATTCTTGGTTTACTGCGTCCTTGATATCTTCTTCTGCTGTGAGGTTTTATCGTTATGCACCGACCGGGGTGGGATTTCCGGACAGGCGTTTCTCTGGCTCTACGGGTTATGTAGAATATTTTGAATATATTACAGGTAGCGATATTGATGCATCTAATGGAGCTATTCAGCCAATAGGAAGGATTAATACACTCATAATTGATCCTATAAATGAAGTAGATAATAATACGTTAGGGTTTTCTGCTGATTCTAGTGTTTTAAACTACTACAATACAGATATTATTAATTCTTTTGTGACGGCTGCCTCTTCCTCGATCACCGATCCGCTTGCAAATTATTTTAATCTTCTGATGGCGCACCGCGGCAACACTTATGGGTGGAACTGGAAAGCATTTCATCAAGATAATAATCCTATTTTCACTTCCGAAAGCGCCAATAATACAATAATGTTGGCTAGGATTCCCGGTACGAATGCTTTAACTTCATATCGGTTAATGCCTATATCAACGAAAGGGCGCCCCGCTGTTCTTGGTATTTCTGCCCCGGGCGCACCTAGGACCTTAGCGCACGTAACAGATAATAATGAAAAAATCTTCTTTAATAATGTAAAATTGGATAACTATTTTGATATTTCGTTGAGTGATATTACAACCCCATACGATCACATGTTATCTGTCGCCAGTAGACCGGGATATAATTTAAAAGCCATACTTTATACACAGGGGGTTTATCCATCTTATTATAATGAGTTTGCTGCAACCACTACCACTAGAACGGGCTATGATAACAAATTTTGGAGGGATAGCCGCACAGGCACAGATTCGCGCGCCACAGTGGGGAATGCGATTCGAAACTCATTTAGTAGATCGGTTTCACAAAGTTGTAACCCTTGCGACGCTCAAAAAGATTGGGCTGACCGCACTGGTCTTACCATTCCGAGTCCAGCCTGGAATTCATCTTCCGCTACGGACGATGGTTTAGAGATCTCTGGCGCCGCCGGCGAGCTTCAGAATAACTACTTCTTCTATTGGGACGTAGAAGGCACGACTATGGCAGCGGTAGCACCAGTAGAAAACAAATATGAAGTATTGGCACCAGGAGCATTGATGGAGCGCAAGCACATGTTTACAACTCCAAAAAGTGCCCAAGGACCGTACCGATTCGGCGCGATCAATGCAGCTGTAAATACTCAATGGGGCGCCGGCGAATTTAACTCTTCTTCGATAACACTCATCCCAGAACCTTACGCCGGCGAAGCACTCTGGGAAGCAAACACACAGGCGGGAAGGGTTGTTAAAGATGGGTCCACCGTTCGTTTTGAAGCGACTGCTTCAAACCCATGGTTTAATATATATGACGATTTTAGATATGATCTAAAATTGCTAGCCAGAAACTATTCCATCCTACCAGAATTTAGAATAAGCGAACATGTAGAGGATATGATAGAATATGGTCCCCTAAATTTGTCGAATATTTTTGAAATTCCGGGGACTTCCATAAATAGTACAGCGGCCGACTTCTATAAATCTTATTCTAATTCTGAAATTACAAATGTGGATTATGAAAAGGTTTCCGCCGAAGGATTGGGCGCCAAACAAATAAAACTTGTGATGAGTGCTGCCATTAGGTTTAATCCATACAAAGGATTTTATCCAGCACAAAGAACTCTAAATTTAGTTGAGCAACTTTCGAAGTCTTGCGCCGCCGGCTTTATAGGCAAAGCCTCTGGGGAGTCCGTTAAAAGAGAGGACGAATTAATAAATATATCTGGATCTTTGCTAAGACCGTTGGCACAAGCGCTGTTTGCACCTGGAATTATGTATAACACCATCAAGGCAGGCTGCGCAGTTGATTATCCCATCATTGTAGATTCGACAAAATTTAAACCCATCCCCCTTACAGCTTCTAACAGGACTACCGATAATTGGGCATTGCTACAACATAACGCTAGCACTGACGCTGGCCCTGACGGTTATCATGGCGGCGCGGCAAGTGATTTCAGAATGCCATTCGAAGCAATACTCGATCCAATATCATATATTAAAAACATTCCTTTTGTTGATTGCGAACCACACCCTTCTGTTAGTTTGGATGTAACGGCTTCTTTCGTCGGAGAGACGGATGGAATATACTCCATGATGGCTAAAAACTATTATGGAGAAGTGGCCAACTTTTTCCTAAAAAATAGAGAATTTTCAACACTAAAGAGCGGATTTCACGCCTCAACAGAAGATATGATGTTTGAACGAAACGTTGTTTTTGGCGCTCGATTCACAATACGACGACCCTTTAAAGGTACCAGAACTTATTCAAATGAATCTGGTTCCCTTGGCGATAACGATGGATATGCCGCGCTTGGCGCGCAAGCCTACAGTGGTTCCGACGGAGATGTTTTAACATCGTCGGGCTATTACCCCCTCCCGCAGGATCCCGCTAAGAATCCAAATTTTAAACCTAGTTTTATAATGTGTAGTCGCCCCACTTCATTTGGCCCTCCTATTTCGGGGCGCCCAGAATGGACCAACGACGGTATCACATCGTCCGTTGTACAATTGGGTGATTCTTTTGGAGTAAAAGATTGCGCCAATGGCTACAATTGGAATTATACGCCTCCTTATTATTATGGAGAAGCTTGGGTCGATTTTGTTTTTAGACCAATTGTAGGCGAAAGTTATGACACTGAAAGAATATTATCTGAATTGAGTGCCACTTATTGGCGCGTAGACCCGGGCGCTGCTATTTATGACCCCTCGGACGGAATCACAAAGAATGCGCTTATACCGGCTGCTTGTACTGGCGCCAAAGACCCGGGCCCCTTTTATGGTGGCGATAATATTAATACAAACGCTATGCAAGTAAGTGCTAGTTGGAATTTGTTTGGAATTGAATCGAAGCTCGATGATATAGGTGTTCCCGTCGCATCCCGCTGGGTGCTTCAATCTAAATTTGAAACACCAATGTTGAATTTTAGTGATACCGGAATTCGCCCCATCTCAAATGCAAATAGCACACTAACACTGCCGACATATGGGTCTGCTTCCGTAACGCGGGGAATGTGGCATCAGTTTGGTACTATTCCCAAAGAAGGGGTTACTGTGGAGATAGGAGATATTCCCGAAAACTGGTTACAAAACCACTATGATGTTATTACAAACGATACAGTATATAATAATTATAATGCCGCCGGCGTCGGCAGAAAGATTCATAGAAGAATGAAATCATTCTCAGACCTAATGGGTTTTGATAGGGGTGTAAACAAAACAAAACTTGGAGAGATAGCGTCGAAACAAATCATCAAAGAAGCGATTGTAGCAGTTCCATATATAACAAAGAACATTATAGAAAGCGATCCAACCGAACTCTCCGGCGAAGAAACCTCTGAAATGAAGAAGTTCATTAGCATTCCGCCTGAAAGATTTGAAGCTGCTATAACCGAAGGTACTGATACGGGAGACTCAGAAGAAGCCGCCGGCGCCTCAATCAGAAAACTGATACAACAGATGCGGCGTTATGTACTTCCTCCTCAATTTGATTTCATAAACAATCCAGATATCAAGCCCGTAGCTATGTATTTATTTGAATTCGAATACGAGTTAGATAGGGATGATCTTTCTTACATTTGGCAAAATATAGCTCCCAGAAACTATCAGAAGTTATCATTTGGAGAGTATAGCGTTTCACATGATTTAACAGAGAGTGAACTTCTTGATCCCTCTATATTAGAAAATGAAAATCTTCGTTGGATGGTGTTTAAGGTCAAACAGCGGGGTACTAGCGATTACTACGATAAGATTGTTCCCCAAGCAGGGGGCATAACCGAGGTTTTTGATTCCGACATACCGCCAGGGCCCATGGTGCTACCAGCCGGCGCCCCCCCAGATATTCTGGAGGGACCAACGGAAGAACTCGCGAGAGAATATGAGCCAAAGTTTAATTGGCCTTACGATTATGTCTCTATTATTGAAATGGCAAAAATGGATATACAAGTTTTATATAAGAACGATACTTATAGTGAAAGCGAAGATGATTAAAAATGGCAAAATTTCTCGATAAAAAAGAACAAGTTATTGATTTTAAATTGACTTCCTATGGGCGGTATTTGCTTTCTATAGGAAGTTTTAAACCATCTTACTACGCGTTTTTCGATAATAATATTATGTATGATACGCGATACGTGCGACAGACCCCGGGCGGCCGCCCACTTCTACAGAATAAAATCAGTAAACGAATTGTACAAGACACATCTTATTTTGAAACAGTTTCAGTTTTTAGAAATATAAATGCTACTATTAACGATTATACCGGCGAGATTATCAATGCTCTTGATACATCAGAGACAACGCTCAAAATAACACCAGCACCAGATATTTTTAAAATTGATTCTATTATTGGGGACGCTTTTTTAGATGGACCAACGGATGCCGCGCCGGCGTGGCAAGTTTTAATGATGCAAAACAAAATATCTTCATCTGTTTATAAAACAGATTATTCCCACGAACAACCAGATATGCCTGGCGCCTTGGTTAATTCTAGAACGCCTCAAATAAACATTCAAGCGATTTATACTTTGAAAATTGCAGATCCAGAGTTTGATTACAATGCAGAAAATGCAAGAGATCTTGTTGATCAAAGTACGATTTTTGCCGATAACAAAGTGATACAGCTACAAATGAATGATCCTATAATGTATTTTAATGAGATTAACACTCAATTGCTTACTGAAAATTTTGAAATAGAAGTGTTTGAGGTTATTAGTGGGACTATGGGAGGACGTTATAGTCCGTCGTTAGAGAGAAAGTACTTTGAAAAAAAGATACCTCAAATTGAAAATGGTTTTATGGTGACAGAAACACCATTAGCCAACGAAGAACAGAATTTGACAACCGCTAGTGTGGAATACTATTTTGACGCCTTAACTGATGCTTCTGTGAATCACGCCGCAGCATGCGCGGGAGCACAAGTATTTAGCAAGAAAGGTTACTATATCGATTTTGACTTCAATTGTGAAACGAAGTCTGGGGATGCGGTGTTTTATGATATTTATGGAAGCGTTACGGAGCCTGAAATATGTCAAACTTAATTTATGAAGGCGACATAATAGCCAATTTTGGCAGGTATTTACCAACACCATATATTCAATCTATTATAATTGATGCAGATAGTAGTGACAACATGAATATGATAGTTAATCTGTATATACATGTTGATGCGTCAGAATTTACTGATGATATAACACTTGAAGAACAAATAGAAAAACTTGATTTCTATTGGATGTGGTCTGACACTCTTTTAGAAGATAATCAGCTTGTTTTTGATCTAGTCAATGACAGCGCATCTAATATATTTCTCATTGACAAAGAAGCAATGATAGATTCTGGAACGATTATGTACGATTCAGAAGGGAATAGAATAATAAGATACCTTATTGCTGGTGAATACCTAGCCTCTGATGGTGCAACGTGGGACGACATCAACGATCTTTATGTGTATGCTTTCTCTACTTCCGAAGATTTATCGGAAGATTATTGGAACCCCCTGTCTTCGGGATACCCAATTGATGACGGGGATCATTGGAAAGAGTTTTTAAAGACCGAAACCAGCGACATAGCATATGAACAAGTCATGGAGAATGGAAACATCCCAGACCCCACGGAGATTATATGGGTTGACGCAAATGATGCTGCGTACGCTGACCCCCCCCTTCAAGCAATTACGAGTTTATATTATAAATCCAATAAGATAACACATGAAGAAATAGTTGAATCTTTTCAAGAATTAGTAGCAGAATATCAAGAACAAGCGGAGACAGATAGCCACTTAAAAGATGTTTTAGATAATATATCTTATATTCTTGAAATATATGGTAACGAAGTAGACCTTCTGCCTAAGTTAAATGAGTTTAGAAAAGCTTTTCCAAGCAAAACCAGTGCTACATCTCCCGGTCGTGTTTATCTTAAATATAGAAAGAAGATTTATACTGCTAATAGCATTATCGAGCTTGATGAGCAACTTTATAAAAAGGTAGTTTCTAATTCAAAAATTATTGATAATCGCGACTACGATTTTACAGAGGCCACTTCTTTGGTATTGACTGATGTTTGCATCAGTGATTGCACCGAAGATTGTGAGCTTGTGTCGAATTTTACATTTGATCGACAACAATTTCTAACAGATGAGATGAGTGCGGGCGTAAATCATGGTTTCTTTTTCTTTGATTACGACAAAGCACAAACTTATTTATCAAATGCAGCGCTGGTTACCTCTGATATTGATATTAATAAAGTAAAAGAATTATGGGGAGACGATATATTCAACCTATCTTATCAGCTAAAAGAAGTAAAATTGGAAAGACAATATTTGAATCGCGAGGCCGACGAAGATGGATATTCAGCCAGCTGGCCTGAAACCCTCATGGATATGGTGACCGGATACAGCTATGATAATGCATTTCCAGAGGCGGGGTCGACCGCTCATACTTATTATGGTGATTTCGGTGGCGCCGCAGGTTATTATGAATATTCACAAGATTTTCCTCTTGATACTTCCTACGAAGCGGCCGCAGAGCAATTAGAGTTCTGTATCGCTAAGTCATATTTAACGTTGCGCAATTTTGATTTAGTTCCAGAGGCTGATGGTGTTGATTCTGCCTTGGGCGATTATGGTTTGATGTGTTTTGAATTTCAAGATTTAATGGGTTGGGACATTGTGACTTTGGGAGACACGGACGAAGAAGAATATGAGTACGTCGCGACTGTGACGATAGAAGATAATACGCTTGATGTATTTGGAGCCATAATAAGTGTCTTCGGCGAATTTTCTACGGACTTTCTAGCCTATTATGAGGCCGCTCTTGAAGCTTGTGCTTATAGTAGTGCTGACGGTGTTTTTAATGACTATTTTATAAATTGGGCGACTGATACATGGCCTGAACTTTCAACCGCACCTTGGGTAATGGCTCCGGCAGTTTATTATTTATATTTGGACATGTTGGAGGGTACCTTCGATGGCGACTATGCTTTAATAGCATTAGCCACTCAAACAATGAGTAGTGCAATTAGCCCGCAGAACGGAACTTTGGATCAGCTTACATCTTTTGCGTCGGCTTTTTTGGCGCTCGAGGGGCTAATTGAGGCTATTGATACTCCCGAGGATAGTGATGTGGGCTGGGTGATGGAAAAGACCTATTCTTGCACACAAGATATCAACGAAAAAAACATCTTTGAAGATGTCGCAGGCACCATGTGTGATGTGGTACATACAGAAATATTTACCAGTGTCGGCTTGGACGAAGCGCCTGCGGAGCCAGCCTGGGTATACCAAGGTGGCGGATCTGGTGACGTGGGCTCGACGATTGGTGAGGGTGAAGCAGAGGCCTTCGCCGAGTGGCTTGGCACGACGGATATCCTCGATGCCGACTTCTTGTCCGGCTGGTGGTTGACCGTCGATGGCGTCCCCTACTGTGTGGGCTCGTCCTTCTATAATGATATGCTAACGGGCTTTGAGCTAATGGAGAATACGGACACATGTCCGGACGAGTCAGATTGTATGTTTGCGCAGTATGTTCACATGAAAGATTTCGACGATGCCCCGCCAAGTTCATGCACTTATGCGCCTAGATTTTATATGTTAGTATGGTCTTGGGCCATGGCCAACGACCGCCGCGGCGTCCTCGATGTGGATGTGTTTAGGTGTGACCCTATGTCCGACGTACCAGGTGAAGAACTCTGCCCGCGATTCGTTCCCGAAGCGCCTTTCTGTTGGCAGTGTTGCGGAGACACTGGCGGGCCAGAAGTCTTTGGCGATGTCGTATGCATCCGGGAGTGTAACGCGAACAACTTCCTGGCCGGGGACTGTTTTCCTGAGTCCAACGACCTCCTCGTCGAGGGCGACCCGGATTGGGGCGCCTGGACCGGCTGATGGGGGCTTTGGAGGTTAAAACACAATGGCAAAATATAGTAAAATGAAAGTAACATCAAAAACCAGATCAACTGGTGGTCGAAAAAGACTTAAAGCGGTCAATGGTGGCACTTCTAAGCGAAAACGAAGAAGTCAACTTGTTAATGTTGGTGGTAATATTTTTGATAAAAAGCTACATTACGATCAATATCTCATTTATTCGGAATCCGAGGCGAATGGTATTGCCATTAATAAAAATACAAACGTCGAGGCGGCCGCCATTGAGTATTTGATCTCGGTCAGCTGCTTACCAACAGAAGGTGAACTTACTTCTTTATCAGATGATGTTACGGAGATAATAGACAATCCCGCAATACGAACCGAGATTAACAAGAAACCTACTGCTATAAGCACTCTTGATAAATTTCCAAACATTGAGGATCCATTTTATAACTTAGATGTTGGTCAGTCGCTAGCCGCGGCACAAGAACTTCTAGAAGAAAAAAACAAAGATGCCAATAATTATACTAAACTAGCCGGCGCGATGGCCGCGGCTATGGGGAATCGGAGGTAAAGAAAAATGGCAGGATGTTCAGATTGTTTTACGTGCCGGGATATCTGGGCTGGGGATCCGCTCGGCTCAATAGTTTACGAAACGACTTTGGTAGAGGGCGTCGACACCTGGGAAAACCTACTCGACCCCGATGACACATCTCTGAGCGGATATACAATCCCTTCCTATCGCGCTTATACTGGCGACGACGATGAGGACCCACTATTAGACCCTTTCGACGGTACTGTTAGCACCGAATGTGTTTGTGTGGACTTCGAGGGAGTGGGCTACACCGCGTACCCTGTGTATAATCCTTTGTTTACTGAGCCTGTATCCGATGATTGTGAAGCTCTTCATACCATTATAAGTGGCTATGTTTATAATAATATCGATGCACTCTCCGAAGAAACAGGATTTTTAACACCATCGTGGAATCTCGAAGCTACCTCGGATATGGATTTAACGGATAACTTGGTACTCGGGGCAATTGCTATATATTATGCGATTGGCATAGTAGTCCTCCCGCTAGCGGGTATGGAGATTCCTGTCAGACTATATCATACGATTTCGAGGACGGGCAACGGCACCGAGCAATTGAGCCTTGGGTTTGAAGGAGACCGGTATACCGGCGGCGACACGCATTATACTACAGTTATCCTCGATGAGTTAGAGACCGAAGGTTTAAAAGAGAAATTTGGTGGCAGCGACTCCGATATAGAGGCTGCGCTAGAAACTGAGATTGAGGACTTAATCGCACAGATTACCGCTGGTATCATCGAAGCGGAATATACTTTTAAGAAAATCAAGCAACCCACTGTTGATGTAAGGCTATTTAGTGCGTTTGAAGAAGGACAGAAAGAGGCAACTCAAATGATTTCTGTTGAAACCTCTGCCACGATTACCACTTATTAAAGGAAAATTAAATGTCAGACGAAGAAAAAGAAGCGAAGATAATCGATTTAAATCTATTCTCTGGTTCTTCGGACACCATGAGAACCAATTTGGGTGGGTTTTGGGAAATTGGAGCCCCTATCGAAACAGAAGGCGAAACTGCAATTGGAGAAACCGTAAATGAAGTTTCTTTTGACGCGACCGCGTTGACTAATCCAATTTTTAATCGAGTCAGCCGCGGCGATGACACGCCCACCCGGGTACCCGCCACACCGATGTCAGATGATGTTGTTATTCCCACTTTTAAATTTCCCATGAGGTTGTATGGAGAACGTGACCAAATAACGAATGACAGTCATTGGGAAACTATCCTTATGGGAGGTACATTTGGAGAGACTGATTATCCTACAATTTACAATGAATCTGTTTGGGATGATTATTGGTTTGAAACAGGTTTTCCCTATACTCAACAAGAAGTAAATTCGTTATTCGACGGGAGCAAAGTTGTAAGCATTTCACAAATTTCTTATGATTACAATTATTATTTAAGCGAATATCAAGATTACGTTGCTGGTTTAGATTCGGAAATCCTTATTCCAAATATGTACTTAGTTGAAATGTTTAATGGTGTGACCTCGACTGATGTTGGTACCGCGCAAGAAGACGAAATAGAATTCTTATCGGAAGATACTGCGCCAACTGCCAGAGTATTCGATCAAACCATGCATAACTTTGTTAGCTTGGAGGGAACTACGAGTGATTTGGATGTTTTATTATCTGATGTGGACGTCGTGTGGGTACCAGCACCCACCTTTCTCATTGGGCCCGATGATGCCGAAGGCGCCGTTACCGCTTGGGAAGGTATTTCAGATCATAAATTACATGGATATCTTTCTCAATCGGTGCCATTAACATATCTTTCTGCCTCTACAAGAGCAGATACTGAAAATATGTTACAAAACATATATTTTGATCAATATTCTCGTGGCCTAGGTACACCCAAACACACTTTCACAGATATGAAAGATACTAAATCTTTATTTCCGTATTATATTAATATTAGTTTTCCTGCGAGAGATGTCGAAGACAACGAGAGTACTGTAACTCCCACCACGTTTGATGATATCGAAGGGTGGTTAGAGTGGGATGCGGCATTAACACGAACTCGATACTTTTCCCTCAGCTTGAGTACGAATAATTTCTCTTCAAAATTTCTAAAAAGCTTAAAAGAGGTATTCAATAACGAGACATATTCTTTGGTGCCCGAGGAGAAAGAGTATGTTTTATCTTTAGAATACCAGTCAGCTTCCATTGATAGTGATACAGATAGTACAATGAGTACTCTCCAAAATACACCTTTTAGGACAGTAAATTATTTTGATTTATTAACTTATGCTTATGAAAATTATATTTCAACTTCTGATAATGAGTATTTCGTGGGCGAAAAAACCATACATAGAGAGGCATCCATTGATAAAACGGGCACTTATCGTTATATAAATTCAGAGAGCGTCTTGGGGGTTATTGAAGATGCGATAGAATATGTAAGCAATACTGATAATTTTAGTGTCGATAGCCTAGGTGATTTATATAATTTTCCGAGTAAAGCTAACGAGATACTTGCTTATAGAATTGAAAAAATAGGAGGACCACCAACGGGCGATTCACAAACACAGAATGTATTACAAAACTATTGGATCTTTAATGCGTATACAGAGCCTCCAATCGAATTCTTTGATTCACAAGTAAAATATAACCAAGATTATACGTATAATATTTACGCGTACATCTTATCAGTAGGTGTGAAATATCAAACATCAGACTTACGACTTACAAGGGTGATAAATGAAATTCGAGATCCCGACACTGATGAATTTGTTAGTTGGTGTGTTGAGTTTTACGATCCTGACACAGGCCTTGCGGCTGATCCGTTGTTGGGTACCCCAACCGAAGAAGAAACAGAAGAAGAGGAGATAGCAGACCTTCCTCCGTCAGTGATAACAATTTTCGCCGAAGACATCCCAGCGACACCATATTTGGCAGATTTTTATGTTAACGTCGAGCCTTCTTTGCAGTTGTTTGAAGTACCCATTGATAGCAAAACGCTTAAAGTGTTAGATAACCCCACCAATCAGCTTGGTCTGAAACCTTTTCAACTTGTGGATGCTTCGCAGACTATTGGTTATGATGTTGAGTATGAAACATTTGCTGAAGAAATATACCCGGGCACCATATCGTCCGCTGATGAAACTTTAAAGATAGAATATTTAAATGCTAGAGATCTCTTGGGGTCTGATTTATTGCCGTATGAATCAGTTTCACAACAAAGGTATGTGGAAGTATATCGTATAAGTGAGATGCCATCTGGTTTTGAAGATTTTGATAATAATTTAGTAAGCACAATTGACTTAAAAATTAAAGATTCTAGTTTTACTTTACCAAATACAATATTTTATGATATGATAAAAACCAATCAGAAATATTATTATATATTTAGAGTTCTCAATGAAAACTTAATACCAGGCCACTTATCGGAAATTTATGAAGCGGAACTAATTGATGATGGGGGTTATGTTTATTCAAACTTTGATTTATTTTTTGAGGAAGATTTAAGCGAAGATATTTTCGTAAACCCATCGATCCCATTTAAAAAATTAATTCAACTACAAGCAAATATGTCCCAAATAGTTTTTAACGACAGTATCGTCAATTATGAAGCACCAGCCCATGAGCAATTAAACAATATGGGCTTAGGAAGCGCTGATGATTTAATTTGGGATAAAACATTTAAGATTCGTTTGACATCAAAAAAGACAGGCAAGAAAATAGATCTAAATGTTACTTATAAATATGAAACAGATAGCAATTAAACAAAACCACAACTATTTAGGTGAGAGAGGTATATAAATGGCTTATTTAGACAACTCAGGCGATATTATTTTAGACGCCGTATTAACAGATACTGGTCGCAAGGCCATGGCCAAAGGTGAATTTAAGATCACCAAATATGCGTTCGGCGATGACGAAATAAATTATGAACTATTCGCCTTGGATCATCCTTCGGGTAGTGCCTATGCCGGCTTAGAAATTTTACAGACACCAGTATTTGAAGCTTTTACGGAAGGAGACCCATTAAAATATGGTTTAACATCTAATAGAAATCTTAATCTCTTTTATATGCCAGATCTTTTATTCAACGATGGTAAATGGGGCACTTATAGCGTTACGAAGAAAAATTATGTAGTTTACGTTGCTGTCAATTCGGAGACAGAGGCCTACCTTCGCGATGACACTACCGGTTGGGGTACTGGCTACGCTACACTAGCGGGCCAGCGCGCCGGCGGTCACATGATAACAATAGAGTCGTGTATTGACAATGCCGATGTTTCAATGACGAGTGCAAATTTAGAAAATTATATAGCTAGCACCAACATGCTCGATGGGGGCGGCTCTGTTACATATGATAGTAATTTTATTACTTCTATAATGTCTCAGCCAGCCGGCGTCAATTATGCAACTACACCGGATGGTTCCATAGCCGGTGGTCTGGCGCCCACCTTAACCACGCGCACTGGTGTGATCCCATCAGATAAGCCGGGCTTTAGAACTACAAAGATTGGTCTGAATAAGGCCGCTATTTATTTAGCTACTGGCGGCGGCAGCGCTGATGTGACCGCTTATGTACAGTCGAAGGGTATAGTTGGCAGTATGGCAACACTTAATGTGTCGGTGCCTGTGGCTTTGACAACTAACATTGGCGTAGAGCCCGACACCCGGTGGTCGAGATTTGGCCAAACAGGCGCCACCGCGTTGAGCCTGAACATGGCTGGTGGTAGCGGCACTTTTGCAACTATTG
>Ga0080013_1004342_pt1 | contig 14038 bp, 23 predicted proteins | sample ETNvirenome_6_85_FD_69236 | JGI IMG/M metagenome (GOLD analysis project Ga0080013, IMG submission 69236) | Marine viral communities from the Pacific Ocean - ETNP_6_85 (SPADES assembly) (version 2) | ecosystem: Environmental > Aquatic > Marine > Oceanic | place: Pacific Ocean | collected 2013-06-19
GATCTCTACAAAGTCTTGTCATTACTCTAAAGACTTCACTATATACTTCATTTATATTACTTGTTTCTATCTTTTTCATATCGTACCATTACGGGTTCAGTTAAAAGTCCTGCATTATTTAATCTCATAAAATGTTTTGCATCAACAATTGCCAATGGATTTCTATGATTCATTTTAATAAAAACCAAAGGCTGATCGTTTCCATGAGAACTTGCTTGATCATACGCATCATAAATTTTTTTCCATCCTTCTGTATTCTTACATTCAATATCATAAGGGAATACATTCTTTGCTCTCTTTGATAACTTAACATCTGCACCACGTTCACCCATGATAGCAACCTTAACATCATCATCGGTAAGGGCAAGAAACAGACCCCTCAAACTATCTCTCACCCAGTTCTGTAGTCTACGACCCTTAGCTTTTCGACTTCGTATCTTTGTCATCTTTCCTCGGATTGTTTACTTCAGTATACCAAACCCATCTCGGGTTTTTACCCTGTGATTGCTGTTGTTGTAACAACTGCAATTTGCTTCCCCAACAAGGAAGTTTGTATGGGCAGAATCCACAGATCGTACCCAAAACTTTGTTACCTGTCTTTTTAGTTCTATAAGTTTCTTCAATCTCATTAAAGCATCTTTTAAAAGGAACTTTATTTTCTAATGCTTTTAAATTTTCTTTTGCATCTTGTAATGCTTTAACTTTATATTGATCATCGGCAAGTGGAGTTTCACAAACTGTCCACTCACCTGTAGATTTATTAATTACAATCCATCCACCAAAAGGTAGCTTCTCACTTTCAGAATATAAATAACCTTGTGATACATATCCAAAAGCATCGTCCTTAACTACCTCCTCAAAGCCACCTGCTGTTCCAAATTTCTTTTCAAAGGAATAAGGTGACGCACTCTTAATATCCCAAACCTTTTTATCAATTTTAACATCAAGCCTACCTTCAATCGATGATCCGTTGAACTTATACTTAACAGTTTTTTGCTCATCTTCTAATTTAACTCCTGCTGATTTTAAAACAAACACAGCTAATGCTTCTATCAAATCTCCAAAAGTATTTCGCATCTTAACATTATAAGGTTGACCTTCACCTTTTACATTCTGTGCTTCCATTTGTAATTGGCACAAAGGTCTACCTATATTTGACATTCTTGGTTTAAATTCTTTTCTACGTTCTTCCGAAAACTGTTTGCGTAAGGCATTTTTACATGCCTCACCAAACTCTTCAACCAACTTGTCAGATATTTCAACAGGCTCTTTCGCTGCCTTGTCAAGATACAACTGTACTTTAGAGAGGATATCTGTCATTATGCTGATAATGTTTTAATAGGATCACTTACTTCATCAATTACTTTCTTCGCATCTGTATCTGATGATATTGGTTTTCCTTTTTTAGCAGCCTTATAAAGATCAACCACTTCAGTGTTTTCCTTATTAATAACTTCTTGGAATACACCTAACGTTTCCATATCTTCTTTAGACATTGTTAAGTTCGCATCTGCATTTACAGAAATCTCTGGTGTGTAATATACATTACCACCTTTCTTCTGTCTTTTAGAATCAATTGAGAACGTAGTTGTAAACATAAGTTTCTTACGCTTATTCACTTGATCTAATGCAGATCCTACAGGAGCAAATGCTGTTCCTGTAATTCTCCACAACACAGGTAAGTTTGCTACTTCATGGTCTTCACCATTTGCTTTCTTACCTTTGAACGATAACAAACCATAGAGTAATCTATAACATCTTATAGTTCTCTGCTCTGCTAATTGTTCAGGTGTTAGAGATGATCTTTCTTTAAATGGAATCTTACCACATTTTGTTCCACCTAATATATCAATCGCTTCTTCTTTCCAGTTCTTGAAAATAATAGAACGATTTACATACTCACTTTTTTCAGGATCATAATGCATATACTGCATTGCACTGATAAAAGGACGGAACGTAACAGGCTTACCAAAAACATTTTGTCCTACACTAGAATCATAGGCGAACAGATGTCCTACTGGTAATTGATTCCCATCATCGTCTTCGGGAGAACGATTGATTCCAAGTCTTGGTATATTAATACCACTGCTTGATCCATCGTCCTGTCCAATCGCTTGCATAATTTGCTCATTGGACATGTTGTTTATATTTGCTATTTCATTTTTTTCCATATAGCCTCCTTATTTTGATTTACCTTATACCACATTTTTAGGGATTTGTCAAGTATTATTTACCAAAAAAACAAGATCCTAGTATTATAAAATATAGGAATAATAAAGCGGTATTCTCAATTACTTCTAACATACTCGAGTCTCCCCATCAGTAGTCTCGCAGGGCAACCCTTCCATACGAGCAAACCACATAAGATAACTTTGTAGTTCTTCATTTTCATTTATATATAATATAGCAGGGGTGCCTTCAAAGTCTTGCTTAAGTTGCTGAAGTTTATCATAAGCTTCTTCTTGCTCATCGTTGCCCCAATCATCTATACCTTTATCAAGTATTGGTACTTCCATTACTTACCTCCTGGTACTGCCCATATTGCTATAGGTAGTATACTTTTTTTTATACGAAAAGAATTATAGGCTTTAATTATTTTTCTAAAACCTTTATCATTACGCATAAATCTTCTAGCATGTCTTTCATTTTTAAAGACTCCAACATTTGTTACACTTGGACCACCACACCCACTCTTGGCACAGTGATCTACTTCTAATTGTATAATACAATTATCCATTAGTCCTCCTTTAGTATTGTACTTCAGGTTTTAGTTTAACTTCTAAGGTACCTGAATGATTTTTTTCTGCATGAAACTTTAATACTTCATACAGTTCTCCTATATCCCCAACAAAGTCATCATCAAAAACAGTTTTGATAATAGTCTTTGGTCTTTTATATTTAATAAACTTTTGTTTATCATCATTGAACTTACCATCTTCTACTTCGGTATGTACAATTTTTACATTCCTAAACATTAACATATTACTTTACCTCCTTTTTTATGTCTGTGCCATCTTCATTTTTATACCATTCCCAATCATCCTTTGACCAATCAGGATCTTCGTAGTTTAAAAATACTTTATCAGTATCTATATCAGTATCCTCTCTTGGAATACACTCTTCTATTTTTTTCCAAGTTGTAGGCTCATCACCATCCATATCATTAACATGTTTACCTTGAATTGATTCTCTGAATGTTTTACCATAGCCATCTACGTCTTCAACTTTAACAACTTCTTCTTTTGATAGAAGTTCGTCTGCTTCTTCTTTTGTTTTAGCTGTTATTTCATAGAGCATATCCACTTCATATGTCTTACGAACTTCCCATTTTTGATATCCTATATCACCACTAGGTGTATCTTTTTTGTATGTACCATTAATGATAGGTGGATACTGTACAAATTTAACTTGTGTCATACTATACCTCCTTTATATCTAACCAATTATATCCCATCTTGAGTTCTGTGTCAAGAGGAACGTTAAAATTAATTCCATAATACTCTTTCAATGCAGGTATTACAGAAGCCGTACCCTGTTTAAATATCTTACTCATTGCAGCTTCTTCACCAGGATAAACATCAGCCACAATAGAATCATGGACAGTATTAATAAGTAAACTCTTTACCTTTTGTTCTTTCATTAGTTCATATATTTTTATACATGCTAAGGGTACAATATCTGCTGTTGCAAAACCTTGTACAGGATAATTTTTTATTTGTGTACTATAACTCGATCCACCCCAAGGCATACGTTCTGCGTACGGAAAGGAATACTCTCTGCCTGTAGGTAGCTTAAGTCGTTTAAGTTTAATAGCTTCTGTTTGTAATTCCTCATGCCACTTAGCAATCCCTTTATACTTCTCTGCAAATTTTCTATAATATCTTTTCTCTTCTTCTGTACCTGTTGTCCCACCATATAAAGGTTTAAAGGTATGTGCCTTTGCATCTTGTCGGGATACACCAATAACTTCAGCAGTGTATTGATGCACATCTATTTTATTTTTTATATCTTCCATCCCTTGTTTATCTTGTGCTAAAAATACAGCAGTTCTAAATTCTAATTGAGCAAAGTCTATCTCAAGGATACTACCCCCATCAAACCTAGAGTCTACTACCTTACGAATAGGAAATGTCCCACCCCGTGGTTGGTTTTGAAAATTAGGATCACGACTTGATAGCCTAGCCGTAGCTGTCACAGCTTGCATAAACTTAGGATGCAACATACTACTCTCATTTGTAAAAGATTTAATCCCATTCACAAATGTATGTAAGTAAGTATCAATTGAATTATGTCTAATGATAGCATCAATAAATTCTTTTAATTCACCTTCAGCTTCACCTACAATTTTACTTAAAGTAATTCGATCAGTTCTAAATCCTGCTTCAGCTGTATCATATACACTTCTAGGTCTTTGATTAAACCCTGCAATCTTAGCTAACTGACTATAGGTGTAGCCATCACCATCACATACAGAACATTTAGTATATTTTTTATAAGGTGTACCATCAACTTTAATTTTTTTAATTACCCCTTTACCTTTACACGATCCACATTGTTCAGCTGTTGTCATATGAATCATCTCTGTATTATTTCTAACTAACTCTCTAAATTTTATTCTAGAAAAATGGGGTCGCTTTTTATTTTTATTTGTTTGTTTATCAATACCAATATTAAATAGCTTACACCATGCCTCTTTATCTTTTGGTTTCTTTGAGTAGATTAACCAAGAGAGTTGTTCGGGACTTGCTAAATTAATTTTAGTATCGCCCATCTTTTCATAAACAATCTTATCAATCTTCTGTCTTAAGTAAGAGAACTCTGCTCGGTATTGTTTCTCTACACTTTCTAATGTAGTAAGATTAACATGGATACCATTACGTTCCATATTTGTTAAGACTAATAAAAATTCATTCATCATTTTAATAGTACGAAGTAATCCACTATTCTTTTCTAATCTTAAATCATCCATTTGAGAATCAAATAACTTTCTAGTTATCTCTACATCTACACGACCATACTCTTCTACAATATCTTTAGGAATATTTTCAAATGAGACACCACGATCCATAAATTCTTTTATCCTATCATCTTTAGATCCAATTCGTCTACGTCTACAGCACATTTCTAATGTTAAACTCTTACGAATACCACGATTTAATACATACTCACCTATCATAGTATCATAGACTCGACCTTCATATTTAAATCCTGCTTCTAATAGCCAAGTTAAATCAAATTTAATATTATGTCCTATCAGTAATGTAGTCTGATCTAGGATAGCTTGTATCTTATAATAACAACCTTCATCAATCCTTTCACTATGATTAGTAAAATAATACTCATCATTAATCCCTACACTTACCAGTATATTTTTAGGATTAAAAGGTAATGGATCCATACCACCTTGCTCTGTCTTTTGATAGGAAGTTTCTACATCTACTGTGCTAATCATCATACCTACTTATATATTTATCAATAGTAACTGCTGGGTCACCATGCCATCCTGTAATTTTATTCTTACTGACATTTAATATTCTCATATTATTTGTTGGATCATTAGAACTTCTATTACCTATACCTATAATTAAATCTGCTTCAGCAGCTTTACCTGTCTTAGAATTTTCCATCATATCAAATGAGATATGATCTCTGTTATGTGCATCAGCTGATGCTTGGGATATAGCAAGTACAACACACTCTCTTCTCTTTGCTATCTCTCTTGCACTGGTATAGATTGCTCTTAACTTTTCATCTGTTCTCGCAAATGTACCCGACACATTAATCTTATCTAGTTGATCAATGATAATAATATCAGGTTTATATTTTTCACAGTGACTATCTATATCTTGAATAGTCCAATCAACAGTATCAATCATTTTAATATTATCTTTTATCTTCTTCCATTCCTCATGAGTCTTTGCTTTATCTTCTATAATCTGTTCTTTATTAAGTCCAGTAAAACAACTGATGGCTCTCATCTGTGTACGAACAGCAGGTTCTTCATTAATAAACGCATGAACTACTGCACCTTGTTCAGCAAAACCATTAGGTCCTGCAACAAGACTAACCCAAAAGGCAGTCTTACCTGTCTCGGGTCTAGCAAAAGCAATCATAAGATTTCCTGGTCCAACTCCACCTATATTCTCTTTCAATCTCATTAGATTAAACTTCCATTTACTGGTTACATTTAATTCTTCAATTAATTTTTCTACATTATCAGTAACAGCTTCTAACTTTTCAGTGGGTAATCCCTTCTTATGTTCTTCAATTAATTTTGAAACAACATTAAAGTCAGCAGGCTTACCATTAAATATTTCAGTAGCTTCAATCGCTATCTTCTGTGCTGTATCTCGATCAGATAATATCCTAACAATATCTTTAGCAATTGCTTCACTAGGTTCTGTTGTTTCCTTAATGTCCTCAATGAGTTCACTGAATTGTTCTTTGGCTGCTCGAGTTAAGGCAGGATTATAGATCGCTGTATGTAATGAATACAATTCATCAACACTTATATCAGCATCATATTTTTCATGTGCCTTCTGTATTGTTTCAAATAAAGCACCGAAGCTACCTTGAAATACACTTCGAGAAACTTGCCCTTTGTATTGAGTATAAAATTTCTTACCCAATAATAATTTTAACATTTGTTTTTCTATCATTTAAAAATTTGCATCCCTTAATCTAGCAATCATTTCATTAATTTGTAAAGCTAATTTTTTATTATCTTCTTTCACTTCTTGTAATTCTTTTTTTAATTCAGTAATTTCTTTTTCATATTTACTAATCTTATTCATCATAAGAGCATCAGCTTCCTTCTTTATTTTTTCTATCCCTAGTATGTGTTTTATATACTCACTCATCTTTACCCCCATAAAACATCTTCTCTATTTCTGGTGTTCCATAACATTTTAAATCGTATTCATGTAATACTTTTACTTTAACATTTTTAAATCCTGCTGATGTTAATTCACTTGCTATACTATAAGATTTCCTAGTCGCATCTCTATCCAATGCAACATATAAAGTTTCATAAGGTTCTAAATATTTCTTATGAGATTCTTTTAAACTCGTACCCATAATCGCTATGCCTGTTAGTATATTAGACACAGCACAAGCAGATGCACAATCTTCTACAATCACTGCATCCTTACACTCACCACATTTAAAAGGTATATCTTTATTACCATACATGTACCATTTAGGATAGACTTTTGAATTTAATCCACGACCTATTGCACCTGCATACTTATTGGTATTAGGATTCTTAACAAGGAACACAACTCGATCTTGCTTAACATCATATTTAATATCTGCTCGTCCCCACATACAGGCTTCCCAACAATTATTCTCATGTAAATATTGTAATGCTTTCTCATTTGAATGTACTATCTTAAAGCTATCAGGTAATTTAAATTCTTCTTGTGGTTTTATATCTTCTTTTTTAAAAGAAACATTAACATATTCCATTGTCTTCTCTCCATTCTTTTTTCCTTTAGCACTACACGAAGCATGAAAACAATACCACCCTATACTATTAGAAGTAGTAGTCACAGTAAATGTATTTTTATTTTGACAGAAAGGGCAATCCATTCTCATCTGTGTATCTGGTGGTACACCTAGTCCTTCGACTACTGCAAGTTGTTGTTGAAAATTCATACCCAAGTTCCTAATATTAATTCCTTTTCTTTTTTTTCTGTAACTTCTTCATAGGTTAATGTCCAGTGATGTCGTGAATAAAATCCTGTGTGTGGTTTTAATTCCATGATTCCTTCATTGATTAATAATGTAACTCTATCCTCAACCTGCTCTTGTGTTGGTTCTATGTTGAAGGGTATTACATGCTCTCCGAAGATTCCTCTTCCGTAAAGTCTTATTTTGTAATTTTTCATTGTCTACCTCTATATCATACTTTTGTTTATTTGTCAAGTGTAGTGCTGAAGTATCTACTAATACTCCAGACACACACGACCAATCAATCGGATTTCTTTTCATAGTCCACAAATCTCCCAGAGTTCTGTGCATGTAAGTCTTCGGCTTGTTCTATCTCTTGTCCGTACTTACCTTTTAGGTGGTCTACTGTTTCTTCTTCAAAACCATCAACAATATTTTGTAAGTCCTTACAATAATTATAAAAATCTTTTGGAATAATTTCTTCATTTCCATCAGACCATTTAACTTTTATATTATACTCTACTATTTCTAGTGGTGGCTCGTTTGGTTCACTCATTTTTTCTCCTTCCATTTCTTATATCCTTTTACCCATTCTTTTTGTGGTGTATCTTTGGGTTTCTTTTCGTCTTCTGTTATATCATCTATCTGAATATTATATCGTCTACCCTTTAATTCAAATGCAAAGTCAGCACCTGTACCATCTAACATTGTACCTGCGTCTGTCACATCTGCATTTAATTTTTTCTCAACAGAAGTTCTTAATACTTCTCGTATGTCATAGATTACCATTTCTTTTTCCTCCTTTTAAGTGGTAGCTTAACCATCTTGCTACTTGGATTTCCTTTTCTACTTATCCACTCAACAAGAACTTCCTTTAACTCCCCTGCTTTTGTTTCAAAAGAACGCAAGGCTTTCTTTAAACTCATTGCGTCTATTGTTTCTTCTTTATCTTTTGCTTTGAACTTATAGTTAATCATGCATCCTCCATATAGATTTCATTTCTAAATAAATCTGTCAGTTTTGTATGATACTCAGCATTATCATCTTTATGATGTAATATTCCTTTCCTCCAGCCTGACTCATTATGCGTTTCTACTCTATGACAATTTGCACACATAATTTTACACTTTTTTATTTCTTTTAATAAGTCTTTCCAACTAGATTTATTAATAAGAACTGATATGTTACCTATTTTTGTTTCCCTATTAGTATGTGCAAAATCTAGTGCAGCAGGATGGTGTTTATAACCACACATATAACATCCTTTTAATATTTTATATCTTTCTATAACTGTTTTCCTCATTTTTTTTGGGCGTTTATTTCTTTTCCGTTGTATTAAATTACATCTAATACCCATAACTAATGCTCCTTATAACTGACTTGTTTAACTGAACGACTCCAACAGGAACGACAACTGCCACACTCACCATCTTGTTTGTAAGCAGGACACTCACGACCTATTGCAGGTTTATCTTTGTGTACACCAGAAGTCCACTGCCAAAATTTAGGGGGTGGACTATCTACTTTGATTGCCGATACACGCAAACATAAATTCTTTGGTACATCTTCTTCCTTAATTTGATTTATAATTCCATACTCTCTTGTGGCTAACCAATAATTTATTTGTGGTGTGAGTTCACACACTTCAAATATCTTCATCAAGTGTGCATAAGATTGTATATCTCCAGAGTCAAACCACCTGTGAAAAAGCCTTGATTTATCTAGCCTTTTGTACTTTTGAGTCAGTAATTCTGCCATATAATCTACCCACTCGGGTCGTTCAACTGCATCTAATCTCATCTGATGTGCGTCAGCTACAACAGGAAAGGTGTAGTGTCCTTTAAGGGCATAACACTTATTACAAATTGTTCCTTTAATCTTTGCTAACTTGGCACCTGTCTTACATCTCTTAGCTGATATACCCCACGCATACGCAGGCATCTTGCTTGGATTAGATAGTGTACCTATTTCTTTTTCAAGTTGTTTGATTTTCATTTTTATATTCTGTAATCCTTCCCCATATCATTTTATTTTTTACATAGTACTCGTGGTATCGTGCCTTAACTTCTGGTCTGCGTCTATACTCACGCATATAATTTTGTGTATATAATTTTCCATGCTCTGATTTTCTCCAGCGTTCTCTTGCTAGTTTTCTACTCGCATAATATTTATGTATCATAGTTTCTCTGTTAATCTGTGAATTGCTAACTTTAATAATTTATTATCTATCTTACCAGACTTATAGTGCTGTGTCAATTCATTATGTATTCTTCGTAGATAGCTTGGCTCTACTTGAATTAAACTTGCCCAATAATCTAACTCATCTGAATTAATCCAATGATTTGCCTTTGTCTTATAGTATTCTTTTCTACTCGGTGTGTATGCATAGTCACCAGAAGTAGTAATGTTAAAGCTATCCATAAACACACGTTGTATCTTTGCTATGATAAGGTAGTGTTCGGGTGTTTTTTCTTTATCTTGTTTAAAAAATTCATTTAAAGTTTTCATAAATTCTCCTTGACAAATCGTTAAAAATATGTTATGCTGTCGTGTCCATTACAGGGGGGTCTATAGTATTATCCTCTAAATTTCCCCCGCCTGTTAATAAATCATTCAACTTCTTAATTTGATATAGTGTATGGGCTTTATCATTATCCACATAATACTTCGTATTTTTATTTTCATATTCTTTATTTTTTTGTGTCTTCATTCTATGACAGTTGGCACATAGAACTCTACATTTTTTTATTTCTGCTACTACAATTTTCCAGCTACATGTATCTCCAATAAGTCTTGACACATTCTTTCTTTTTTTATTTCTATCAATATGATCAAAGTCTAATGCACTATAGTGTTTGTTAAATCCACAAATAGAGCAACCTTTTAACACTTTATATTTCTGTACCACTATTCTTCTTTCCTTATGTCTTACACGTGCGGCTCGACTTTTTACCTTATTATATCTTTTACGTTGTTCGGGAGACCAAAGTTTCCGATATTTTTTTGCACGTCTATTACGTTTTTCACGCTGTTCAGGAGACATTTGTTTCCAATATTCTCTCCTACTTTTGTTGTATTTCTCACGCTGTTCAGGAGACATTTGTCTCATCATCTCTCTCTATTTCTATAAAAAATATATTTAATATTACAGGGGGATACTATTAAATACCCCCTATAATTTACTTTATTATCTTAATGTATTACTAACACCTTGATGGACAAAGAATAAAAAAGTATTACTCTCAATAAAGTTTTGTACTTCATCACTTCTCTTATCATCACTTCTTATATTATCCATACTTGAGTCTTTGATATTAAACTCTTTCACTTTGGCATTGCGTTTACCTACTGATACAGCCCGTTTGTTATGTGAACTGTAATTAGTCAACGCATTATACACATCCCAAAGAGTTATTATTTTTTTATCTTCCAATACTTTATTAAGAAGATACTCTTTACCTTCTGAACCTTTTGAAAAACTTTTAAATAATTTATTAACATCATCTCTAGTTAGTTTAACACTTTGATATACTTCAAACTGATCACGCAATTTATTAAAAGAAGTATTTAATCCTTTTAATTTATCGAATGCTTCTTCAATTTGAAAGTTTGTTGTGTGTCTTCTGATAGATGAATTAAATGATTCGGTAGATTTCATTCCGTTATCACAAATTAATCTTAAGAACATAGTCTGAAGTTTAAATACAATAGATGCATCATAACTTGATACTAATTCAATACCAAATTGTAGCTTATCAGCTGTATTATATTGCATAGTATGAGAACCAAACTCACTCTCATCTCCAAACATAACTCTTAATCTCATACGACTTAAAGTATCAGCCACATCAAACTGAATTGATGCACCTTTTAAATTTATACCATAGGTATCTAATGAATCAGATAAACCCGATAGTATATTTTCATATGGAATTAATTGATAGTGGTCACCATGACTATGTATTAACCTGTCTATACTTTTAGCATACACATTATACTGTGGCTTAACTCTCATACAACCACCTGTATGTGTTTCTTGTTCAAGTACAACAGGTGTAATGGCTTGTTCATATGCACCACTACGTTCTGTCTTTAGTCTATTTAGTAATGTACTCATAATATTTAACTCCTTTCATTATGATTAAAAAAAAAGACAGCACCGAATTAATTTCCGATGCTGTCTATATACTAACAGATTATAATTAATATGTCAAGTATTATTTTTATGCTACCTGTTTTTGTAGATGATTATTCAATGCTATCTTCGCAAGTTTAATCTTATCCTCTTTAGTAGGCTTAACACTATAACCAAGTATTTCATCGGTCATACTCTTAACACTATCGGGATTGATAGTTAATGCTGTACCAAAAGACTTATGAATAGAAACACTTGGTTCCCAGTTATAAGTTTTAGCAAGGGCATCAACTTCAGATTTATACTTACTTGCTTGAATCGTTTCACCAACAATCTTTACTGCTCTAACAATAGAACCAATCCATTCTTGATGACACTTAACAACCTGCTGTTTAGCAAGATGCATCATTTCAAATGTAATGTATTCAGAGTTAGTGCAAGGGATTGCTCTTGAACGACAACCACCTGTTCCAATAATATCTAAAGCAAAATCTTCATTCCACTTCTTAACATAATTAGAACTGCTACCACTACTACCTTTTAACCAATCTCCATTATTATTAGATTGAGTAGAGTGATGAGGATTACTTTGATTGCTAGTATTTTCTATGTTGCAATCGGGATTTAATCCATTGGCTTTCATCTCCTCACGATACCACGCATAAGCAAAATCTTTTTGCCTATCATACTCGCTACCATTAAGGCTACCTTTTAGATTGAAGTCAAAGTGTTTTTGTTTAGCAACTTCATCATTGCTCTCATCTAACTCCTTTACTTCCTTACCAGTATCATCAACAACTGCCATATAAAAGCAACTATCTTTTCCTACTGAATCAACAGTTGTATATTTACGTTGCAATCTTCTTAAGTCAGATACATCTGTGGGATTGAATCGTCTTTCAAGTACAGCTTTTGCTGTCTTAAAAGCATTATCAATTTTTCCCTTACAGTTTTCTCTTGCCTCAAGAAACGATTGATACTTGGGATTGTTTGTTTGTCTTTCTAAAAAACTTCTGAAATCTTTTACGTAAGCATTTCTAAAGTCTTTATTAAGACGAACATCTTTTTGTTTTTCCATTGAGTATACTCCTTTCGTTGGGGTTAAAAAAAAGACAGCACCTAGATAACTAGATGCTGTCTATAATATACTATATTATTTTATGTAAGTCAAGCTGATTGCTTGTATCCTATTTGATTAGCAAGAGCCAAGCACTTATCATTATTATTCCAACCAAGTGAATCATATTGTTGTTCAGTAATAGGTATCTTGATATTCATTAGTTTATTTTCTATGAAGTATCTGGTAATACTCTCGCCATCACCAGAGTAATGCCACTTATAATTTTTTCTCCAAGCATTTTCCATTGATAGCTTAACTGGCTCAACTATTCTTATACCTAATGTATCAATGGCTCGGTCTATATACTTGTTTGACCATTGATTATAGCAATTAAGAGTACAGAAGTTTCCATTACCATATCCACTAGCTTTACTAGATTGATAATACTTCTTACCTTTAGTACCCCTAATTTGAGTTGATACTTTTCTTTCGGGACATCTAGGATTTTGACACCACGTTGTATGTTCAGCCATTAGTTATCCTTTCTATTATATTTAACATAATATTTATTCCAATGAATAGGATTAGGTTTTGCTTTTAATAATTCCTTTTTCATTTTAAATGGGACATTTTCAAATAAAGCTATGTGTAAATCATCAGTTTCAACACGATCCACCATAGTTATTTGTTTCTTTATACCCCACCACAATACTCTATCATATGCTATATATCTTGGTGATTTTTTTATTAAGTTAAACAGATGTAAATGTTTCTCTTTACTTACTGTTGGTTTATTTCCTTTAGTAATATACATAGTGCCATCTGATTTTTTCCAGCGTCTATGCTTACCAAAGGTATCTTTATAAAATCGCAAATCAAATCTACCACAATTATAAACAAGATTTTTTGATATCTTAAAGTCATCAGCTTTTTTTAAAAACCCTGCTCTAAATCTTTTTGATTTAGTTTTACTTACAAGATTTTCTATAAAGCTAGAGAAGTCGCCAATGTGTACAGGTTCATATTGTATTATTGACATATTGTTCTCCTTGTTGATTTATATTCGGGGTGGTGTTGCATTGGTTGTTTTATCGGAATCCTGCATACCACCCCCCTTAATTATAAAATAAAAAAGGGCAACCAAGTCTCCCTGATTGCCCTTTAATAATATC
>Ga0080013_1004344_pt1 | contig 14035 bp, 22 predicted proteins | sample ETNvirenome_6_85_FD_69236 | JGI IMG/M metagenome (GOLD analysis project Ga0080013, IMG submission 69236) | Marine viral communities from the Pacific Ocean - ETNP_6_85 (SPADES assembly) (version 2) | ecosystem: Environmental > Aquatic > Marine > Oceanic | place: Pacific Ocean | collected 2013-06-19
TCCCTCCAGGACAAAATAGACTTTGTCCGGATTCATCTTCTCTACCAAGGGCCGAAGAGACCTAAAGAACATGAACGTTACAGAATGGTCACCTCGGTGGTAACCAGCTCGGGCACGATGGATAAGATTGTGACCGTCAAGAATGAGCACACGCATTGATTATCTCCGAAGAGATTATATCATACGATCTTATGATTTACACTGGTTCAAAAGATTTAATTGCCGAAAGATTTATAACTCCGCTTATTTTCCTTGCAGCTTTTTCAAAATCTTCTATGTATTTTTCAGTAGGCCCATAGCCCTCAGGCTTTAGAAACCCTACTTCTAGTGGGACTATCATCGTGTTGCCAGATTTTTTAATACTATCTCTTTGATAGACTACAGAAATACCCCTTATGACTCTTACATGAGTCAAGATATTAGAGAGCAAAGCTTTGTTTGAATATGTCAGCTTGTATTTATTATAAGACAAATCTAAGACAACAGATTTTTCTTTTAGGGGTTTTTTCATCGCGGTACCTTCTTCTATTAAATAAATATAAAATCTACTTCATAGCGCAATTTATTTTATTGTCTATTATGTCTATAAGGCAATTGCGCACTTTTTTATTATCACTTTTTATAAGTTCCTTGGCGACTGCAGGTTCTATTTGTGATTGCAAGAATCTTTTAATCGGTCGGGCACCCATGGGTGGATCATAAGTAGACTCTACAACATAAGGTGCTACCTTGTCAGAAAAACGTATACTCATTCCAGCTTTTTCAACTCTAGAACCAAGATAATCAAGTTGCATCATGCATATCTTCTCTAGAGCATCCTTTTTGAGAGGATCGAAAAATACGATATCATCGATTCGATTAATAAGTTCCGGCCTAAGCTCTTTCCGGAGCCTTGTTAGAATTTCTTCTTTTGCGACATGTATTTTAGAAGTTTTGGTCAAATGTGCCAACAATTCTTTTGATCCAAAGTTAGACGTCATTATGATTACACAGTTCTTGAAATTTACTTTTCTTCCCTGACTATCAGTAAGATGACCTTCATCTAATATTTGCAAAAAGATATCAAAAATAGATGAGTGTGCCTTTTCAATCTCATCAAACAATATCACTGAGAATGGTTTTCTTCTCACGGCTTCTGTGAGCTGCCCTCCTTGGTCGTATCCTATGTAGCCTGGAGGTGAACCAATCAACCTGCTTACAGTATGCTTTTCGGCATATTCACTCATATCTATTCTAATCATATGCTCTCTATTATCAAAGAGAAGATATGATAGAGATTTTGCAGTTTCAGTTTTACCGACTCCGGAGGGGCCTAGCATTAAAAACGACCCAATTGGCTTTCCGGGCTCTGACAAACCTACTCTGTTCCTCACGACTGAATCACAGATAGCGTCGCAAGCAGGATCCTGGTCGATGACCAAGTTTTTCATATCCCGCGGCAGGCATCGAAGTTTTTCTCTCTCGGTCATCGAAAGCCTCGAAGTAGGAATTCCTGTCCATGCACTTACCACCTCGCCGATTTCGAAACTTGTTATTTCATCCTTAAGCATTCGTTGATCTTCAGGAAACTGAGAAAGACCTCGCTGCGCTGATTTTAAATCTGCGATAGCCCTCGGTTTATCTACGGTTTTGATCCTGTAATAGTCGTCCCTGTATTCACCCCCTGTCTCTCCATCGAGAAGCATTGCATCTAGCTTCAAGACTTTAGATTTGCATTTCTTATATCTTTCAAGAATTGCTTTCTCAGAGTCAAACTGTGATCTCTTTTTGTCTGCGCGCTCTGACAAGTCTGCATGTTCTTTTTTTGCATCTGCAAGGAGGGTGATCGACTTTGAATCTTTTTCTCTCTCGAGAGATGCGATTTTAATTTCAGACTGCAAGAGCTGCTGATTTGCTTTTTCAAGTTCTTGTGGCATCAAAGTATTGTTTGCCCTAACTCTTGCACAGGCTTCATCAAGAAGATCTATTGCTTTGTCGGGTAAAAACCTATCAGAGATATATCTCTCTGAGAGTTCTACTGCAGAAACCAATGCCTCATCTCTAATTTGCATGCCATGAAAAGCCTCGTAAGTTTCGCGCAAAGCCCTTAGGATTCCCAGTGCCTCATCGGAGGTTGGTGGGTGAACAAAAACAGGCTGGAACCGCCTCGAAAGCGCGCCATCTGCCTCTATTTTTTGTCTATATTCGCTGAAGGTGGTGGCGCCTATGCACATAAAATTTCCTCTAGATAATGCAGGCTTTAGCAGGTTTCCGATAGAAGCATCAGGGGAAGATGTTTGATTTATTATGTGAATCTCATCAATAAACAAAATTGTTCGCTGACTTGAGTTTTCGATTTCTTTTACAAGCCCCTCAATGCGCTCCTCCAGATCTCCCCTATGTTTTGTCCCAGCCATCAAAGAAGACATATTAAGTGAATAAAGAATAGATGCCTTAAGAGAATCAGGGACTTGACCTTGCGAAATGCGCTTTGCCAGCTCTTCGACAATTGCTGTTTTTCCGACGCCGGGGTGTCCTGCGATTATCGGATTATTTTTAGACTTTCGGCACAAAATCTGAATTATGCGCCTGATTTCAAAATCTCTGCCTACTACAGGAGAATACGCACTTGCCTTAGCTAAGTTAACCATGTTTGTGGCATATTTTTTTAAAAACTTGCTCTTGTGCGTTTTTTTATGAGCACCGGTGTCGCCATCGGACTTTTCAAGAATCTTTTTTAGCTCTAGGATATCTATTTTAAATTTACCTAGCAGGGCTATGCAGAAGCCTGCAGGATGCTCGTTGAGAATAGCAAGAAAAACCTCACTAAGTGTAATGAAGTCTCTACCTTTTTCTTCTGTGGATATCTTGGAATTTTCTAAAACTGTTAGCAGTCGGCGAGCGACTGTTACATCATCTCCCGAAAGTTCCAAGCCCGTCCCCTGTATTGCGGAAAGTTCTTTGTCTGCCCTTAGCCTCATTTTATCAATGTCGGCACCCATGCCTTTTAAAACGTTGATAACTTCGGAATCACTCGAGCTTAAGATACAAAAAACTAAGTGTTCAACATTGGGGAGTTGGTGACCTAATTTTTGGCTGAGTTTTACAGCTTCAACTATGGTGCTTCCGGCGTCGTCTGTAAAATCTTCAATTTTCACGATTTAAAAAACTCCGAGCAATCTAGTCGTAAATATCTTAGACTCTGACTCTTGCTCGAGTTCCATCCTCAAGAATGACAAATTCTCCGGAGTTTTGCGGCACATCCGCATCATTTGCAAAAGAGTCAATGGCAAATATTTCTGATTTTGCTCGGACAGCATCTATGAGGCGCTCAATGTGCAAAGTTGCATTGCCGACAAGGAGTTCTTTTATTTCCGCTAAGTCTGAAAATACTTCGCCCTTCACAGACTCAAGTGGGATATAATTCTTATCACTTGGCCTATTTTGGACGATATAAGAAGTAGTCTCACCCTCGATAGTCCTTCGATTTATTTCTTCGACTACCCTGAGTGCAACTACTTTCATTTTTTCTTGAAGGAGAACAAAAATTACTTGGCCTACTTCAAACTTTTCGTGCTTCATTTTTTGCTAGAAAGGTCTTCTTCGAGAACCAAAAAGGTTTTCTTTTCACCTGTTTGCTGCTGATAAACTCCTAGGTCAACATCTACTAGGCGTGCTCTAAGGCGTGTATTTTCTCGATATCCGCCGTATCGATCGTATATGTTCAGAAGGTGTTCAATAACTGTGGGATGCATTTTCATTATAGATTCTCTCTAATCTTTTCTGTGATTTCTTTTCCTTGCGGAACTGCGTCTTTCATTGTTTGCAGCCCGAGGCATACTCTAATTTCATCATAAGCACCAGTACTCAGACCATCTCTTAAGACGCTCATATCAGCATACTGGTGCAAATCCATTTCAAAAACAGGCAATTCTTCACCGTTTTCACCCGGCTCTACTTCGCCCGTCTCTCTGCTTTCAAAGATATAAATAAGCTTAGGCATTTCTTCTTCAGTGGGAACCTGAACGAATGGAATGTGTGATGAAATCCCATCTGCCTGTTCTTCATAACAGATCTCTGGGATCCATTTGCTCTTCTTGCTTTCCAAATTACCTCCTGGGTATTATGTGTATCGTACGCTAAAACTATTCCGCAGAAATATTTTGTAAAATAAAGCTAAATTTTTCAGGGGTCGCTTCCCAATATTTCTTACGATCCTGGATTGCTGTTATTTTTTTCGAATACCTTTCCGCTTGATTTCTAATCATTCTCGTAAGGCTTTCGATTTTCTTTACAGGATTGTGCTTAGAGGACTTTGCCTCCAGTAGACGCGCCTGAAGATTTGTCATTCTTTGCAGGTGCTTGGTTGCAATGTCCTGTGTTAAAAGTTTTAGTTTTTTAGTTTCTACTTTGTTTTTATCAAAAGCAGAACCCCACAAAATCTTGCATTTCTTCATCCCAGCATGCTTCTTCATTGAGACCTTTCCTCGTGCGCCAGGCGAAAGATGCCTAAAGTCTGAGGTGTTTAATCCTTCAAAATACAGAACGCAAAAAGACTCAAAATCAGGAGAAGCAATAACGTAAAGATAGTCTAAGTTTTTCTTATTATGCAAGGTTTCAAAGTCACTCTGGAGGTTTATGGCACCCGAAGCATTTCTAGTAGTGAGCTTGCATTCTATTTCGCGCCCAAGATCCTCAATATAAATGTCAGGCTGGCCAGTGCGACCATCGTCTATGACACTTTGGTACTTGCTCCTTAAGTGCTTAGTGAAAAACTTTTCCTGGGGGTGCGACATGATAATGTTTCTTCGACCCAAGTTTTCACTAAAGTCTAAGCCAAAACTTTCATGTAATTCTTTTTGTGCATCATGAAATAGCTTCATATCAACGAGCGCATCTGCAACCATCTTTTTTGTGAGCGGTATCATCCGACCTCCTACGCTATATTCTACGCAAAAGAACTGAGATTTACATTGACTAGTTGAGTTATTTTTTACTTTGTGCCGCAAGTTTTCTGAGAATGTTTTTTATTTTTTTATTGCGCTTGTTTTTGGCATCAGATAACTTCTTTTTCTCGAGCCTGGATTTAGTTTTATTTAAGCAGTCTTCAACAATTGCAAGCCTTTCGTTTCCACGCGTGAGGCCCGCCAAATAAGCCAGCTTATTATTTTTAAAATCAGACACCTTAAACCTCCTCAGAAACCAAAAGCTTTTCTTTATCTTCTTGGGCCTGCCTTATTCTCTCAAGTCTATTTCTCGTTTTCTTGGCCCTTTTAAGGCTGTTTCTTAAATGCTGGACTGCTTGCTGGAGAACATATCTCTCTCTCGATCGACGAGGTCTGCTTTCTCTCATCCTTACAAGCTCATCAAGGTCTTTTTCAACTTCGCTAATGTATTCTTCAGAAGCAAAACTTGCAGACTTTCCTTCTCGGGTCATTCGAAGACTAGTTTGCTTAATAGCCTCGCGGATGATGAGCCTGATTTTTGTGTCTGCTTTTTTATTCATGCTACTTCAGGAGTGGCGCTCGTAACTGCTACAGAAAAAACATCATGAATAAATCGACGTATATGATCGTCTTTTACCTTGTCGATTGACCCGAGACTATAATAGTCACTTACCTTTTTAAGAAACTCCGGAGACATATTGACTTCAAGTTCTCCGCCTCTTGGTAAAGGAATTGTTTTTGTCTGCATTTATACGCCTTTCGCTTTGATTGGAGGAGAAGTGTCCTCGGGAGTTGATTCTTTTTTATCATCTTGAACTTCTACCTCTACCTTAGAGATCATTTTAACTTCTTCACTTGGATCCTCGGCTTCGTCTGCAGATTCTCCTCTGACTATTATGTCAGATAGGCCTTGCAAAAATTCTATTAGAGCTATCTGTTCTGCATCTCCAAGATTTTCAAAATAGAGTCGAAGCTGGTCTCTAACATCGCCGGCTTTTATGGACTTTCCGCTTCTAACTGAGTTGATTAACTTGAACAAAGATCCGGGGCTTGCTTCAAGATCTTCACGAGGTTGAACTTCTTCTTCAGTTTCTACCTCAGATTTAACTTCAGCTTTTTCTTCGCTATTAGCCTCTTCATCATCTCCCTTTAGAAAGTCGGGAAGATCTTCCTGTTCTTTAAGTGTGTAAGGTGATGTAGATTCCAAAGCATCACTTACACTTTCTTTTACAAGATTAGATAAAAAAATCTTCAGGCTCTTGGAGTCGTTTATTTTAATTTCATTTTTCATTTTTAGTAGTATCCACAACAACTCGATTCAAAGGTTTTTCTCTGATCATTTTGTTTCTTTTCATTTGAGGGGTCTCTTTATACGGGCCCTTCATTTCTTTGAACCTTTTTCGAGAGGCATCTTGGCGTTTCAATAAATCATTCATGAACTTATCAAAATGTCCTGCGGTAGTTGTCTTCTTATTACTCATAATAGTCTCTTTATAAATATCAGTCTTTTGGTTACTAATCACTATTTTTGCTAAATTTTAAAGTTAAAACCCAGCCCCTGCCTTGATCATCACTTAATTCCTTAGATACAAGATTTTGGCCTAGGCTTTTTGAGCTAAAAATTCTGTCCTGAGAGTCGAAAATCTCCATGCTTATATCTTCTAGGGCAACTGATATTGTTTTGCATAGGGCATCGGCGCTAATTCTCGTAGAGATTACAGTTGTCTCAGTGCTGGCGCACAAAGAAATAAGCTTGCACTCTACCTGGTCATCTTTTAAAAATAAAGAAATTCTGCCTGCCTCTGGAGTATCGGGGGCGCCCCTAGCAGATATCCTGGATGACAAAGATTCACTTAAAATTATTGTATCTTCACCTATTGTATGCTGAATTGCTGACGTCATTATTAGGACACTCCTTGAGCATCCGCGTATATCATATCAACAACACGAGATAGCTCGTAGTCAACTTCAGTAACACAATTCAAGTCTCTTGTGAAAACTCTAATTTCAACATTTGATTCAGATATATTAATATCTGCATGATGATTCATTTGATTTTGATAATCTAGCATCTCTATGAGAAAGAATTTTTGCTGCTTAGGATTATCAAATCCAAAAACTTTTTTGAGCATGCTAGGTGATTGGCACTTTTCCCACGTAGATCTTGGGACTGCTGCTGAGAGGGGTATTTCCGCTGATTCTGTTTTTAGTCCTGCGAGATATTTTGGGACTTTTCTAGTCTCCCTAGAATTTGTAAGTTTGGTACGAATTTCCTTCAGGATATTCTTATTCAATTTCTACGACTCCTTACGATCGGCAAAAGGCGGAATCTGGAATCCTTTACCAACATGCTTTTGAAGCTCTTTTTTATTTTCTTCTTTTCCTAAAACGCTTCTTAAAACTTCGTAAGATTCTCGATCACCTCGTGCAACCATAGCATCTACTGCTTTTGTCAAAGCTGCCTTACCGGTCGGTGCGTTGAAGTGAAACTTTCTCATGCCTCCTTTTCGAGCTCCGGGGAAATCATCTTTAAAGGCAACATAATGATGCACTAAAGAAGTGTAATCATCAAGAAGGGTTTGGCCCGGCATGGGGTCTTTCGCTTTCGACGGGTTCTGGCTTAAGAATTCCAAGATATCAGCGGCAGCCTCTGGGTCTTCCGGAAAGGAAAGAAAGCGCTCTCCTGACTTTACGTCTTTTATAAATTCTGCAGACCAGGGCAATGACTTAAGAAGAAACTTTTGAATAGGAGCAGCATCTTCTGGAACGTCTTGTGTTATTTGCAAGATCTTGTCTTGAAAAACATCAGGTCCAATCGTCAGGGCGTGTAAAAACTTCATAAATCCAGCGTCTTTAATATTTCTAAAAGCGCTCATGGACATTGAATTTTCTATGCCTAATAGAATTTTTGCAAACTTTCCTCGCTGCGCATCGGACATGTCACTAAAAGATCTCGCCCCGCCTGACTTAATTTCTGACGCTGTGTCGGTTGCGGCAAATTCTTCTTCTACTTCGAACACCTGCTCAGGCGCGAGTAGAGAGTCAAGCATCATTGCATCTTCGAGATTGTCAAGCTTATCAGAGAGTGCCTTATCATCCTTGTAGAGAAGCTTTGCGATTTTAAGCTTTTCTTCAGCAGCTTTCTCGGCCATTGCCGCGGCGACCTTTGATTGCTCTGCAGATTTTTGAGCTTGAGCTTCTTTTTCCTTTCGAGCTTGCTCACGATCCCTTGATGTCATTTTTCGAGGTTGGTCACCTAGCATCTTAGCAAGATCAGGATCTATTTCAGTTTCATCTTCTACTTCGATATCAGCTTGTCCCGTATACGCCGATGGACCTCTTTTTTCAGGCTCGACAGAATAAACTCTTCGCCCTTGAGGTTGAGGTGCCTCTACGTCTCTCTTGGTTCGAACTTGAGGAATATCTTCTATTTCTTCTTCCTCATCTTCCTCACCTGACATCTTTACTCTAGCTAGCCTAGGATCATCTTCACCTTTTTTCATTGCGGCTGGTGTCATTGGAACTGCTTGAGGAAGAACATTAAAACCTTGTTCTGCGATTAAGCCCGTAAGTATTTGGAGTCTTTTTGACTCAGACAAACTTGGCTTCTCTTCAGTTTCAGAGTCTTCTACTTCTATTTCTTCAGCTTCCTGGTCTTCCTCTTCAGGAGTGGGCTCACTATCTATAGATAATTTTTCTTCGGCAGAAGGGGTTGGAGTTCCCATTTCCATGACGGCGCGGCGAATGCCCATATAGAGGGGCCTTACCATTGTAGGAGCAATTCGTGAAACAAGCTTTGCAACTGCAACTTCAAGCTCTTCAATAGTTTCGGGTATGTACGAAGGATTTTCAACATCTGGGCCGAGGTCTTGAAAATTTGCTACTGGGTCTGCGGTAATTGGAGGGTCCGGGGGTTCTGGGTAATCTCCGCTCAACTCTCCTGTAATTCCAGGAAGTATATTTTCGGAATCTTCTAAAATTTCTCTAATTAGGCCTCGCAGGACCTTTCCATCTACTTTTACACGCATAGTGTGCTCCATCTGACAAATATATTTATCTAGTTGGGCACAACTAATTTACTACTTTTCCGATCGCCCAAGCTGTTACTAGAGTAAATGCTACGCCGCTAGCGGCCCCAACCGAGAACCATTTAAGATTTCCTGTGCTCTTTTTTGAAAGTTGATTTGTCGTGCTGCCTAGATCTGAGACGCATAGATCTAGACTATTTTTTAAAATTCTGGCTTCAGCTTGGCATTTAATTTTTTCTTTTTCTAGCCGAGATTCGCAGATGGTCTCTAGTTTACTCTGTTCTTTTCTAACTCGCACGTCGCACTTGTTCTTAGCAAACTCTAAATCAGCAATTATCTTGGCTGCCGCGGCTTGCGTAAACAAAACTCCTGTGCATGGCGCAGAATCCCCTTTGTTAACTGGATTTAGGTCCGATGGGCAATTAGCGTATGCAACCACTGGATGTAAGAAAATTGCTAACATAACTGTCAAGGCAATTAGATGTCTCAACTTAGACCGCCTAGCGCCAGAACCGACACCACGCCGGGTAAAGGATCTCGAACATAAATGCCCGAGAATAGGGTGTTGGTTCTCCCGCCTACATAGGATGTTGCAGCTTCAAGGTGCCCGCTAACATCTGCATCATTGGCGGCGGCTTCTGTCAGAACAAGCAGTAAAACCCCTGTTTTAGAATTACCTGACGGTTTGGGGCAAGGAGAGTTGTCTATGCACTTTTGGAATAGTTCAACACCTGCATTAGGTCCTGGCTGAACGATCGCTGATCCAATTAGAATTCGGCCGGGTGAGCTTAAGAATCTTTCTAGATCCTTACCGTCAAAAGTCTGAACCGGCGATTGTTCAGTTGCTAATTTAAGCAGCTGCCAGAACATCTTAGCAAACGCTCTGTTGGCCGCGGGATACAAACCTAATACACCTACCTTGCCGCGGAAGGAATTCAGCTGCCGTTCATTGTCGAGAACGACGTGTGGATCGTTTTTGACTGACTCAAGCAAAATATCAGAATTTTCTCTAACAGTTATGTTAAGTTTTTCCTGTGCAGTTGGAGTGGAAACAATGTAAACAACCTTTCCTGTTGCTTCACACGTCTCAAGGTAACGCTTAAAAACAGGATCAAGAACATGCGCAGAAGAACCAGTTCCGCCACCGCCGCCTGAGCATACAAAAAGCCAATCGACCTTTCCGAATCGAGTTCTAAGAGCATCCTCAACGAAAGCAGATGATTCTGAAAGGACTTTTTTGCCTAGCTCAATATTTTTGGCAACACCGTCTGATCCTGGGAGGACAACTAGATGCTCATCATCGATATCATGTTGGAAATCTTTTTCGGTCGTGTTAAACAGCAGCGTTTTCTTAAATCCCAGATCCAAGAAAGATCTGACTATCTTGCCTCCCCCGCCTCCGAAGCCGACAAAAGCAACATTGATTGCAGATTCTGCTTCGTTATCAGGAAGTAAATTTTCAGGGGCAATTTCTGCCGCATAATCGTCAATAAAATCGAAGTCACTCATGATTAACTTCTCCTATACTTTATTCTACATCATTTTCGTTAAAAGATAAACCTGTCAATTCTGAGAGGCGCTTAGCAAGCGCCGCTGGATTATCCTTGTTCTTTTTGAGTAGTTGTTCTACTCTTGCCTTCTTATCATCATCGAGATTTTTCATCTCTTCATTAGCTTTCTTTTCGATCACTTCTAGCTGAGCTTTCAACTTCTTTTCCTCAGCGACAATCTTTTCATCTTTTTCTTTGTTTATCTTTTCTATGTCTTCAATTTGTTGCCGGTGATTTGCCCGGGCTTTTTGAAGCATTTCCCACGGGCTTAAATCACTCGACTTAGTAAGATACCACAAAACTCCGAAAATTACAAAACCTAGAGGAACATACCAGTATGACTTGATCCACGACCAGATCTTTGCTAGCTCAATGGTGACTTTCATTTGCCCTTCCACTTCAGGAAAGAGTCAATTACAGCTTGGCCGCCGATGTAGATCGCTGATAGAAATACCCACTGCTCACCTGAAACTTTATCGAACAGCAAGAGGGCGGTGGCTGATGTCCACACCAGGAGCTTGCGAGAAACAAACTTCCCTAGATGAGAATCTAAAATTTGTTGAACCATTTTTCTGCCTTTCAAAGCTAAGAGTCTTCGCTGTTAATCATATCATAAATGCTGTCTGCATCTGTTTTAGATATTTTTCTAATGTTGCCGGCTCTCTTTTGATCGTAAATTTCTTGCAAGATTTGATGTGCGCCGGCATCGCCATTTGCAACTCGCTGTGCAAACTCTTCAAAAACTTCCTGCATTGAAAGTTTGAGCTTAAAAAGCTCTATTCTTAAATTGGCATGCGTTTCAGTATACAGCTTTACGTGAATAGATTTCCTAATATCAAAATCTAAGTGCTTTCTAATTATGCACCTCCTCCAACGGGTCCGGCACCATCAGCAGGCGGCCTATTTGAAAAGTCAAAATCTTTTCTTTCTTCTGCTTCTTCAGGGAGCTGGATATCATATTCTTCCCTAAGCAGATCTTTAAGCTCATTAGCCTTCGCAGAATTGTAGTTGGACTCAAGATAATTGTATGCTCTTTTTAAAATTGTCTCATCAATAGAAAGAAGTTTTTCGTACATGGTGATTAGCCTTGCTACATTTCTTGTAAAGATAGCCATGTCAATAACATCATCTTCATTCGCAGGAACTTCTTTTTCATCAGTAGAAATTTCAACTTCTTCAACTTCTTCAACTTCTTCTTCTTCTTCAGATTCTGCTTCTTCATCTTGTTCTAAAATAATCTTCAAGCTCTTGATGATACCTTCGTTCATGTCAAGAGATGATTCTTCATCATAGGACAACAATAGTGAATCTATTTGAGCATCAACAGAATCTGCAGGATATTTTTCTGCTGCTTCTTCTTGTAAGATCTTTAGTATTTTATTCTTTATAGTAGATTTCATTTTACTTACCTTTAGGCGCTAAGGATTTTGGCCATTTCTTCGGCCTTCTCAAAGCGTTTTTCAATAACATCCCAGTTTAGTTGCTTCATCATGTTTATTGTGTAGCTCTTTACATCTTTAAAGTAGTCGGGATAATAAGCATGCTGCCAAACGTCCATTATAATAACAGGATATACGCCTACGGGAACATTGAGAGAATGAAGATCAATAACATAGTTCATATAAGTTCTCGTAAACATATTATAACCCGTAACAACCCAGCCACATCTTGATGCTTGAGCGCAAGCAATAAAATCTGTTTGCCAAGCATCAAATCCCCCAAAGTCTCTTTCTAATTTCATAAAAGACAAGGAATCCATTGTGATTTCACTGTTTAGATCGCTAATATTCGCAAAATAGAGTTCATGTAAATAAACCGCATTAAGGTTATAGACTTCGTCAATTTTTAGAGATCTAAAATTTGAATGGTTTGAATTTGAATCTGTCTTGTTTACGCTATCTAATTCAGCGCTAACCTTATTAAAAGCTTCTACATAAGCTTTATACAGATCAAAATGGTTAGCTTTAGTTCTCTTGCCAAGCTCTTCTGTAGGAAGAGAAAACTGCTTGTCTTGAGCGACTAAGGCTTCATTTAGATCTTCTTTTTCTCCCAAAGAATGAGAGATTATTTTCGATATATCCTTATTTTTCATTTTTATTCTTCCTAGGATTCCTTTTTTGGTCAAGCTCACTTTGATTACTGGGTAAGTCATAATGCTTATCAAAGTCTTTTGCAGAGACTACATGCAGATTACCTTTTCTTGCAAGATGTATTTCTTTATTGTCAGCATCCACAGAATGAATTGTAAAAATCTTTCGATAATGATCATGAGACGGAGTCCTGCAAATTACGCGAAGACCTGACGTTATTACTGGTTTATTTTTTAAGAAGGCATTAAGCTCAGTATGAACTAAGCTTGCTTTTTTGTCATACTCTTCTTGGAACATCATCATTAGCTCAGATAATCCTAATTTCATGACACACTCCCAAGATTAAATATGATTCTCCGGCAACATAAACTGTCTATTGATAATTTTAGCAACATCTAAAATGCTCAACCCTGTTTTGTCGCGATACTCTTCTAAGTATATTACTTCATCTATTCCTGCGTTAACAATTGCCTTAGCGCACATTCTACACGGTGAAAGTGTAACATACATCTTCTTTTTTTTAGGAGTATTATAGTCCATCTTCAAGAGCGCATTTATTTCAGCATGAAGAAGACCTGTTTCTCCTGGGGTTTGAGACTCAACAGAGTTTGGGCCTCCCTTAAAATTTCCATTATACCCTAGCGCAAGAACTTGAGTGTTGTCATAGGAAACTACGATAGCACCCACTTTATGATTGGGATCAACGGATCTTTTTGATATTGTTGTAGCAACTCTCATCCAGACATGATCCCAGCTAGGCCTACTATTCGTCATCCGTGTACTTCCGAGTTATCACAAAGCTCTTTTCTGGGAGCCATATAAATGGCGCGCCGCCGCTAGTAAAGCAAAGACGAAATTCTGCAATAGGAATAAAACCCTTGAAAATAATCCTCACCTCTCCAGTAAGGATCATCCACCAGTCATTATATTCACCTTCAATTACTGCTACCCATTTATCCTTATACTTTTTCTCATAAGTTTTACGGGCTTTTTCAAGAGCTTTCTTTTCAGTTTTTTGACGCTTCACCTTCATGATTAGAGATTTTTCCCACTCATCAAAAGCGGATTTCTCTCTCTTGTAAGCACTCGGGTCTGATTTCTTAACCTTTTCTAGGCGGAGTTTCCTTGCCCAATACTGGTTGTCTTTGTAGTCTTTCACGACAAAATTGCTAAGAACTATCTTTTGGTTTTGCGGAGTCATTTTTCTTGCTCGACCTTTTTCGTTTTGGCTTTGGCTTGTCGAAAAGCTCCTCAATGCCTTCTTCCCAAGTAAATCCTGCTGCTGACTTGTGGCCGCCGCCTCCGTACTTCTTGGCAATCTCTGACGCGTCGATGTTGTCGTGGAAAGCTCTTAGGCTTACCTTGATTTTCTTGTCGTTGTGGTCGTGATACCAGATCATTGCGAGATCGCAGTGAGGCGAAAGTGCGTTTCCAACCTCGGA
>Ga0080013_1004346_pt1 | contig 14034 bp, 31 predicted proteins | sample ETNvirenome_6_85_FD_69236 | JGI IMG/M metagenome (GOLD analysis project Ga0080013, IMG submission 69236) | Marine viral communities from the Pacific Ocean - ETNP_6_85 (SPADES assembly) (version 2) | ecosystem: Environmental > Aquatic > Marine > Oceanic | place: Pacific Ocean | collected 2013-06-19
TTTTTGCACACGCTACCCCGCCCCGCTACGCGGGACGGAATAGCGTGAGTTGAAAATCTCAAATGACTTCGTTCAAAATGAAAATTGCGATAATCAATTTGAGAATTCCGGTAATCGTGCGTATCAATGCCAGCCGTCCGAATTTATCAACAGCCCAAACTTCAAACTCAAAGGCCAACTATTTCACGCACCTTCTCAGACCATGTTTTCTTGGGTCGAGGTATCTTCTTGGGCAACTCAACCGGAGCAACCGTCCTCAGTTTTGCAGTTTCAAGGTTGAAGATGGCGAAGGAATACGGACGGTCGGCAATTCGTTCGTTGAATGTATCGAAGTCAATGCCGAATCGCTTGCTCAAGTTGTCGCTATCGACAGGAAGCATCCTCCAGAGCAAGATTCGTGAGACGTTGGAATCCAGCCAGCGATTCGTCAAAGGTCGCTGACTGATGTAAATTGGAAGGATGCGTTTTGCCCGTCCTTGAACAGACAATCGCTTGAGAGCCGATGGAATCTGTGTCGGTGTGATGAGAACCGACGCCTCATCAATTACAACTGTGAAGGAAACTTCTGGATTCAGGTCTGATGCGTGGAATATGTAATCGAGAAGGATGCTGATGTCCTTTTGAAGCGTCTTTTGGTCGAACTCAGGATAATCAGGCCAATAGACAGTTGTTCTATTCTTCTGAATAGATTCAATCGCTTCATGAGTCGTTCGTACTGGGTCGGCCAGCAAGTCATAATCTCCCTTCTGGATTTTTGGGTCGATAATGACGAATCTGAAATTCTCATCGAACTTCGGACTGAGTATTGCTTGCCGTAGAAGGGCTATGATGCCGGTTGTCTTTCCCGAACCGCTAGTCCCTGCAACTAACGCTCCGAGTTTGCTTTTGTGAGGTTTGAGAATCTTCTCAACTGATACGGTAGCCATATCACCGGCTCCAAAGTGAGTAAATCCGATGAAGCGAACCGCGAGGGCCAATTCTTCGATTGGTGACACGGTATATCTTGCCGGGGTTCTCCCTTTGTAGCGACCGTTTCTTTATCCGCGCATCTCGTCCAGTTCTGAATATCTCTATGAGAGAATCCATCTTCATTCCTCGATTATCCGGGGCTTCGCCCTTCTCCTTCGTACTAGCATCCTCTTGACCCTATTAAAAATCCCAGTTTTCCTTTCCGGGTCGGCATTTCTGCTGATGTGAACAACTGGCGGGACGTAAGCAGCGCCCATCACGACAGCGAATGCTAGAGTGGGGCTGATGTCTAACGAGATTCCGTGTGCTTCAAGGAGATTCGACGTTGCTCCTTCCATCGCTTCGTAATCGTTCGCGCTGCGTGGGACTTCGTACTTATCGTTCCCAGTGACGCCACGGCCCCAATGAGTGATACCTCTATCAAGTCCCATGAATCCCCACTTGATTATCTGCTTCTGAGTGGCTTTGTGGACTTCGCCCAGTTCCCCCACTTCGCCAACTGCTAATCGCTGAATCGGTCGGGGGATTGTGGAAGGTGCATCTTCCTCTTCTTCCGGCGAGAGCCATTCGATTGAATCCCACGAACTCTCATCAGGCACATCGTCGTCTGCTTCCTCAATCCCGACAGGCTCAGACGCTCCGTTCTTGAGGTGCTTGTAAATCGCCGTCTTGGATTTGCCGTTGCCTTTGCCGTGACCGTATTTATCGACGGCTGATTGAAACTTACCCTTGTCGGTTGGGTGGGGTTCAGTCTTCCCAGTCATGATTCATCCTTCCCGAAGATTCGGCGTAGGTTATCCATCAAGTCTTCAATGTGGGCTGGTCCGGTTTTGTAAGAACCTTGAGGCCTAACTTTGAAAAGTCTGGAGAAGGGCAAATCCCACTGAGTACCCTTCGTCCATTTGGTTCTGAATCCTAGTCGCCTCTGTAAAGTGCCGCGTGGAGCCTTCTTCCGCCAGTAGATGTATTCCTTCCGAGGCATTACTTCTTCCCCTTCCCTGATTTTGGCTTGAGTATTATGTAATGCACATCCCAATTTCCTTCCCGCACAGTGCGAGTGCCAACTACCGTTGTCGATTCACTGAGCATTTCTGCTATTGACTTTGGTTTCTTAGCCATCATACAGCCTCCAAATTATTCACATGAGCATCAACCAATTGATGCATTTGAGATTGCATCATCCTCTGGAAGAACGGATTGTGCGACACTGCTTCCATTCCCTTACTGAATGCTTGAACTGGGTCGAGGTCATCACGTTGCCTCGCGGCGATGTAAGCGATTGTGAATTGGCCGAATCCGCCGAAGAGGATTCCCTGCGCTTGAACAGGCATCTGGTCACGATAGCCGTACATCTTCTCACATAATTGCTCAAGCGAAGGCCAGACATCGAAAATCAGGCCATCGGTCAAAGCCCAAACTTCCGGGTCTTCACTCCATTCCATAATCAACGCTGGCATAGGTCGCTAATCAACCTTGAGATGAGTGAACGAGGGCCACCATTGAGAGGTCAATTCATCGAAAGTCTCTGGTTGGGCTTTCAGTAATCTCTTTGTGGTATTGGCTTGGACTTTCAGTTCGCACTTGAAGGGAGCGAATACATTGATGAGTGACAAATCACTTCTCGCTCTCGCTTCCTTTGCTGAGTAGGGGCGGCGAATTGTGGTAGCCACTGAGAAGAATTCCGCGTTGTCTTCGCAGAAGTCGAACAGGTTTGTGCCTCTGAGGAATACCGACGAACTCCCTCTGAATCTGGTCTTACACTCGTCATCGTTGCGTATCGAATAGACACCGGGAACGAGACATAGGAATTCGCCTCGGTTCTCAAGTTCCCACTGGCCTAGATTTAGACACGCTGGAAGGGGGCGGTTGGGAATGTGAACGAGGTCGTCGGCATCGAAGAACACCCCATCGGTGGCGAACTGGAGCGCAGAGAATCCGTTGAGCCTGTTGATTTCTGCCATCCTCGCTCGGACATGGCCGGTGATGGTTGCAGCGTACATCGGGTTCCAGAGTTTGCCAGCCTTGCCCCTCGTTGCTTGCCGGACCTTGCCATACAACGAGCATAGGATATTCTTCGCGACCCATCGTTCGACAGAATCGGCAGGTGCGGAATGTTTGAGATTGTAGAATCGGTTCACAAAGGGTTGGAAGGGTCGGCGTCCAGATGTGTCTTTGAAGTAGCACCAAGAACCGATGCGATATGACTTGATGGGCCACTTGAGGGCTTCTGAAATCTCATCGGCAGTGAACCATCCACGAACGAGTCGAGGGGCGACCAAAGCGCCTGAGTCGTTCTTCACGCATAGCGGGTTCCATTCCTCATTGGTATCGAAAAGGAATGACGCCTCGATGAATCCCAGACTCATCGGTTCACGTTGGGCCAGCCATTCAAGCAGGGATTCTTTGCCCTTTCTGAAATACCAGACTCCTTCACTGATGTCTGGAAGATGCCACATGACGTATGGATATGCACTAGCCAAATCGACGGCTTGAACATCAGGGCGATAGCCAGCACCACTTGTCTCAAACCAGCCGCCCAAGAAACTAGAATGCGCCCAGACTAGAATCTGGCGTAGTTGCTCGTCATTTGAGTATGCGTTGATTGTAGGAATTTTGCAGGTGTCAAGCGCGCTTCTCTGGGCCACGTTCGCCAACGAGTACGGACGGATGAATCGAACGCCAGATTGGATGAAGTCGCTTCGCTTGAGTCGTGCCAGTTCCCCAGTCAGAATTGCATCTTGAACAGCATACTTCTCGATGTCCTCGCGGTACAAGTCTCGATACTCAGGGTCGTCAAATCTGGATGCATCGAGTTCGGTCCCATCGAACATAACTTCGATTTTTGAAGAACCGAGATAATCCTCGGAAGCCTGTTGAAGTCTGAGTTTGCCATAAAACTGCGCGATGTCCCAACAATAGCAGGTTCCCAGATGGAAGTCAATTCCAGCAGGTGAACGAAGTACCCAATCAATAGGACGGATGACTAGCGACTTGCCTTCGATGTAGTCGAGTTCGACCATGCGCCCTTTGACATCTGGGCCGAAGTCGCCAGTGTCGGCATTTACAGTGACCTTGTTATTTCCGAGTTCGCCTTCTCGCTCGTAGGTCGATGAGTCGATGAGGGTCAAGACGACTTCATCAGCCAGCGTCTTGAAAATTGCTTGACTATCGAATTTCAAATTGTAGAAAAAGAACTCCATCGGTGAGAAGCCTCGATACTTGGTTCCTCGACCACTGGCCTTTGTCTTCTTCCACTTGCTCAGATGGGGCCGGGAGTATATGACGCGCATGAGGTCGGAGAACGATTCGATTTCCCACACTCCCTTTTCAGTCGAAAAGAGCCAGACGCGCCCTTCAATCGTCTCGGTATCAGCGCCCATCATCTTGCGCTCTGGCATCGAGTCCTTTGCTTGACGCTTCCGACGCTGCCGACCAATGAGGGGGAGTCTGACAAGAGGGAATGAGAACGACCAATTCCGAGGGTTCATGTTCAGCACCTTGAGCGTCATTTGTAATCTTGACTCCATCGTTCCCAAGAATCAATCTCACCATCGACCATGCCCGGATTGTTTCCAATCAACCGCTCACGCCGTTCATTGAAGTCTGATGGGTCCACTTCTTGTTCTCGGAGTTCATCGAGTTGTTCTTCAAAATCGGTGACTAACTCTTGCAGTTCGGTGAGCATATCCTCTTCATCTTCGGTCGGTTCGCGTGAGCCTATCGACGCGAGGAATTCCTCTACGTTTAGGACGGCTAATTCCAACTCTGCTTCTAGGTCTGCTACAGAAACCATGCTATCATTCCAATCGTTACGCCTCCGACGATTAGCAAACCGACGAGTAACAGTTCCACTACCAGCAGCCGGTCTTTGATACTCTCTATCGGGCCGGGACCATCTGAGTAAATCATAGAGGTCGTGATTGCGCCGATGATGACTCCACCGATGAGAACGAGGAATTCGCCTAGACCTTTCGCCATTGAATCGGCCTTCCGTCCCAGTGGTGCGTCATGCCTCGGATTCTTGGGGGATGGACGACAGGCGGTTGCACTTGGAAATGGCAGAGGATGTGCCGCTTGACATCTGGATGCGCGGTTTTGCTCAGGTCTTTCCCGCAGAGTTCGCACTTGCGGGCGACGATGTGAGTATTACTGTCGTACAGATGAGAAGGCATCATATCCAATCCCGCCAGCAGCCGCACTTCCTGTCATCTCTCGCTCCGCATTGAAGGCACTTCTCCCTCACCCTCATTTGCTGCCCCCCTTTTTCTTACCGACGTTCAGTTGTTCCAGCCTTGCGCTAATCACGGCGCAGTTGCAGAAATCACAACAACGGCCCGAGGCTATCGGCTCGGCATTGTGGCCGTAAGCCCAACCGGACATGCCGAATCGCTTGCTCAACGGTCCCTTACAGATGACACATTTTAGAGGCATCAAATCACTTCCCAGTCATAGTCGTAGTTCGGCAATGTGCTGAAAGAGCGATAATGGCCGCAAGTGAAAGTGATTCGCGCGATGCCCGGATAGGGCTTATCAAAATTAATTACCTTCTCCGGACTCTTAATGCCTTTGAGGGTGCAGGTCGGGCAATGCATCAAATCACCTGCCTTCCATTGTCGTAGTACGGGACGATGATGTCGTTCTCTTCCAGAACTCTTATCACGATGCGAATTGCCTTTTCCAGATTGGCAATCGTTTCATGGGCAGCATCAAGTTGTCGCTCCATCCGGACCAATCGGTCGCTTTTCTTGCCCATCAAGATTCCCCCTCGTCTGAGAATACGATGACCATGCATCCGAGGATGAAGGCTCCGTACTTGGGATGAAGCATCGAGGTCGCCAGTTGATTGAATGCGAATCGCTCTGGCATCAATCGTGCTTCCTCATTGACGTAAGTTTCTGTGATAGGCAATCCGTACAGGACTTCCAACTCGTGAGTGTACGAAGGTGCTAGTTCCACATTTTCGATGTAGCCGCCAACTGCATCTCGCAGTTGCCCATAGGTCGGCTTTCCATCTGTTGCATGTCCTTCTAATCCGCCCTCCGGTGTGACAAGTTGCCATCGAGTCGTCATTCAAGACACGCTCCTTGCTGCGATTCTTCTGCCCATGTCAGTCGTCGGCTCTAGTCCTAGTCGGGTACACCACAGGTTGAGATGCCACTCGTCTAGGTGGTCATTCTGCCACAACTCCTCTAGCACGAACTGGGGTAGGTCGTAACATCCGTCGAAGTCCCGAAGTTTCATGTCATCGTCAAACCACAGACCACCTTCGGCGTAATACATGTAGCCGCCTGTCTTCGTGTCATATATCTCAAAACACCCATATTTGCTCTCTTCGTCTATCGACATGCTACCCTTCCGCGTCTCGCTCTCAAAAGTCGTCATTCACTCTTCCTCCTTCGGGTCTTTAGTTGTGCTAGCAGCGGCGGCGATATGCGCATTGATGCCGAGCGCAGCATGGTCATGGGGGCAGGTGAGCAGGTGTATCGCTCCGGCGACTATCCACCCCATAGGGGTGAACATCCTTCCGCATTTTTTAGGGCATTCAATATGTCTATTTTCAGTCGTCTCGCTCATAGTTGTCACTGAATTGAGCAGGTGGGTCACTCCTTAAGAATAAACCGCTTACTGCGCCTCATTTCTAAACATTTAAGCCCCTTCGCCTCGTAGTCAGAATTACCGGGAGGTGAAAGGAATATGACTGACGAAACAAGCATAGACTGGACACTCGCGGCAACGACGAACGAGAATGTGGTTATCCGTCTGGCCCAGTGGCCGATGGATGCTGAGGTCGAAGTGACCTTCTCTCGTGTCTTCCAAAGTGGGAACGGCGCGATAGGAGCGGAGGTCACGATGAACGACCCAAATCTGGAGGGCAACGTCCTCTGGCTGTCCGGGGAATACGGACCCAGTAATGGGTTCTTGTCCTTGCAGAAGGCTGCCGGAAATGACCCCACCAAGATTGAGGGGGCCACGTTTGTTTACGTCCGAGTTGCCAGCGAGCGGTCCAAGACTGGATATGCGCATTCATGGCGCACGCTCTGAGCATGGCTTAATTGCCGATGTTCACATACATGGGGATTACGAAAAACCGGCCGGGGGAGCAACTACGGAGGGGTTGCTGTCCTCGTCGGTCATACTTCTTTCAGACCTAGACGGGAATGTTCGCCGTAATGGTCATTCACGATTTGGGACACGCGACCAGCAGAGCATCCAAAGATTCGGGCTAACTCAACACCCTTCCATTCGCCAGACCGATGCAGAATCACAATCGCTCGCTTCACCTTGTCATTCATCTTCATCGTCCTTCACCACTTTGATGATGTACGAGGGCGGCGCTTGCACAATCGTAAGTTCTACCTCATCATCAAGGTCGGCTATCGCGGCACGGAGTTCCTTCGCTTTCATGAATCAGGCTGCTAGTTGAGTTCTATCAATCTAACGAAAGGGCGTTTTGAAACCCTCATAGGCTACGGGCATCTGGCATTAATTGATGCGACCAGTTCAAATGGCATTCGCTGGCTTCGGCCTAGCACTAGGCGTAGAGAGCCTTCTCTTGATATCGAACGTAGTTGTCTCATATCTGGCTGATGGGCAGACCGTCACCGGATGGGCTCAGAAGAATTTTAGCGGAGTGACGGGGGGCAAGTAAGAATGGCAATTCTAATGCCCGAAGGCAGCGTCGGTGGAGTCGTTGATTATCTCGCTCTGGCCGTAGGATTTTCCATCGGCATCGTCATCCTCGCGCCACTTGCCTCAGACATCCAGAGTCGTCTGGCTAAGAAGGGCGGGTCAGCATGAGTGGCGTTTCCTTCTACCAGTTCTTCGTGGCAGGGTCCACGATACCCTCAGTCTCAGGCTCGACCGAATACACAGACGGATTCTATCTCCAGCAGGGAACGCTAGAATCGCTCATCATCCAACTCGATGTTGATGTGGGTGGAACTGCGGCTGTCGGGACGGACCTTTCTGATTTGGTGTCTAAGTGCCGCGTGGTCATCGACGGCTCTCCCGAGTTCGACTGGGTATCAGGCAGCGTGCCAGCCCTAGCGAATGGTTACATGGGCAGGTTCGGACATTTCCTCAACTCCATCGGTGGCCGTTCATACACGGTCCCAACTGCCGGGGATGTCGAGGGAACTCCCTATCAGTGCTGGATGGCTATTCCCCTCGGAATCAATCTCAAGCAATCCACGCCTCGCTGCGAAGTGACCATCGGATTCAACGATGGCCTTCTCACTCTAGGCGGCTCGGCAACTGTCACCTCCGCTTCGTCCTCTACGACCTACATGGGCAAATACAACTCAAACTGCCAGAGGCAAACGAAGGTCATCTCAGCAACGAGCCATGCCTTCGCCGGGTCGAACATCACCGAACAGGCCACAGCCAGAATTCCTCAACTGGCTGGTAACGGCTGGACCGTACTCGGGGCGTATATCCAGAACGACTCAGAGGCCGACCAATACTCAAGCGGCGCGGCGATTCGCTCGACTGGATTATCACAATTCGGACTCCCCGTAGATTTCCAGCGATGGGCATCTGGGGAACTTTCCAACGGCTCTGCTTACACACTGCCGGGAACTTCTGCCATCGCTCAGACTTACACATCATCCAGAGTCGGATGCCTCTTCATGCCGTTGTATGATATGGCTGCGGGAGACTTGACTTTCCTGATTGCCAGCAGTGCAGCGACCACGAGATTCATCACACCAATTTTGACAAGAAATGTTGGAGGCATCAACGAACCGCAAAGCACGCAGACGGCAGCCGTAAAATCCAATGTGTCGAGGTCTGTCATCGCTCGGACGGAGGCAGACGCTTAGCCGTTTGGGGGTGTCCTCCGAATGGGTACTAAGAAAGGTCAGCGTCGTAAAACCGCAAGACGGGCTTACTCCGGTTGGGAAGTTACCGCTCAAATTACCCGACGCGGAAAGCGAGCGGTTTCAAAGAAGTTCCGAACCAAAGCCCAAGCGCAAAGATACGCAAAGTTGACTGCTAAATCGAGGCCCGGTTCAAATCCTAGAGTTCGGAAGGTGAAATGATGGCTCGCATCGAGTCGTATTCCCTTACAACTGCGGCCCAATGGATTGATGCCGGTGGTTCGGGCAAAGTCCTGATTTACGTCACTGGCGATGATGTCCGAATGGGACTCAATCAAACAGCCGTCGCCAACGAGCCATACTTCACCATTCTCGACGGGACCACGATGATATTTGACCAGCCACAACCCTTCAATCATGAACCCTTTTTCTTCCGCGCCGACTCTGGGACAGCGACCCTTCGGCTGTTCGTGAGTGGGGGCGGGATTCAATGAGCGGCCCAGTCCGCCCACCTTTGGAAGTGGACTTGAGCGATTCAAGTTCGGAAGTCCGGCCTTGCAACAAGTTGTCATTCGATGTCGCAGATTTCGTTATCAACGTGAGCGGGACAACCGCAACGGTTCGCTCGGTCGGTTCGGGTTCCGCAACCATAGGAGGTAGCATCTCCTCAACCCAAATCGCCTTCGGAGCGACTACGGCTGATAGCATCGAGGGTACAGCCGATTTTCTGTTCATCAAGGACGCAGGTAGCGGTCCCGAATTGAAGTTGCAGGGCGACAACCCACTCTTCTCAATGAACGACGATTCAGGCGGGTTTGAATGGAAAACTAAGTTTGAACAGGCGGGAGCGAATTGGAACATAAAGGGTTTCCAAGACGACGCATCGGAAGTGGTCTTTTTCCAAGCGTCGAAGTCTAACGCGATATCCACCTTCAACCCCGATAGCGGGACTTTGGACTTCTCAGTATTGGGTAATAATGACACAATCCTATATGCCGATGGCGGACAGGATAACGTCGGAATCGGCGGGGCTCCACCTGCCACGACGGAGCGACTTCATGTGGCCGGGACAGGGACGGGTGATATGGTTGTCATCGAGAGTACGGCGGCGGGTCATGCCACGAATGACGGTCCCGACCTAATCCTCTATCGTTCAGCCTCCGGCGATGATGGCGACGAGTTGGGGAAGTTAGTGTTCAGGGGTCAGGACGATGTGGCGGCTGCTGTGGACTACGCCTATCTAGTGGGTGAAATCAGGGAGAAGGACGCCGGTTCAGAATACGGACGTATCAAGTGCCTGTCAATGATAGGTGGGAGCCAACGTGAGAATTGGCGCGTTCAAGGTTCGGAGATGATAGTTAACTTCGGTCAAGCCAACATGGATTTTGACTTCAGAAGTCAGGGTCTAAGCCCCCTTGTCAGATTCGACGCGACAGGAGATAACGTCGGTATCGGCGCGGCTCCTGATAGTGGCGTCGAGAGACTTCATGTCAAGGGTGATGGACAGACTGCGCCTATGGTTCTGATAGAGTCCGAGGACGACCCCGGAATAACAGGGGCGAACCCCACACTCAGACTCTACAACTCATCAACTCCCGGTATAAACCTTCAAGGCGGTAAGTTAGAGTTCAGCGCAAAGAACGATGCTGGCGCGGAGTTCGTCTATGGTTCCGTCGGAATGACAATCAGGGATTCATCAGCGAACGAAGATGGCTCCATTGAAATCAGATGTGCGATGGCCGGTGCTGAATCCACCACCGAATACTTGAGAATCGGTACGTCAAACCAAGCCATATACCTCAACCCGGGCGCGACCAATATTGACACTCAGATTTGCAGCGAGAACATCACAGCGATGCTGAAAGTTGATGCGGGCAACGATAACATCGGAATCGGCGCGGCTCCCACATCAGGCGAAGCCCAATTCCAAGTCGATGAGGATGCGACGTTCAATACCTACGTCATACCCAAAAACGAAGCAACCTCTTTACTCACAGGTGCAGAAGTGAAGAACACCCTAGTCACGGTGGATTATAACACTGGGGCATCGACCCCCACAATCTCAAGCGGGACAACCGGGGAGTGCGTCACCATCCTCAACCTCAATGCGACTCAAACGGTGACAGTCACGGCTGGTGTAGGCATCACGTTCGCATCAACACCAGCAGTGTTGAATCAATGGGAGTCTGAGAAGTGGGTGTGCTACAAATCAAACAACTGGGTACGAGTAGCGAACGAGTCATGAGGTGAATGAATGGCAGCAATACCAGATGAGGATAAGTTGCGGGTGAGTATTTCCCCAGAGGAATTCAGTCTGAAAGGTCGCGTCGATTTACCCCCAAAGTTCTGGTATCTGTTGTTGGCAATCCTAGCGATGACCTTCGGGTTGACTTGGGATGAACTAGAACCCTTGCTAGGTGGTTATGTCTGATGCCCATTGTTGATTGGATAAGTCTGGATGAAGGCTCATCCGGCGACCAAGAACTTCCGCCCGAGGATGTCATCATCGACGTTCTCGACCCGGAAGAAGAATCGGTCCATTGGACTAACACGCATTCAGAATACTATGACGGCTTCAATTACACGATTACCGAGGAACGGAATGGAACAGTCGAATGGTACTGGGATGTGACAGACTCAGCCGGCACTTCGATGGCATCTGGAATGACGCTCTCATCCAGTACGGCGGTTTCTGCCGCACGAGATTGGATTGACAGTCAATCAGGAGGGCAGAATGGGGCATCCGAGGAAGATGATGTGGCAGATGTCGATTCAGGCCCATTTCCAATCGACCCTTCTAATCCGGGTGATGCCCTCGATGTGATACAGAGTGACGAAGAACCGTCAGGAATCTGGACTGATGTGCCAATCCCGAATTGGGATTCGTCGCCTTCCCTGTTCCAGTCATTCACCCATGCTGGTAATGTCTCGATTAACAAACGAGTTCTGGATGCAATTAGCGATGGGGTGAGGGGAGAAGGCTCAGAATTCTTCGTGCGGATTGCCAACGGTACGAGGGTCACGTTCTCGGTTCGACTACAATACAACAACCGCGCCCACGACGACTATGCTGAACCGGATGACTGGACCGAAGAGTTCGATGTCATCATGGAAGGTGGCGATTCGATGAAATGGGATGTGCCAGCACAGGCCGTTTCGGGAACCTTCGGGACTATCGGATGGAGAGAAGGCGGCAGGTCCGGCACGTTCAGCATCATAATCGACGGTCATGAACGAATTGACCAGACTCCGGGCATCTTCATCACTTACTTCAATTCGACATTCGGAGTTCAGAGTGGTGAAGGGACTCAGGGAGTACGAGCGCGTATGTCATGCGAGGTCGTGATAACACGAGTCGAGTCATATTCGGGCGAAGTCATACACGAGGATGACGGAGATTTCACACCCACGCCAATCATTGACCCGGAATGGAGGGAAGTATTCACTGGAAATCGCTTGCTAGGATTCATGACAATGGGCCTTCTGGCATGGTTCGTGGTTGATAGGATTTCGACTCCAAGACCGATGCCGGGGGCTTCATGATGAGTTCTCGGGAAGTCGTAGATTCTTCCACATCAGCCGCAAGCGCATTCACTCAAGGAGCGGCAACCGCCCTCTTCGTCTCAGCCGTACCGATTGCAGTTGTCTCATTAACTGTCGGAATGGCGGTCTGGCTGGCAAACGAACTTCTCACTGTCGGAAGTGGTCAATAATGGGAGTCTGGTTCATCCCTCTGGCAGTTGTTGGCGGGACAGCCCGATTCGTCATCAAACGCCCAATCCTTTCAGCCGTTGGCGCGGTCATAGGGTGGGAATTCTTCACGGAAGATAACGAACAGGTCGGATATTGGGATGTCCAAGATATTGAACAGGCTTTCAGAGAACTAGGGGCGCAAGGTCTGTCCGTAGTTGGCGATGCCGGAGAGGCAGCGTTCGCCAGTTTAGGCGATGCAATTCCTGAGATAATCGAACGCCTCGGTCCCTCCATCATTACAGGAATCAACAATACGGTGAAGGCTGTCCGACAGGAATTAGTTGGAAATGAAGTGCGAGTCATCGCCACTGGAATGACTGTCCTTCTGATATTTTCGACATGGTTATACGTCACCTCATGGGTTCGTGGAGTAGGAGCATCGGCGGGGCAGGGTGGTTTGTGATGGCTAAACGCTCAGATTGGAAGAAAGGAAAAAGACAGTGGAGCGTCGGCCGTTGGGTGGGTCTAAGATTCGATGATGAGGGAACGATATTTGTTCAAAGCGGGCCAAAACTCTATGGCAAACCAATCAAAGGCGGCAAACTCTCTGTTAAACGGATAATAGGGAAGTGGAAGTGATGCTTAAGAGATTTCCAGTCAAATTATTCTCAGGAAAAACTCTCATGATGAACGAGCGTGCCTACAGACTTTATCAAAAGATGGGCATGGTCGAGTTTGCAGAGATAGTCAGGAAAGGTAAGTGATTAGATGGTTAAGATAACTAGCGATATTAAGTTCCAAAAGTTGGGCCTCACTCGGATAGTGAAATTTCAAGATTACATTCATACCAAAGGGAAGACATACAAAATGCCCGATGTAGGCTGGTTCCCATTTATCAAGAGGTGATTGGATGGCTAAGAAAGAAGGATGGATGTTATCCAAAAGAGGCGACCCCATATTAGGAAGTAAAAAAGAATACAGGATTTTTGAGTTCAAGGAGTTCAAACCTCTAAGTGCGAAACGCTGGCAATTATTCTGGAGAATAAGGAAATGAACGACCTTCCGTTCGACCGTTTCACTCTCGCTCATGTCCTCGTTGGCTATCTCTTCAAGACTCAAGGCGTTTCGCTAGGTGCGACGATTCTAATTTCGATTGGTTGGGAAGTCATAGAACCGACTCTCAAAGAAGCGATGCCTGACGTTTTCCCTCATGCTGAAAGGGACTCTAACGCAAACAAGATTGTTGATGTCTTGGCTGTGGTCGTCGGCTGGACGCTCTGAGTGTGATTGGATGTCTAAGAAAATTAAGTGGTATAGCGACTTTAGGTTCCTTACTTTACACACTGCAAACAGTCCAAAGAAATTGATGGAAATTAAAAATATCATTACCATTGATGGAAAGGCATTCAAGATTCCATTACTAGGTGGAAGACAGGATGCGTATTCCTACGTCTCCGAACGAGTTGCCGACAGCGTTTCAGGTTTAGACGGAAGGACGCTCTGAGACTCACGCTATTCCGTCCCGCGTAGCGGGGCGGGGTAGCGTGTGCAAAAA
>Ga0080013_1004347_pt1 | contig 14032 bp, 33 predicted proteins | sample ETNvirenome_6_85_FD_69236 | JGI IMG/M metagenome (GOLD analysis project Ga0080013, IMG submission 69236) | Marine viral communities from the Pacific Ocean - ETNP_6_85 (SPADES assembly) (version 2) | ecosystem: Environmental > Aquatic > Marine > Oceanic | place: Pacific Ocean | collected 2013-06-19
TCTTGTATAACCGGGCATCCTATAGTATGGGACTCCTAACTCTTTTGCTAATACTTTACAAACATCGAAGTCTAGAATATTAAAAGAACGTAAGTAATCATGGTTACCACCTCTAATAAACAAACATTTATCTTTTATAGGTTCTACCAGTCTTACAAATTCTAAGTATTGTTCTTCTGGTGGTATATCCTGACCTCTTTGATTAATTTTATAATGAGGAGGGATTAACTCTAATAAATCACCATTACCAAACCATTTAGCATCATCATCTTCTGCGATAATTTTAACAGCTTCTTCAAACTTTTTAAAGTCATGCTCCACCGCTCCTACATGAACATCAGTAAGCCCGTGTATTCTTAGTTCTTTTTTTGCAGATACTTCTAATATATCACCCGGCTCTACATATTTTAATTCCTGCAAGACATTAACATCTACTTGTATAGAAAAATATCTACTGCAATCTGAGCATCTAAATTCCTGAGTTCTATTACCAGTTTTTAATACTTTGGTACCATTTTTCTTCGTATTTAATGAATTACATTTAGGGCATCTCATTAGTAATCTCTCCGCTTAATTTCTTTTGTTCCCTTGTAGCTCCTTCAATTTCATCAGAAGTGAATCCTTGAAATACTCCAAGAAGACCTGTCTCTTTTTGTTTTATTGTATTGCCTGAAGTACCGACAATCTTACCTAACTCTTTAATAGATTGTAAAATAATGTTATCGTCTTCACTAAAATCTGCAAGATTTTTTAATTTACTAAGGACATATTCATGGTCTACACCCATACCCTTAGCTACATCAAGCACTGATTTCTCTATTTCTTTCATTACTCTCTCCTGTTTAAGTAGTATTGTTGCCTTCTTTCTAGCTTTCTGATTAGACATTTCATTGTATGCAGTTTTATAAGCCTCTACCGCACCTAAACCTACAACAATATTAGTAGCAAATTCCTTTTCTTTATTAGTCACTTCTTTTCTTTTGTAAACACGATTAGAAGTATTCTTTATTTTAGTAGAGAATGTATATCTATTTGGATGATTATCAAAGTCTGTATCCATTTTAACATTAGGGCGATTTAAGAAGCTCCCCACTATAGTCCTTACCCACCCTTTTGCGAATTTATAATTCTTTCTATCTGAATGATGTTGTACACTATTCGATACTTTTATTAGTTGCACTATTCTGTCATCATCAGAATACACCCAATCCCCTTCATTTGCAATCCTCCAATCTGGATGAACTACTGTATTTGGGTACTCTTCTCTAAATTCATCTATATCTTCATAGACGAAATGCTCTACACCTTTAATTGTTCTTTTTTCTGGCATTTAGTTTTTCTTGGATTTTTAAATCACTTATCTGCAATACAAGATTATCAATTAATGAACTGACATCTTTATGTATCATAAACACATCTCCATCTATCTCTAATGGAATCATCTCTTCTGAAAGGTTTTTCAACACAGCCTCTTGAGTCTTAATGGGTAAGTCTGTTAGTTCTTCTATTAAATCGGCCATAGCTATTTTTTTATACATACCTTTTATTTTCCCTTGCCCTACCACCCTTTAATTTAAACTATATGTCAAGTTTGCCCAAGTTATATTTACTAAAAAATTTGTACTATTTTGATGTGTGGCCTTATTATTGATGGTACCCCCTATCGGGGGGATTCGGGAAATAGAATTTCCGTTATTTTTGATTTGAATTGATTATAATATATTAATTTAATTACAACAAAGGAGTCATTTAAAATGACAAAAGAAAAAGTAAAACAATTACTGGCTAGTGGAGCCATTAATCAGTCTGAAGCTGAGTCAATGCTAGATGATATTGCTCGTCGTGAAGCTGAAGAGGCTGAAGCTAATGCCGCTGAGGACTTTATCAAGACGATTGAGCAAGCTCCTCTTCATACAGTCAAGAGACTGGTGAAACAGAAAGCTGCAACCATGCAAGTGACTGCTGCTTTAATGGATGATGGCTTTGAAGCTAAGGCTAAGCGGAAGAAAGCTTATAACCTAACACGTTCTATACGTGGCATTGGTGGAGTATCTTTCGATTAAAATGTTTAATGATGGACGGGGCCCAGGTGATAGAGGGCCCCTTTACCCTTTATTATACTATTATTATCGCCGTTATACTCGCAATGCGTGAGGCATAAGCGCAGAAACGCAGTATTATGCTCATATGTATGCAATATATTCATATTAGTATCAAGTATTGTATCCACTTGGGCATTAACCATTTGAAAGAGGTATGGTGATGCAGATAAGTCTGATGTACACATCTTTGTTGTAGGTGATAAATTCTTTCCCCCTCGTTCATCGATGGCACAAAGAGCCTATAGACATATCTCTTTTAACAAAGGTTACCTTGAAGTGGCAATCCCATTTCTTAAGTTGATAATATAGCAACGGGTAACCTAACCACTCTTAACCATTAATTAGTAAGGAGTCAGTAATGAGTAAGAATAGTTTCACTTATGGTAATATAGATTCAATGAACAATACACATCAGTTCGTGAATAAAGTTAATAGTTCAATTTCTAAAGAGCAATCAAGAAGGAGTATTTATGTGGGTTAGAATCAAAGGTATATTATACAATTTATCATTAGTACAGAGTATAGATTTTAATGCTAAGTCTCATTCTATACAGTTATTCTTTACTGGTGTTGTTCCTTATGCTAATAATTATAGGAATGATAGTGCTTGGATAGAATTTGATGAGGCTGAAGATGCTTTGTTAGCATATAAGCATATCATTAGGACTATTGATATACCACAGCTGAAGGATGAGGATTTCCACGGGGCTAAAGAGTTCAGAACCAAGGTGTCTCATGACTAGCTCGCTACCTTGTAACCAAAAGCGGGCTCTAGAATTTGGGGCGATAGCATAAACCATTTGCTGAGATAACGTAATCATGGCCTAGTTTACCTTGAGCTTTTATAGATAGGTTGAAACGCCAGTGACCGTGTAGCCCCAATATTTAATTGAGGGGGAACTACCGTCCATCATAATTGTGCTCACTATAGTATGAGCAATATTTGGTGAGCATTGTTCCCCTTCATAATTTAAAGGAGACAATAATGAAACAAGATTTATTTGAGAAGATTCTTATCATAAGTGTCATGGCAATGGCAGCGACAGCACTTATTATTGGATGTTCGATAATGATTGTTATATTAACATTCTAACAATAAAGGAGAGAATAATGGGATATAGTCATACACCTAAAGAATATAATTTCAAAGAGTATGAAACTGATACTGTTGAGAAAGCAGTCATTAAATACGGCAAAGGTAATATATATACTGCTGTGTTCAATATGGAAGCTAAGATTGCCAGTTTGCAAGTGGAGGCTGATAGTCTTAGAGAAATGATTGATTGGGACGATGAAGAAGGAGAAGAATAATGGAATTTTATCACGGAGAAAAGCATGATATGTGGTTGAAAGGATGTATCCCGCTAGGTCAATTTGTAACTAATCGTGGTCATAAACTTGATTTAGGTATTTGGGAAGATGTTCGTCATAATACTCCATCATTTGCTATTGTTTATGGTAATGAGGCCAATCAATATATTTCAGGATTACTTAGTGTTTATGAAAGAAGCGGGGCATTGGATAAAGATTCTAATCTTAATGATTATTTTAATGAAACTGTTAAGAGATACAATAAATATTTAAAAAATAAGGAGAAAAAATAATGGAAAGAGTTACACAAAAGAGCAAAATTATGTCACATCTTCAGTCGGGTCAGTCTATAACTCCTATTGATGCATTAGAAAGATATGGTTGCTTTAGGTTAGCTGCTATAATTCATACTTTAAAGAATGATTATGGAATGGATATTAAGACAGAGCTGATTAAGAATAAATATGGTACAAAGTATGGTAAGTATACAATGGTAAAGAAACCAGTGCTTAGTCAGTACAATAGTGTTATATCGGAAGATGAAGATAAAGTTAGTCTTCTATTGAAAATATATGGATATGATAATGTTGTCTTTAAATATAGCATTAGTCAGGATTCAAGATATATAAGAATAGCATATTGGAAGCCTATATCTAAGGAGGATTTGGAGCAAATTCATATTCATGGTAATTTACAGCTAGAAGAGATAAGTATTTACGATGATGATTGTGGCTATAAATATTGGTACAACATTACACAAAAACAAGTAAACGGAGGCAATACGAATGAGAGTATATGAAACAAAGAACTATAATTCATTTGAGCTTATATCAGAAAATAGGCCTGTGGATTATCGCAAAATTGAAAGAATGCGGAAAGAAATTCGGAAGAAGAGCTTAATGTCGTCTTATATTATAAATGTCAATAGCAAAGAGGCAAGCTCCACTAGATATGGAATGGATGGTACAAAGTATGCAGTTGTTGATGGACAGCATAGGTTTATATCATGTAAACTGGAAAATAAGAAGATATATTACTTAGTTAATGATGAATTGACTCTTGATGATATACCTAAAGCTGCTTCTCTTCAAAATTCTTGGAAGATAACTGATTATTTACATCATTATGCTGAAAGAGGATTTGAAGAGTATAAGGCATTTAATGGTTATATGACAAAGAACCAGTTCCCTCCCTCAGTCACAATGATGGTATTATGTGGAAGCCGTGGTACACACGTTTCATCAAGCTTAAAGAATGGTGAATTAAAATGTGCTACATCATGGAAGGTTGCAAATGATTTTGCGGAAGCTGTTGATGAGATGTCACATCATGTTAAGTTTGCTCGTAATGCAAGATTCATTGAAGCATTTTGGACAATGTTTAAGCATAAGAAGTATAAACATTCTAAAATGATGGCTAAGATGGAATATATGTCAACACAAGTAAAGAAATGTGCAGATAGAGAGTCTTTCTTAGAAGTCCTATCGTATGTTTATAATTATAATTCAAGAACTAAAGTTAGATTCATTATAGGAGAGAAATGATGCTAACAATCAACGAGCTAAAGTCAAGCATCCCTGACCGCATTGTTGATGTCTATACAGAGGGGAGAGTCACAGTAGTAACTTTCCCTTCAGGTAGGCTCAAGATTATGCCAGAAGATAGGAAACCTAAAGTAGGTTATTCTTTAAGAAATGGTGGACGTAAAAACAATGGTGGGAAGAAACATGGTTAAGAAGAAATCTGTCCCCTTCCACATAGCACATAATTATGAGAAGTTTATTCATAATGGTGTAACATTTTGGGCAAGAGATAAAAAAGATGCTGATAAGTATGTAAAGAAAATATCAAATCTATAATAATATAGAGGTGTAAAAATATTAGCTAAAGGAAGGTAAATGAGATTTCCAATGGTTGGCTTTGGTAGATATACCTTCACCTCTATTTAAATAAATGGGAGTAAATAATGGGAGTACATTGGACTTGCTGTGTATGCGAGCAACAAGTAGAAGACCATCAATATGATAGTGATGAAAGAATGTGTGAAGATTGTTTAGAAGAACAAGAATCAGACGATTTTGAATTTGACTTCAAAAAGAATGAAGAAAGGAAAAGAAAGAAAGTCGATAATGAAAAATTTTGGAGAGATGAAGTATATCTATATCTTGAGAAATTAAGAGAATCTGGTGAAACTAATATGTTTGGAGCGGGAGTGTATGTTCAAAAGCATTTTGGACTGCCTAAAGACAGAGCAAGAAAGTATCTAGCAGATTGGATGAGCCAATATAATGGAGGAGAATAATGAGAAAGCTAACAGTTGATGAAATAATACAAGGTCTTGTAGATGCATATGAAAGATTGTTAAAACTTGAATCTATAGTATCAATGATAGACCCAAATTTACCAAATGATGATTCCTATATTGATTACCAATACGCTGAAGTCAAGGGTGAGGTTAAAGCATTGCGATGGGTATTAGGACAAGATGAATATAATATTATTACAGAGGAGAATAACAATGAAGAAACAAAAATGTAATACGTGTAAACAGTCAATGGAATTACTTACTGGTACAAAGAATCGTTCTGGTGTTTATCATTGGGCATGGGTATGTAGATGCGATGATGCAGAAGTAAGCTGTTATCATTGCTGGGATGCGGGATATTGTGGCGATGAAGGTAGTGACAATAACGACATTATAGAATTGCCATGTGATACATGTGATTGGTGGGAAAAGGAATGTCCTCGTTGTGATGATATTTTACATTCTCCAACATGGGTGGGTGAAGATGATATTTCAACTCCATGTGGAATGTGTTCAAGGAGAAGAAATCGGAGACATGAAAACATTACACTAGATGAACAAGCAGTGGAATCCTATAGAGTAAATAAAGGAGAATAACAATGATAATGTTTGATATAGCAGAATGGATAGCAAACCTATTAGTATTGGGTATTGCTATAATAATGTGGGCTATTGGTATTTTTATAGTAGCTATGTTAGTAACAATGTGTAAACAATGGATAGATAATTTAAGAGAAGAATCATGAAACATAAAGATTACAAAAAATTAATGAAAACTTCATTTGATAAATTATCTGAGCAGGATAAAATAAAAAGAAAAAAGGAATTTCATAGAAGATTAGAAGTGGCACAAATGTTTCTTAATGGCATAACTAAAGGATATGTCAATAATGATATAGAAAAATTGATGGAAGACGATGACCCTATGAAAGAAACTGTAAAACTACTTAAGCTTCAAATAAATGAAGTTGAAGGTATATCATAAGGAGAAATAAAATGAATAAAGAACAATGGTTAAATCAAACGGTTATGTTTGATAAATGGGGAAGACCTCCGTCATTATCGGATGTTCCTATGCACTATGGGTCAAGAACTAAAATGTTTGAACTTAGGGAACTCAATAGTGATGATATAGAAATTAAATATCAAGAATACTTAAAAGAATATAAAGGAGAAACAAAATGAGATATTACTGGGAAGCTTTATTTAGCGTAGAATATTTCCCATATTGGGAATTTACAATGATTATGATGCTATTTATGTTATTAAGTATCCTATGGAGACTAAATAGAATAGAAAATACACTAAATGACACTAATGTAACTGTAAACTATTTGTTTACTGAAAAAATAGAAGGAGAATAACATGGGATTCGATTTATATGGGTTAAATCCAAAGGGAGATATTCCTAAACCTGTAATAACAGACTGGGAAGATGAAAAACAAGCAGATGATTTCTTTAAATATCAAGATGAGACACCCGGTTCATATTTTAGAGCTAATGTATGGTGGTGGAGACCATTATGGCAATATGTGACTGTTGTTTGTTATGATATACTTACAGAGAAAGATATGGAAAGAGGCGACTATAATGATGGGCATAGAATATCTAAAACTAAAGCAAGTCGTATTGCATCAAGGTTAAAGAAGTTAGATAAAAATGGTTCTATTATGAAATATGAATCAGAATACAAAGCATATCTAAAGTCTTTACCCAGAGAAGATTGTAATATATGTGAAGGAACAGGAGTAAGAGAGGATGAGATAGGAAGAGAAGCAAGAGAAAAAGATGAAGAATATAAATGTAATGGATGTTTAGGAGAAGGCAAGAGAGACAATTTTGGCACTCATTATCCATTTGAATCAGAAGAGGTAATAAGATTTGCAGAGTTTTGTGAACAATCAGGTGGATTTGAAATTTGCTGACCCGCAAAGAAATGTAAGCTGGTAGTGGTGGCACGTGCATGTTAGAATCTAACTATGTCCTTAACGGGAATCTTGTAATTTTAGCGTTGTAACTATCCACACCAGTTTATATTTCGATTGACTTTAAACCTTGATATTATTAACTTTAGGACACATTTAAGGAGAGATAAATGGATATTGAATCAATATATGGTGCGTATTTAAACCACCAAGAATCTTTAAGAGAAAGAGATAAGCATGTATTTCATGCTTCATCAGCGGGTAGTTGTTATAGGAAACAAATGTATTCTTATTACGACTATCCGTCTGATAAAAAAGATGATAAATCACTTAGATTATTAAGACTCGGAACCCTTGTGCATAAAGATATGGAAGAAGCCTTATCAATGTATGAAGATAAACTTGCTGATATGCAAATAAAAGATGCTCCAATACAGAGAAGTATTCATATTGAAGAAAAAATCAAGATTGAAGAATTAGATGTAGTTGGGACTTTTGATGCTGGTGAAAGAATAGAAGATGGGACAGAGATAGAGTTTAATCTATATGATTACAAAACAGCAGCTGCTTATAAGTGGACTACTAAGTTTGGTAGAGTTAAGAATAGAGTTGCTAGTACTGATACAAATTATAAACTTCAGTTGGGTACTTATGCTTTAGCAATAAGGCATAAATATGAACCAGATAGGATTAATATGTATCTTGTATGGTATAATAAAAATACATCACAAATGAGAGAACAGATAGTTAGTAATGAATGGATAGATAAAGCTCTTAAATACTGGACAGACATGTTTGAAATGAAAGAAGACATGGGTAAAGGATTTGAAGAAGAACTATTACCTGAAGTTTCTTATGGAGTGCCTGTTCAAGATTGGGAATGTAGATACTGTCAGTATTATAGTGTTTGCCCCAGTACATTAGCTGATAAGAAACCAAGATATTAATAAGGAGAAGTAATGAGCAATAATAATGAAGTAATAGTAGTTGACCAACAAATGTTAGAAGCTACTGATACAATAAGAATGGCAATAACAGAGAAACATAAAAAAGTATCAAGAATAGCAACACCTAAACCATTTATTAAGAAAAAGATGGGATTAGACTATGTGGAATTTTCCTATATGAGAGATGTTGCAGATAAGGAATTTCCCGGTTGGTCATGGACAATAGAAAAGACTGAAGTATTAGGTAGTGAAGCTTTTGTTGTTCAGGGTAGACTGACTTGGTATGATGAAGGTATTTGGAGAAAGGCAGATATGGTAGCCGCTCACAGGATACAGAAGAAACGTGGTACTAACGAATTTGTAGATATTGGTAACGATGTTAAAGCATCTAATACGGATTGTATTAAGAAAGCATTTAATATGTACTTGAATATTGCAGATGATGTGTACAGAAATCAAGTTGAAGACCTTGAATTAAGTGATGAACAAAAGAATGATATACTTGTATTAGCTGGAGATGTTAGTGAAGAGAGAATGGAACAAGTACACGACTTAATTAAAGACCAAGCGGTAAATACTGCTAACTTTAACTCATCAATGAGAAAACTAGAAAGAGAACTGGAGAAAAAAAATGAGAAATCTAAATAGCAACTATGGAGAGATTCATTCTCTTCTCGATGAAGATGAATGTTATACAGTAGGAACTAATGACGGAAAGGAATTTAGAAGAGTAGTGTATAAAGGCACTAAACTTTTGAATGGGAAACCAATGATGGTATTTACTACGGAAGACAATAGTCGACTGACAATAAATCCATCATTTCATACATTTACAATAGAAGAACTTCCATTGCCTCAACCAGAAGATTTGGGAGTATTAACAATAAAAGGAGAACATAATGGGTAAAATCTCACAAAAAGATACACAAGATTTAGTCGAAAGCGGTATCTTATCAAAGAAAGCACTTTCTGAAATGACAGATAAGGGGCTTGTGGCTAAGAATAAAAATGCTGTTCGCAGGTTTATGAAAACTGCTGATGGTAAATTCGTAGAACCAAGTCTATATTTTCGTGGAGCTAAAGGAACAAAGCCATCTAAGAAGATGACAGAGTTCACCACTGAATATCAGAAGCTTTTAGAGCAGTATACAACAACAAACACTAAATAGGAGTAATAATGGCAAAAGCACTTGACGCTATCTTTGACCCGTCACAACAATGGGTTCCAACGCAAGAAGGAACATATCCAGCTCACATAGCATCTTTATCAACTAAAGAAGTTAATACAAGGGCAGGAGAAGCTATTGTCGTGAATATGACATACAAAGTAGCACCTGAAGTAGTAGAAGTCACACAACCAGTTTGGGAAATGGATGGATATAACTACAAAAGAGATGAAAGCGGAGAAAGAATCCCAGTCTTTAATGGTGGTGGTTCTCAAGCCGAAACTAACTGTGGACATTTAAAAGACAAGACTCTATATGATAATGGTTTCTTTGTCTTCACTGATACTTCATCAGCTAGTAAGAATAGTAGATACTTTCAATTACTTGAAAATCTTGACATTAGTTGTGAAGATGATAAAGGAATTAAAAAGTTAGTTCTTATTGAAGAAGAAGATGTTGTTGGTAGACCAGTAATGGTTACAACTAGGAAACAGGAGTATGTTACTAAAGAGACTCGTGATTTACCAGTAGACCAACAAGAGAAACGTGCTACTTTTAAAGTAAATACCATAACAATATGGGAAGAAGGAGAGATTTTATCTCAAGATGAGATAGATGATGACGTTCCTTTCTAAATAAAAAAAGGGTTTTTATTGTATAGTACAATGAAAGTAAATTAGAGACGAGGGTAGCTAGATGATATATAACTTATCTCTCTCTCGTCTCTCCCTTCGTTCTCCGAAAGGCTACCCTCAAAATTTCAAAGGAGAGACAATGCAAGAATCAACAGCAACCATAAAACTAACCAAGTCCGAAATAGAGTGGAATATAATAGCTCTTGTCTGGATGGAGAAATCATCCGAAGAGTTCCGAAGACCACATGATGCAACTATGTTTAGAAAACTAAAGAAAGATTTTGTTAAAATAAAAAATGATATAATAGATGGAGAAAAGAACCTTGAAGCCGAAAACAAAAATGAAGAAAAAATTAGAACAGGCTCACAATCTTGCGAAGAGTGCATTGATTGATAAGCCAGAATGTAAACCATCGGAAGGATTCCTATATATAAAGGATGTGTCTGTTGGAGAATTAGTCGATACTGATAGTGGGCTTAGAGCCGTTGTTATAGACAACAATGAAGTATCCACGTCAGTGTTGGTACTTAAAGCTGATAACCACCCACAAAAAGATAAAGATTTTTATCTTGGTAAGCATAGGTGGGGAAATGAAACCGAAGTTAAAATAATAGGAGATTAATATGCCTCAAATAGCAGAGCCAATAACATCATTAGAGCAAGAACTTGAATTACGAATTGAATGGCTAGAAAAAGGATTAAAAGAAATTGCAAACAAAACACTGGGTTTAGATGATATAATACAAGCAATATTAGATGGAGAACCAACAACAGCCGATGAGCATAATGTTGTTCGTATATCTGATGTAAATAAAGAAATAGCAAAAGAATGGAATAGAGACAGAGAAGAAAGAATAAATAAAGAGAGCAAGTAAAATGGGCACTCATAAATCTATGGATGCTAAATCAGCTGACAATAATATAAAATATTGTAAAAGCTGTAATAAATGTTGGGAGATTCAGTTGATGAATAATTTTAGAAAAAGAGAGAGAAAGCTTATTTATTATGAAGACTTCCCTAATTATGGAAAAGTAAAAGAAACATGCGATGCGTGTAAAGGAGAACATAATGTCAAAAATGTCATGGATAAGTTATTTGTGCGAGAACAACTTGAAGGATGAATTGATTGAAGAAGTTGGAGTTGATTATGCTAATGGATTTTTAGAAGCACATAAACAAATGAGAGAGAGAAAAAATGAACCTGCCTTTAAAGTATTAAATAAGATACACAACAATATGCAGAAGGAGGTACATGATGCAAAAGTGTCCAGCGTGCGGATACAATCAAAAAAATAACCCAAGAATGGGTGCTGATATGAATAGGATTTTGAAGTCTAAGAACAGGAAGACAACAAAAATCTTAAACAAAATAGCATCTATTATAATGAGAAATGTGCCATCTGAAACTAGATTAAATTACTATCAATTTTTATATGGCACTCAAACAATAGAAGATAATGTATTAGAATGGGCTATTGAAACATATTACCAATCAAAACACTTTGAATATGGTAAAGGTTTTGCTTATTTAAGAAGCATAGCTCAGAATAGAGATAAGAATGTAGATACATTAAGAAAAAACGAGAGACAGAGACTGGGTTCAACCCCACCTGTCTATGAAGGAGAAGAAGAATGAAGAAGAAAAAGAATATCCCAAATAACTTTAGAGGCAAGGAAGATAAGTTCTGGTCTAATATAGTTAAAGGATTAAAGAAATTCTTAGAATCACCATTTAAATAACAAAAAAGGAGAGAGATATGTTACAAGATGCAATGTTCCCAGTAGAAGAAGTACCAGCAATTGGTGTTTATGACAATGGAGCTGAAATAGACTCTAGTGGATACAAGTTTATAGTGAGACCAGACACAGGTGCGGTATTAAGTTGTATGACAGACAATTATAGACTTGTGAAAAATGAGACAATAATAAAAGCAGCAGAACCTATTATAAATAAATATAAAGGCAAATTAAAAGAAGTAAATGTATTTGGTAGTGGTCATTCAACACATATGAGTTGGCATTTCCCAAATCACTTAGTTAAGATTGGCAAAAATGATGAGATGACACCTGAAATTGTTATAGGAAATAGCTATAATGGTACAGTTGGAGTTAATATAATAGCTGGAGCATTTAGATTAGTATGTTCAAATGGACTTGTTATAGGCATCGTTGCATCTAAATACAAGAATAAACACATTCAATCTAATATATCTTTAGATGATTTTGATAGTGTTATATCTGAAACAATGGATAAAACAAAGTTAATTTTTAAAGAAGAATTTCCTATACTACAGGGGACAAATTTTAAAGATAAACATATCATTAATTTCTTAAAGATGTTCCCAATACAGGCAAATGAAATGGTTACACAGGCATTAATAGCTAATAGACCTAAATCATTTTGGGATTTATTCAACGTAGGGACTAACGTACTTAGTCACCACATGAATAGAAATGCTCAATCCACTCATGGAATCGAAGGAAGATTGTATCCTGCAATTAAGAAGTGGGCTGAAAAAGAGGCTGAAGTTGCCATCGCTTGATTGGTACGATTGCCCCATTGTTATACCTTATTATGGTGGTAAGTATATGTTGAGCAAGAAATTTGTTCCACTTATACCCCACCACGATAGGTATTTTGAGGTTTTCTCTGGAGGTTTATCAATGTTCTTCAGGAAATCTAAAGCAGAATGGAACGTACTAAACGACAAAGACAACAACATTGTTAACCTTTATATGTGTATTATACATAAGCTGGATGAGTTAGTAGAAATACTAAATTGGCTTCCCAAGTCTAGAGAATTATTCTTAGATTTCAAGGTTGAGGTGCAAGATAAACGTGAGATAGAGATACCTGACCCAATGAGAGCGGCTCAATATTTCTATTGCATTAGACACAGTTTTAATAAATTAATTCACACCCCATTATCTATGGTTAAAGATTGGAATAAGAATTGGGAGACAGAGTTTAAATACTCAAGGGAAAAGATAGGTGGAGCTACGATAGAGAACCTTGATTTCGCAGAATTAATTGATAAATATGAGCCTCGGTCTGGTGACTTTTGGTATTTAGACCCACCATATTTTGTTGCTCACGAAAAAGGCAATAAATACTATCAACATAATTTTAATGCTGATGACCATTTAAGATTAAAAGAGAAGGTAGATAAGATACACGAACATGGTGGAAAGTTTATGGTTAGCTATGATTATAGAGATGAAGTAAAAGAACTTTATAAAAACTATGATGTTAGAACAATAGACTTAAAATACGCAGGAGCTACAGATGAAGCAAAGCAAAAAGAACGAAAAGAATACTTAATAATAAATTATGAACCTGCTAACCAAGTAGGTTTGTTTTAAAAAGGAGAGAATATGTCTGGAGAAAAAATTAAAGAGTTACCATCATCATCTGAAGCAGAACAAGCTTTATTGGGATGTATCATACAGGGAGGTGAAAGAGAGCAGGAAATTGCTATGGCTTGGATAAGAGACAGCAATGCTTTTTACACAACAGATAATAAGCATATATGGAAATCAATGTCTGAGTTATATAAAGATGGAATAGATATAGATATAATAACATTAACTAACAAAGTAAAAGATATTTATGGAGATAGTAAAGCATATTATATTAG
>Ga0080013_1004349_pt1 | contig 14028 bp, 37 predicted proteins | sample ETNvirenome_6_85_FD_69236 | JGI IMG/M metagenome (GOLD analysis project Ga0080013, IMG submission 69236) | Marine viral communities from the Pacific Ocean - ETNP_6_85 (SPADES assembly) (version 2) | ecosystem: Environmental > Aquatic > Marine > Oceanic | place: Pacific Ocean | collected 2013-06-19
TAGTCCTAATGGAATGTGCATATCCTGCGCTATTATATGGTGAACCGTTATACGTGAATAGCACTTGCGCTGAATCTGTGCCATCAGACGCATCACCAGAGCGGAGTTGTAAAGATTTGCTGCCTACATTGCTGCCGTCTACATCTAGCAACACCTGCGGATCCTCTATTCCGATGCCGACGCTTCCATCATTGTAATAAATACTTGATCCATTAACATCCCACGAACCTGTTAAATCTGGAATGCCTGTCAATCCGGATCCATCACCGTAAAAGTTAGATGCGCTTATAATGGAACCAGTTATTTGAGTCGCCTCAACACTAGAACCTGTCAGCGCAGATCCGGAGATGACTTGAGTAACGTAAAGCGAACCAGTGACGCTAGCGTCACCAACGTGGGCTCCATCCCACTCTGCTGTTACGCCGGTTATGCCACCACCATCCCCCGCAAACGAACCAGTGAATGATCCGCTTACGCTAGATGAGTTGATTTTCAGTATGTGACTTGAGACAGTAGAAGCGTCAGACTCTTGACCGGTGCCTATAACAAGATTATCGCCAGAAGGAGTGAGATAGAAATTCTTCTCATCTCCATTCATGGTGATAATCTTAGATACTAATCTATCTTCTCTTTTTTGTCCCATTCTAATCTATAAGTAGGTTCGAATCAGAAGTAATACAACAAAGAGAGGTTGGGAATTGGAAAGACTCCCAAGAATTCTAATCCGTGATGACTGCCGAGGCCAATTGAAGTTGATAGCGGCAGATCAAAAGACAATCCCACCGTATCCCATAAAATTATTTCTATACCCAAACCGATGCCTAGGTTAGCAATCGCCCCGTAAGTAACAGTCTCAGGAATGTGTATGCAGTTCTCTTCTCTGCCGGTGTCTTCATTCCAGTTGCACATGTCCCACTCGCCCATCACTGTGCGATTGAAGAACGTGCCCACACCCGTAAGACCATAGATCCTGGCATTGCGGATGCTGGCAAACGTATACGTCGCTTGTGCGCCCACAGACGCCGCCATGAGATCTTGTGGGGTGCCGAATGCACCTAGAGTCAATTGATACCCCAGCCCCATAGCAGAATGGTATTTGTGGGTAAGCCCTATGCCCGATGTCGCACCAGCGGTTACACCGGCACCCACGTAGCTACTTGTGTAGGACTCTTCAGCGTCTGCTTCAACAGTTGTCGCGCTCAGAGGAGCGGCGAAAATTAATAAAGATAATAGTAAAATGCTTTTCATAAAAAAATATCCTCCCTTGGAGCGGGAGGATAGCATACTTTTTGTTTGTGTTTAATATGGTAAAATTTTATCTACCACCGAAAGTACCTAATATCTTATGTAAAATACCATTCACATCCTGCGGATCCCTCGTGCCAGGCAACTTATCAAAAGCCTTATCTATTGCATTCTGCACTGCGGTCATATCTATTTTGCTAAACCTTTGTTCGACCCCTTTGGAGTAGTCAGCCACAGCCCCCTCCTCTCCCTTGGTTTCCATATCCTTAAGAGAAATATCTACCAACCTCTTTACGAGATCCAGCTGATCACCGCCACCGGCAGCAAGTGCTCTGCGCAAATTAAGTCTCTCATTCTTTCTGGTTTTTTCGTCCCCCATGAACTGTTCGAAAGTTATTGCATCTAGATTCCGCATTTCATCATTAAGTAATGCAAAGAGGACTTGCTGTTCCGTATTGTTATCCAATCCTGCATCCAAGATTTTTTCCACATCCGCGACAGTTGGCACCCCAAACGCATACTGGGACATTGTTTTTTGATCATCGGACCAGAGCCCAGAATCATGTAATGTTGCTATCTTGCTCAAGATATTATGAGCGTGACCATCTTGAGCAACGCTCATAAGAAGTTTACGAGACATTTCTTTTTGCAGCTCAAGTCGCCCATATGCAAACATGTCGTCTGCGATATCCTTTTCTACTCCGCCAGAAGTAACGTCCATTCCCATTGCGCTGGATGCTTTATCAGCCATTTTCCGAAGAAATCCAACTTCCTTAATTCCTTGCTTTTCCATAAGTCTCTGGAACAGTGCTTCGTTTCTTTTGTTAAAATGCTTTTTCATGGTTTATTCTCCTTTTGAGCGGAATTTTTGAATAGCGGCGTCATGCTCCATTCCCTTCAGCCTTTCTGGCGGCACGTCTGGATGTAGTTCTAATCCAAAGCGCTTTAAAGCTTCGATGGGATAATTTTCCAGTGATACGACAAATTTGGTACCTTGATCGGTAAATATCTGTATCTGTCCTTCAACAGGCGCACTATAATATTGTGCCTCTTCGTTTTCCGGATCTCCACCTGCGGCCTCAATTGCTTGCTTCATCCCCATAGTATATCCCACAGGATCCCAGTCTCGTTCATTGATTGGTTTTGGATTCTTATATCCCCACGATTCCATTAGACGCTTGTTGAGAGATTCGTTTTTCTTGTTGAGGTGTTTTTTCATAGTTTAATCCTCCAGGGATGCCATTAGATGATATAAGTAGTATTCAGGAGCGCAAAACTTAATTAAGAATCGTCCTTCACTTTCTTGCGGCACAATTTCTTATTTTTTTCTTTCTTTCTGTCAACATGAAGTCCGCTCTTTCTGGGATTGCAGATCATCTTTTTTATAAAAACATTTCTATTTTTTATTTTCTTCATGACGCCTCCTAGAACCTATAATTAGCAATAAGCAATTCGTTTTCCATGTGATCTTTCCTTGAAAACAAGTTTCAAAAAAATAAAATAACATATTTGTTCGTTTTTATCAAGAGATTTTTATTGTAGCTTGAGGGGTCGATTACCTGGCAAAGTCTCTTCTTCGCTGCCCGCAGGAGGGGTTGCACCCAGGTGCTTTTCCAAAGTCTTCTTTATCATGTCCACAATCTCTGGATCTGTTAACGCAATGCGAATCGCTTTAATAATCTTCTCTTCGCTAGCGGCATCCAGCCCTGTATCTGAGACGTGGCCTATTTTCTTTTCGGCCGCCTTCCATTCTTCAGAACCTACTGCTGGCGGTCCAGTACGCTCTTTGGAGTCTGTGCTACTTTGAATTCTTTTTTTAATATCGTGAGCGGTCAGTCCGCGCTTTCGGATATCATCAGCGGACACAACTTGTTCAGAAAGCTTTTTTATTGTTATCTTCATGATACATTAATTAGTTTCCTATTTCGTTTCAGTCTTCTTCGCTTTCGCCGCCTTACGCTTTGTAAGGTGAGCGGTGAACGCCCACTTGATTTTTCCGTCATGCAACACGGAAGAATACAACTCTCCCAGGTGCAACAGTTTCATAAACTTGCATTCTCTCGCCGAATCTTTATACCAGTCCAGGTGATGTTTCCTAACAACATTCTTTTTTACTCTTACCATGTCACCGACTTTCATTTATTAACTCCAATCCATCTTCTGCATATACGCGCACCATATTGTTAATAACAACCACCCAGCAGAAGCGAATCCTTGAATATGGCTCAATAACAACTCCAACTTCGCCAACGCTTCCACCTGGGCCAAAGCCTGTTGTTTGGATTAAATCTCCAACCTTCATTGGCATTTTTTTCTTTCGCTGGTGTGTCATAATGTTTTCCTCTATTTCAAGTTCTTTATAAAGCGCTTTCTCGCTCTTTTGTTTGTGGCAAGATTCTTTAATTTTTTTGGAGTTGTCCACGCTACGTGTGGGGCGCAAAGCAGCTTTGGCCGCCACTCACACTCAGATGCATCTCCGCCCATCCACAGAACCTTAACTGTGTATTGTAGTTGTGACATGGCGTGAGCATCAATGCACACCACCACACCACACCCTCTGCCATAGTCATACCCGCTCTCAACAACTAGATCTCCTTCCTTTAGCATGCTTCCTCCGAGAAACGAGCTCGAACGATCTCCACCTGGGTTGATCGCAGATACATTTTTTTCCCCCGATGAACAACTGATACCCAGTATCTCCCTAAGTTTGATGCGTCATGTTTCCCAACAAGCAAGATGGGGGTGCCCTGTTGATACAGTTTTACTTGCCACTGAGGATCTCCTGTTGAAATCTGTCTCACAATTACCGAATCTCCCACATTCATTTGATCTCTCTCTCCTCGCAGTGCTCTCCATAATAATGCCAGTTACATTGCTCGTCATCATAGTAGAAGCAACGATACTCATAGCAGCCATCGCCAACATACCATTCGCAGCACTCTCTATTCTCATAGACATCACACCACTCTGCGCGGTGCTCATAGGGTGGCTCGTTGCAACCTTCAACAGTACCTTCTCCCTCGACGTAGTGATCGTGGTAGTGGACGCGCTCTTCCTCGGTGTCATCCACCACGATAACACACCCACTAACCAATAGTAAATAAATGATCGCAATTTTTTTCATCTTACGCACTCCTTTTCGGGTTTTCACGATTTTTTCTTATCCTCTTGCAGCTGTCATCAAGAATTTTACCCCACTCAATTGTGGCAGGATAAACATATTTCATAACGTTCTTGTCAACAAGCGCATGTTGGTTGGCGTCGATCATCCAAAACAACTCATTAATCACCTTCGGATTTATAGAGGGTTTCTCTCCCACGTAAATAGCATAACGATTATTTAGCTTGCATTTGTCATAGATGAATCCAAACTTCACCATATCGCCTTTAGAAATTTCCATTACTTCGCCTTACAAATTTCTCTTGCAGGATGTCGCAAGGTGCGAGGGCCGCGCCAGTGTCGAAACCATTGCACGTCATAGTAGGCAGTCTCGGTATGAAATTTGCCTTTACCAACAACAATTCCAAATCCATAATGATTTGTGCCAACTTTTGGAAAGATGCTAAGCTCAAACCCCTCCAAGTGCACAACCATGTCCCCAACCTTAATCATCTCCATTCTTCTTCCTTCTTGTCTTCGACATGTGTATATCCACCGATCAGCCAACCATAGGCGCCCGACAGATAGTTGCATATCGCTTCGTTCAACATGGCAGCATCTGCCAACTCTTCTTCATCCAACTCCTTGGCATCAATCGTTACAGCATCAGGCAATTCAACTTCTTGCCCATCCGTTTCCCAGTCAATTTCACATATCTTTATTTCTTTTTTCTCGCAACTCATTTTTTTCCTCTCTTTTCGGTGTGGGTAGAATTGGATACTTCCTACAGAAAATATCCAAGCCTATGTATGCTAAACAAAATACCACGAACGATTCAAAAATCATATCTCTATTCTCCTTTCGTGGTTTCATAAGCGAACTCCAAGCAGGAGTAAGTGTCATTGAAATATACTCTACGAAAACCGTCATCAAACCAGTATACTTCAACCATATCCTTCTCGCCTAGGCGGCATTTTCTTTCTCCAAAAACAATCCCATATGTATGGTGGGATGGATGCGTAACTAAATCACCCATTCGAAAAGGAATATAAGTTTCTTCAGTTGCCATTCTTTAACTTCTCCAACGCAGATGGGTGGCATTTTGTTCCTAACCGAACGTGATCGGTGTCGGTATTGCTTGGTTGCTTAACCCAGTGCACATAGAACCACTTGGTGGGTTCATCGTTCCACCAGTTATCTCCTCCGCTCGCGAAATCCGTAAGACGACCCTCACCATCTTCGTCGTCCCATCCCATTCTTTTTATCACACCCAGCGATCTCCCATGCCGAAGACTACTATGCTCCACCAAGTCACCAATATTGAAGTTGGGTTTTCTATCCCTCCAATCAACCACTATGGTTTCACCATCTTAAGTTTTTGATACGCCGCATGGGCGCGCTTCGCTTGGTTGCGGTTAGACTCAAGCAGATCTGCTTGCTCTCTTGCCTTTCTAAGTCGTGCTTCCTTCAGAACGCCCCGTTTTTCGCGGAATTTTGTCGCGGTTTTTTTCCACGATTGGATGTCATTATGCCTATCTTCGCTCTCTTGGTAGAGCCAGCTGTGCCGCGCCCTCTGTTGAGCTTCCTTTGTTAGTCTTACTTCGCCACCTTGCGTGGCCATGTTGGTGTTTTTCTTTCTCATCTTGTCGCCTTTCTCGCGATAACCTAAAGAGATTATTTTTTTCCTAAACATACACATCAAAATCGTGATAGTGTTCCACTTCAAGCGAGTCTACATGTGTATAATAGAACATCTTGTTTTCGGAATGCCACCGAACCTTTAAGATTTTGCATGCATCAGTAGTCTCATCTCCACGAAACACTTCTATCTTCTCCACGAATCCGACGTGATCAGTTACCCTATGCTTAACTAAAGATCCTGCTTCGATTGCAGTCGCTTCCATGTTTGGCATCTTCTTATCCTTTCTACGCGGCCGCATTCACCCACTCGTCAATCTCATCAGCGAGAAATTGAGGAATCAATTCTTCTTTGGTAACAGACGCAGCGTACTTGGCGCGTGGTTGCATAAACCATCTTCCTGGCTCTTCCTCTGCAAACTTCTCCAGAACCATCCCTGTCGCCCACATGCGCAACTGAGACAACGAGAAAGAACAACTCAATGCTTTGTGCATGCACTTAAGCCTGGCAAGCTCCTCCTCTCCCCTCCTCCAGCAAGATGGATCGTCGCTGTAGGAGAAATACCAGTCGTGATACATTAGTTGTTTCTTAAATTCTTGTTTCGTCGTGTTCATCTTGCTCTCCTTTTTCTACTGCTAACAGTTCGTATACAAAATGCTCAGACATCGCTTCGACTGGAAACGTCCATTTAACTTTCACAAGTGGACACCCCCAGTATGATGTAACGTCTGGCGGATGGTAGCGTCCCATGGGAGGTGTGACATTCGCCACCACACCAATATACGCGCTACCATCCGGCTCTGAACGGTAAAACTTTACCAAGTCTCCCGATTTCCATTTGCTCATCATTTTGCCTTCCTGTATGCATCAAACCAGCCTGGGCCACTGGTGTCCTCTCGCTGACAATGCTCTTGCGCTTCTTCTAGCGTGTAACCATAATCAATGACTTGTTCTTCGCCTTTGAAATAGAACCTTACAATGTTATAATATTCCGTGTCTTCCATCTTCTTATCCTTCCTTGTTAATACCAATTCCAATCATAGCCGCTTGGCTGATGATGGTATGTCTTTGGATCTTTGCCTTCCGGCGCAATCTGATAACTATAAGCCCAATGGCCATTATCCAACCCAACCACCACACGGTTTTCCTTTACCAACTCCCAACTCACTTCCTTCTTGTAATCGTCGCCATACTTCTCACCTGGGTTGGTGGTAACTGTGAGGTGGGTTATTTTCGCTTTTTCGATTGGCGCCGATCCCCACTCACCTCGCCAACTAACTGCATCGTCTATTTTTATTAACATGTTCTCAACTCTCTCTCTTTTTTCGCACTACACACTGCAAAAGATATTTTGCTTCCCAATTTGTTAGATGTCGCGATCTTACGGTTTGTGCTAGATCTTCGTAACTAGCGTGTTTTGTGAGGTTCGCGTGGGCGCTTTTGATTGAATTTTTGCTATAAAATCGAACCTTGCGGCCGCCCGCATCCTCAACAGATGCCGATTTTATATTGTAGCGCTTGGCATTAGCTATTTGATATAGCCCAATAAAATAAGGCGCCCTTTCAATAATCTCTTTGAAAAAAAGCAAACTACTGTGATATATATATTCTTTTGCTTCTCGACTAGTAAGCCAATCGCTGGCGGTATAATAATCGCAAACGGTTGGTTTCTTGGTGGCATTATCTGTTAGCATGCTCTCTACTCTCTCTCTCTTTTTTCTGGGCATTTTTCTGGGTGCCCTTTTTAAATCTGGCAAAATTTCTGAGCGCTATCTTGAACGTATCTAGCCCGGCATTTTGCGTGGTGCATGTCTGCGACTTACATTCGGGGTGGGGGGGAGGCCTCCCCCTTGTGCACCCTTAGCGCTGCAAGAAACACATAAGTTCTTTATCATCTTTCTCATAGTAGCATGCGCTGCATATCAATCCACCCTTATCATCTTCCATGATGCTGGTTTCATATTCGCTAGCGTGACATATCTTGCATGCATCATCACTGTCGTCGTATATATCTGGCATAGTGTTTCTCTTTCTCTGTTTAAGTTTATTATTTTTATGTATCGATCAAATGTTATAGGTAGAGGCGCCGCAACTGTTCCATGTGCACATGCCAGCGTAACAAGTCAACGCCTTCTAGGATAGATGTATCTGGATTAGGGTTAGATAAGATCCACTCTTGCTCGCATGTGCTTAATGGCAATGGTGAGTTAAGGATGGATTGCTTACGCTCTACTAGGTTGGTGTGTTGTTGGTTTAGTTGTTGAGAGATAGTCATATTATTTCTTCGCTTTCTTGGTGGTTATACGTTTCTTTTTTAATTCTTTTGTCTCGCCGATAATATCAAAGACCATCTTTAAATCGTTTGGCGTTACATAACGGTGCGCTTGGTAGCGTTCTTTAAGTTTACCGAGTTCTTCTTTTTGATCATCGGTTACGTTGCGATATTCAGAGATATAAGTAAGCACACCGTATAGGCTACCTATCTTATTTCCCGCGTATCCAATTGTGTTGTATGTCCAGGGCATGTGTTATTGTCCTTCTTCTGGGTTAATGGTTAACTGTTTTTCGAGGTTATGTATAGATATGTTAGCATGGCTGAGGTTCTTCTTGTAGCGCGCAAAGGTTGCACCCGCATCGTTATTGGGATCCTTGCGGGAAAGAACCTGCTCTAAATCCTTTTTATATTCCTCAATGAGAGATAATAGATCTCGCGGGAATGTTGCTTCCCCAGGGGTGTATAGCATGTGTAAAGTTACTTGTCTCATTGTTCTTCTTCTCCCAGGGATTCTATTTGCCCAACAGTTCGCCGATAGTATATCCGCGTCTGTTAGACATTTCGTTAGTGATGACTGCAAACAGTTCAACAAGGTGTGAATCGGTTAGCAGGTTAGCTTCAGCAATAAGGTCGCGAACGATGATGTTCACCATCGCTTTAGCGTGATCTTCTTCAGACACCAACTTGCGGCCCGACATAATGCGCACCTCGTTTTGGTAGTCTTCTTTGGTAATCGCTCTTTCTTTTTTGGGCATGTTATTCTCCAGCTTTCTTGCTTGTATTCCAGCGACAAGGGAAAGCTTTTCCCTGGTATGCGCTGATCACTTCGCTGTGGATTGTTTCGGTGTTGTAGTCGTCCTCGGGATATGCAGCGGCGTAATCCGCATCGTCTGCACGACGGCATTGCTCCTGGGTTACCGCTTCATAGAGACGCGCCAAGTTCTCGTCGGTAATGTCCCTAGGGTTGCGGCACAAGTCGGCCGCAATAATGTTGATCGTGCTGCGGCGCGTGGCTTCTTCAGAGAATGATTTGCCTAGGTATTTCATCGTGTTCTCGCTTCCAGGATCATCAAAGTGATCTCTTCTTTAGGGTTACCATAACCATATCACAGACAGATCACCCCGTCAAGTATAATCGTCGTGCAGATCTGTCTTTTTTTGTATAATGAATTCAACTACTTGGAGGATCGCCGCAAACCCGCATTAAATAGCGCCTATTTACAACCCCTTGATATATATAAGGAAAAAAGTGCTTAAAAAAGGTTGTATTTTGCTCTAAAGTGTGCTTAGCACCACCCACTATTTGCCTCTTTTGCCTATCATCCCTAGAATCTCGCCTTTTCATTATATCTTTTATTATAAACCCCATAGAACAGGGAGAGCATAACCATTTATGTTATATGGTGCTATTATTATATCCTTATACCTTTAACACCGTACAACCTTCTTCAATATAATCCTTTTCAAGCCAATCACAATTATTATAATCTAATACATAAACCTTATATGGATCTGGTCTATCCTTATCTATGTCTACAATCATTCCTGTCTCTACTGGATATTCTTTATCCTCAAGAAGAGTTCCTATTGGAAGCCATGGCTTATTAGTCCTCTTTTTAATCTTTTTCATAAGTTGTCCTCGTGGATCTTTTTCATACTTTGTGCACCATATTGGTGATCGCATTTTTATTTTACCTCTGCGAGACTAGTCTTCCAATTCCACTCATCTATCGTGAATCCCGGATCTTCATCGCTGTCGGGTATCCACCACACCCTAACCATCCTGGTTTCTTCTTTGATGACTACCCCCATTCCAAACATACCCCCTTCATCACCTCGACATCTTACCAAATCACCAATTTTCATTCTTTATTGCTCTCGCCTCTTTTCACTCGCCTCTTATTACTCGCGCCTCGAATGTGTTAGTCAGCGTAGATAGCGCTTCCTCCGCTTCCGCCAAGCATCTTGTTTGATCTTTCATCACATCCAGCAGCTCAGGGTGGTCTGCAACCGCTAGCGGGTCTGTTAGATACAACTCCAAGGTGGCCACATGCTTCTTTATCTGTGCCTCATAGTGAGACTTGAGCGCTTCATAAAAACCGACATTAATTTGTTTCTCTCTATTCATTTTTCTTTCCTTCTTTATATTATAGATTGTTTAAAGCAACAATCCCCACCAATATTAGAGTTACCATCATTATTACAAAACCAATATTCATTATTATATCTGTCATTCTTTCTCGCCTCTTCTTTCTTTTGGATAAAATCCTCTAATCCATTGTCCCATATCAACCAACAAGTAATCATCATGATAATAGTGTTCGCCGTTTGGCATAACGATCACATACTCCCTCTTGGCTCCATTTCCATACCACCTGGGGAAGGGATCTCCCTCTTCCTCTCTTACCAAGAGATAATTCATTGTATCCAACTGAGATGGCTCTTCATACTTCGCACATAACATAACATGCTTATCAATCTGCTTCCATGTCATGGGAATCTGCATTAAGATATCCTTTTTTTTTAATCTTTATGTCTTCTCGCCCAAATAATAAGAGCGAGCAGGGGTGATTTAGTGATCTGCAAATGGAGAAAAATCGGGCGAAAAAAACGGCGCGGATCGGCGTTGACGTATCGTCTTACCATGTCCATATCTAACACCTTCATTCAAAACTTTTCTTTACACTCTCTCTAATGAAAGGTGGTTATGTCATCTTCCGAAAGAAGATATTCTCTACCCTCGCTATCTCTCACCTTATACACGGGAGGAACAAAGTGATCGAAGATTGCCACTATCTCTGCTCTCTCTCCCCAAATTATATCACTAACTTTATCGCCTACATCTCTCATCTTGTTTTCACCCTTCTGCGCATACCCCACCTTCTTCTTGCTGGGCATGCCGCCTCTCTAGCACTCTTTTTCGGCGCGCCGCTCTAATTCGCTTATGCGAATCTCTGCGTCTTCTAATTTCTTCTTTATCTTGCGATACTCTTGCACTGAGTTTGCGTGGCGTTGGTAGTGTCTCGCACTCAACATTCGCACCTTCTCGGTTTCTTCTCGGGCGTTATCATAGCTCACAAGCAGTCGCATTAATAACATAATACTTGGAATGGGACGCTCGCGTAAATCTTTTATCTCTCTCTTGGAAAGAGGAGTTTCCTTGATTCTCATTTTTTTCTATTTCTCCCGATTTATCCATTAACAGCGACCCTTACAGCGTTCTTGAGTCTATCTATGTACCCAGAGTCACGCTCAGGGAAGCTGATTTCGTTTCTAAAGTCTATAACCCTAAGCATGGCATCCATGAGAGGGTAGCGCTCTCCAAGTTCATCAGAGAGCAACTCCATCGCTTTCAGCTGCTTCTTCCTGGCGAGCGCAAAGACATCTCTGGGCGGGATCCCAAGAGCGATAAAGTCATCTTTTAAAGATTTGAGCATCTCAAACTGCTTCATGTATCCAAAGAATTGCCACACTATCAGTTCCACCTTTTGAACGGTGGACATTTGCGATAACACTTTGGGCAAATACATTGTGCCCAACGCAACGTGTCTCGCCTCATCTCTCTCATACATTACCAGCAAGTCGGATAGAATCGGATCAACGTTCTTCTCTCTTACCAATTTAAACAGCGTAAGCGCCATTGGCTCCACCATGAGTTGCATTCCCAGCAGCATCTTGGCCACCGTGTCCGCTTCCAATATGGATCCTAAAAATTCCTCTGCATTCTTCTCTATCCTCTCGGGAACATGCCCAAGTAGTTCAAGGTAATCTCTCATAACATAGTAGTGACGCGCCTCATCGTGCGCCTGTGATGTCGCTGCCATGCGCGCCTCATCATCATCTATGGCGAGCACTAGAGCAGAAGAAATCTTCCAAGCTGCTAACTCTCCCCACAAAATGATACCAAATATGTTTTGCAATACTTGAGCGTCATCATCGGACATCTTTGGGGCCCCGTGCTTCTCTATGCACTCCTGCAAAAACTCTTTGCCGTCCCAAATATTCTTCTGACCCTTGTGATATAATTGCTCTATTCTGGCGTCTAGTTCAGTCATTTTTAGATGACCTTTCTCTATTGGTCTACTACAACCACGTCCATATGTCCTGTGGCGACATCACCTTCGGTGGTGGTAGTAAAATTTATTCGCTTTGCGGGTGGTTCACCTTCTGGTGTTTCCAGCTGTTCTACCTCGATCTCAACCATGTTTACTATATCATCATACGTCCATTCTCGCGGCATCATACCAGAGCATACAATCGCCTCCACATAAAGATCTTCTTTCTGTCTCTGCACTGTTGAGGGCAGAAAGCGATGCACATATCCTGGTTCCATCTCCGGGCTACCAATTCCTCCATAAATGGAGAACCCAACCATCGCAGATCCCTGCGCCCCCAGCATAACAAGCTCAACTGAGGTGAAATCGCCTTCATCAAATCCTTCAATGCTGGTAGGGGAATTGTCAATATCTCTTACCTCTCCGATGTCCCCGTTCAGAAGACTGCCAACAATGTCAACAAAAACGTCATCAGAATTAGAAAAGAATCCATACTGATCATATCCTATCATCTGCGTATCGCCCGGTGGAGACTCGTATTCCCTTTGTGTCATGCACCCCGAAAAGAATGCCAGTGACATAATAAGTGTAAATAAGTTTTTCATGCTTGTTCCCCCTTCTCCATCTGCTGGAGAATCTTAGTGGATGGATCACCATCATCGTTGACGCCATCATCATTATCGTTGGCGCCGTTTTCATCCGCATCCTCAAGTTCGCCTTGGCCTCCGATTAAGTGATACTCTTCGAGAGTCTCTTCTACCCCTTCAAGTGGCGCACCCCTAAGTGCATGCAGGCGGGCAGCAATTGCCTCAATTTCTTCTTTGATAATCTCTTTCAATCTTGATTTCGTTATCTTCATATTCTCTATGCTCCTTGTGCTTGCTCTATCTTCTTCTCTAGGTGCTTAACCAGCGCAGAAACATTAGCAAGCTTATTTTGTCTCATGTAAGATGTAAATTGTTGGAGGTAGGGGCGCATATATGGGCGACTGCGGGCACCCTGAAACTCTGTCCCGAAAATACTCGGCGCTTCATAGTTAAACCGCGTAAGACGCTCTATTATGTCATCAATGTCTTGTTCTGTAACTATTATTTGCCCTTCCAAAAACTTTCTCTTTATTTCCTTCTTCATGGGGTCTTCGTAAGTTGGCGGCTCTGTTTCGTGAAAACCCGGAGCCTTGGACCACTCGTATAAATCAGTCTTAACAGCAATCATATCATCTCTGCGCGGATAACCTTCCGAGGAGAGTTCGCCCCGCTCCAGCATACCAAGAACCTCCGCAAGTCCTGGTAGGAGCGAGTAAGTTGTCGCATTTCGCAGTTTGGTGTGAAAGGCGTCACGCTCTTCCCCTCTAAAAGTAGTCTTTGCCGGATCCACACCGGCTTCTTTTCTTATCTTCTCAAGTTCGTCATAGGTTACTGCCGATAATTGTTTGTTCATGTAAAACTCGTTTTCTTTCTCTTCTGTTGGGATTATCTTTAGGGGTATTCCATTAGACTGGGCGTAATCATTTATTTCTTTCAGGGCGAGAATATCGGGATACTTAATGCTCTGGTTGGGGATGTATTCATATTTTGTCATTTTCCCCGCCCCAATGGCATCAATCATGCTATCCACGTCAGTTGCCCTTCCTTTGAAGATGGGAAGATAGACAACAATCTCTTTAATGTAATCAGCAGCACTCTCTATCCACGCTTCGTCTGTCACTATCCGG
>Ga0080013_1004353_pt1 | contig 14017 bp, 12 predicted proteins | sample ETNvirenome_6_85_FD_69236 | JGI IMG/M metagenome (GOLD analysis project Ga0080013, IMG submission 69236) | Marine viral communities from the Pacific Ocean - ETNP_6_85 (SPADES assembly) (version 2) | ecosystem: Environmental > Aquatic > Marine > Oceanic | place: Pacific Ocean | collected 2013-06-19
TATCAGCTTTTATATTTGTCCCTGATTTAGCGCCTACAGCCCCTACAGGAAAATATGATACTGCGCCAGTAGGCCCATCTGGATAATCAGTATTATATTCAGGAAGTTCTTCATCTCCTAAAATAAAATTTACAACTCGAAATCCTAATTTTCTAGCTTGTCTATCTACATCAGTTCTATAACTTCTTTGGTTCCCCCACCAATATCTCGGCCCATCATCAACAGCCCCTGAACCTATACCAGTTACATTAGACGCTTCTTTTATTATTTTAGAAAAATCAGTATTTTGAATGAAATGTAAAATTTGTTCTTCCGTTACACCAAAAGGATTGCTCGCTGGTGTAACATTTGGCTTTTTTATTAAACGCATTTTCATCGCTGATCTACCGTTTATCAATAAATCACCCTTTTCATTCCAATCAATCGTCTTCACAACAACTTTTTTATTTTTGAACCTCCCCATCAGAACTGTATCGCCTATTTCAACTGGTACTGTAATAGCTTCATTCCACATTTCTTTTTTAGGATGATTAACAACTTTCACTTTTATTTTTGGTTCATACCCTTCAGGTAAATTATTTTCAATTCCTATAAACTGAACTTGATCTGGCATTAAATATAAAACCATTTCTTTTGCATTCAAATTCATTGCAAGTTGACTTGATGTCCATAATTTATTTTGAGATCTTACTAAATCAAATTTTGGTCCTTTATCCTGTGTATGTTTATAGAAATTGACAAATAAATTTTCCCAATTATTCGTATCGTGAACGACATTTAATGCATTTATTAATCTTAATTCAGAAGATAATTTATCATTACCTCTTTGATAACCAGCTTCAGGATGTTCAATTCCGTGATTAGTTCTAACAACTGGTTCTTGATCTAAATTTTTAATTTTAACAATCGGTTTTACTCTACTTGTATTTTCTATTGCAGCTAATTTCTTGCCATTTCCAATAAAAGTATGTCCTTTAATTCCTCCATGATATGTAACTAATGACCTTACAGCATCTGATATACTGTCTTTACCTAGGGCTTCTCTAACTCTAACCCCATCTTTTGAAGGAGCTCTTGTCTTTTTAGATTTATTATAATCCTTTTCATCTCTCTTTACAAACAATGCAGTATTTACAATTCCAATACCATATTCATTCATTCCTTCAACCCAATCTGTATGGACGTCGACTACATAACATCTTTCAACTCCATATGAAGTTCTATCTCTAACTATTTTTAAGTGAGGTTTATAATTTCTATCTCTATTCTTTCCTAAAATCATTTCACCATTAAACATTTTAGCAATTGTTATGCATTCTTCAATATTTTGTTTTTCTTCGTCTATCGGATCAAAGTGATATTTTTTATTTGAATCAGATCGAGATCTCTCTTTATTAGTTTTTTTCTTCCATTTTTTCAAATCTTCTTTACTAGGATAACCATGACCTATTGCTGGGCCAGACCCTAGAGGCCAGCCAGAATCTTCTTCTAAATCATGAAGAATCTCTTTGCCCTTTCCATCAAACCATTTCTTTTTCTTTTTCATCTTATGAGTTGGAGTAAAAATCATAACATCTTTTGCATCAAAATCTTGTTCAAAAATTTGACTGAATCTATTGGTCATCACATTAAATACTCTTTTATCAAAATAGCCAAACATTTTTTTAAATCTTCGCTCTCTATCAGCTTTGTACTTCGGTGAACCGAGTAATTCTCTCATTGATGTTCCGCTAACTTCCATTCCACCAGCTTTAACTGATATATGCGGCGCTATTAAGACGTATCCATGCTCTTCATATCCGATTAAGTTATTTTTATTCTTTTTATAGTCTTGAAAGTATGTTCCTCCAGATAATCTACTGGCATCTTTCTTCCCTACAGCAAAAACAAGTGCTGTAGTGTCGGAATCGAACCTTTTCAATAAATTTACAGGTCTATATGGTTGTTTTTCTTGTGAAATTTTATTTTTTGGTATGCCCATCTTAACCATATGGGTAAGTTTTTCTTTAAATCCCAAAGGGTGACGAGGAAGTTGTCTAATACCAGATGTTACAATATAAACATCATCAAATTTTCTTTTCAAATGCTGATAAACAGCCTTATGATGTGGGCCGAACGGCTGAAATCTGCCGGGGTAGAGAGCTATAGTCTTCTTAATTTCCCTTTGTTCTCCAATTTGTTCCTTTTTATGTTTACTAATTTCAATTGCTGCGAGTTGAGCCTGGGCTTTTTTCTTCGAGCTGTGGGTACCGAGCCGGTTTCCTCCAGATTTTGGATATACAGCGTATTTATTACCTACTTTTCTTATCGTTTCAGGAAGAAGGGGCTTAATTATGGATTTTACTAATGAGTTCATCATATATAAATATAAACATTATATTTTATCCAATTAAATATTACTAACTTCTAGAATTTCAGGTGTTATTAACTTTTAAAATTACTAATTACTTCTTTAGCTAATACTGCTACTACTCCATGTTTTTGTACTACATTTATTGAACACGTTTGAGCAAAACCAATTGCTTTTCTAATATCTTTACTATTCATATATCCATATACCAATCCAGCCATAAATGTATCACCTGCCCCTGATACATCTTTTACATGAACTTCTTTTACTGGAAATTCTTCTTCCATATATTCACATCCCCTTTTTCCTCTTGTTATTATCAACTTATCTTCATATCCTAAACCGCGTTCTAAAAACTCATAATTTTTTTTATATTCTAATTCATTTATTTTTATAAAATCGGCACTTAAACTCCATCCATTTAATCTTTTTTTTGTATCTAAAAAAATAATATTTGAATTTGAACAAATATCATCTATATCATCTTCATTTAAAAATCCCTTACAATAATCTGAAATAACAACTATATCGTAATTTTCAACTTTTTTTAAATCAAGTTTTTTAATTCTCGGACAATAATCATGATCATCTACTCTCAACACCATTTGATTTGATCTATTATCAACATATCGTGTTTTTTTAATTTCACTATTATTTGTTATTATATCTACATCTATTCCCAATGTGCTAAAATTCATGGCGACATTTTTTGCCATGCCGGGATTTTTAGTAGTGTGAGTTGGTATAAATACGGGAACTGGAGCTTCTGGACATATTCTTTCTATATCCCCATAAATAAAAATATCGGTACAGCTATCTCCTATTACTAATATTTTATCAGCCATTACACCTTTTTACTTCTCATGTACAAATAATACATTATGTTCTAATATGTTACTTTTATTAAAAGTCATTGTTTTTTTTCTATTTTCCCCGGCTTGAGTATTTTCAGTTTCAACATAAATTACATCCTCTAAAGGAATAGTATCCATAAACCAGGCATTTTCAGATAATATAATTTCTTTATTGTAAATAATTTCATTATTAATATTATAGACATTACATTTAATGTTTAAGTCATTATCTTTATTATTCCAATAATATAATATTACTTCATCATCCTTATATTCTTCCGGAAGAATATTCGGTTTTCTAATTTTACAAACTTTAGGTATATCTCTCCATAACTCAGTCCAAAGACCAGGGGAGTTAATAACGTCAAATTTAGTATTTGGAAAATTATCACGGCATCTTCCTTCAAGTATTGTTCCTTCTAACTTATTAGTTTTATTTTGATATTCTATAATATAAGGAATTGCATACTCGATCCATTTACCATAATACCCTATTTTTTTACATAATTCCCACCAATCATCATCATTTTTAACTAAGTCAAACCCATCAAATAATTTAACATCATAACCCATAGTATGTACATCTATAATATACATTTCATTTTTTTCATATCTCTTACCAAGAAGGTAATAATCTTTAAAATGTATAGTATCTACTTTTATTTGAGTTAAATCATTTAAATCAAAATCTGTATCATATTCTATCTTTAATACTTTTTTAAATCCTAAAGATTTTGATAATCGAGAAATTAAAACAAATGAATTATAAACAGAAGCAACATGGTCTGTTACGCCCTCTAAAGGTACCCAATTTTCACATACACCTAAAGAAGTTTTATGAAAAAGAAATCCTCTTTCATACAAACCTGAGTCTAATAAATATTGGGGAGGTTCACCAACCATAAAACCATCTCCATAGTAAAAATAGTAATCTACTAATTTCTCTAATCCCCATGAATTTGGATATTTGTTCAATAACCCTAATTTATATTTAGGAAATATTTTACGAATTTGTTCAATGAGATTAAAACAACATTCAAATCTTTCCTTATCAGAAATATATGAATCGATTACTATTAATGCTTTATTCATTAACTAATCCACTAATTCTTCGTATTTAGTTATAAATTTATCTATATTATCAGACCACATTAACATAGCATTTTCTTTAATTTTATCTTCGTCCCAGTTCCACCAAGAAATTTGTAATAATTTATCTATTTGATCTTTATAAAATCTATATTTAACAATTCTTCCGGGATTTCCTGCTACTATAGCATAAGGAGGAACATCTTTAGTTACTGTAGACCCTGTTGCTATAATCGCTCCATTACTAATTTTAATGCCTGACATAATTATTGAGTTTGCTCCTATCCACACATCATTTTCAATTATGATATCACCCTTACAGGTTGGGTGGCCCATTTTCATGTGCATATCTGCTATTTCTTGAGTAACGGGGCCAAGTAATTGGGAAGAAGTTGTAATCCAGTCCGCCCTGTGGTTAGCATGTAAGAAAAAATTACAATCTCGGCCAATTGAATTGTATTTACCTAATTTAATATAATATTGATCGCTCCAAGTAATTATGTTAACATTTCTATCAAAATAGGTACCTGTGCCAGCCTTCCATAAGTGAATATTTTCAATCATAATTAATTAATTCTATTATTTGTTCTTTTATACTTTTAGTTTTAACATTACCTTTTAATGATTTATCTTCGCCTAATTCTTTGGGCATTATAACAACATCTGTTTTATTATAGCATTCTTGAATTAATTGTAATAATTTAAATTTAGAAACACTATCACTACATAATATAGTTAAAATAGGATGATCATCCCAATTATTAATTAATTTTTCACAATATTTTGCCCATTCAAGAGTAGTAACTCCATTCCAAATAGCCTTAGTATGACCATTAACTTCACCTTTTTGAGATAAAAACCATTCCATTAATCCAAAGTTAACACCAAGCTCGGGGCCTATTATACTAGTCTGAATTATTTTAGTAGTTCGGCTATTATTTTTTATATAATCTGTTGCTTTTCTTTTACTAATACCATAATCACTATCATCTAGTTCACAGTCGGTTGAAGGGTGTATTATATTACAATTGGTATTTTCATTTAACCAAATGGGTATCTGCCAATTAATATCAAATTTATCTGTTTTTTGATGAACAGCTCCAATGCAATTAATAACAAAATCAATGTTATCAAATATACTTTTATCCCAATCAGGAAATCTTTCATTAATAGTTATTACTTTATGGTTAGTATTTTTTCTAAATACTTTATGAATCATATGGCCAAGCATACCTTTATGTCCTAAAATTAGTACTTTAATCATGATAATGAGATTTAGTTATATATAATTTTTTCCCATCATTACACTTAATATAGGCATTAGGATAAGGATCAGTTAACATTCTAATTTTATTATGTAAATATTCTGCGGATTTAGTTTGAATTTCATCAATTGTTATTTCAGAATCTTTTAGCTTGCGTCTTTTAAATGCTGTCGCTTTGGTATGATCTTGTCGTTTTAATAAATATCCCTTAGTAATGATATCAAATGTGGCAGAAAAACCTAAATCGCTCATTCTCTTAAAGATATCTTTAATATCACCTTCTAATGAAAACGGTAATTGTGATATTATATCTCCATCATCTAACCCTTTACCCATTTTAAATACAGTAACAGCAGATATTTTTTCTCCATTTATAATTTGATTTTGTATAGGAGATCCTCCTCTATATTTAGGTAACGGTGAGGGGTGTAAGCATAAAGATATGTATTTATCTATTATTTCATCTGGTACTATCCAACTCCACCCATACCAAAGAATCAAATCAGGATTAAAATCATAAACCATTGACAATTCAAAATCCTCTTTAGTATTAATGATTTTAAAATCATAATCAGGAAGTGCTTCACTTAATGAATTATAAATGTTAGTAGCCCAACTTCTATATGTTACACATAAAATTTTTTTCATATAATTATGTCTTGAGCACCATCATACCTAGGTATTTCTAGTAAAGACCCATTTTTATTAACATCAGCTTTTACTGTAGTATAAGCATATTTGCAGTTATATTTTTTTAATACTTCTAATGTTTTTTCATTATATTTGCCATTAGGATAAGAATATATAATATTTCCCCTTGTAAATTTTTTAATATATTCTAAAGTTTTCCTTACATCTTCTTCTTGATCAGGTAATAAGGGATATATATGAGAAGAAAACCCATGGCCGCCAACTTCATGGCCAACAGAAGCAATTTCATTTATTTGTTTTTCGTTTAAGTAAAAATCTTCACAAAACTCAACTTCATCTGTTGTTACAATATTATTAAATAATTTATTGGTTATTTCATCATTATCATGATATCTAAGAACATTAGTTACAAACACCATTTCGGGCGTCCACCAGTTATTTTTCCATTGAGAAACAGAATACTTATTCCATAAGGTTTTATCATCAAACATATCAATAATCATTTGAGATAGTTTCTTTTCATCAATTAAAGATAAAATAAATTGAATCTTATGAGTCCTTAAAACAGTTCTATCTCTAATGGCTTGTACTGGAAGTAAAAAAGTTCCTGATATTTTCATATCACTTAATATCTCTGCAACATAATGATGGTCAAGTAACCCGTCATCAAAAGTCAATACAGCATGTTTACCATTTAATATTTTATCATTAGATATTTCAGACGAATTAATTATATTATATTCTTTATTTAAATATTTTAATTTATTCTTAAATTCTTCAATAGTCATAAATGACTTTAATTTATATCTTTCTATGTATTTGGTATTATCATGATTTCTAATATCATGAAATGTAAATGCCTTTATCATTTTATTTGTTCTTTTATCCAAGTTTCTAATTTCATTTTTGGTTCCCACTCTAATAACTTTTTAGCTAAAGAAATATTTGCTGGGATAGCATACTTAGTTTCATCTCTTTTAGGAACATTAACTGTTGAAGGAGAACCAAGCATGCTAACGATGTCATTAATACTGATTGATGAATTATTACCTAAGTTTATAGTTCTTATGTTTGTATCATTAGGCTTTAAAGCTTTAACTAAACCAGAAACAATATCACCTACATAAATAAAATCTCTTGTTTGTTCACCATCTCCTACTATAGGAAGGAGTTCATTTAAACTATACTTTTCTAAGAATATAGATAATACTGGTCTATATCCTGTTGTATTCATATTTTCTCCATACACATTATAAAATCTAACATTTAAAGTATCTATGCCATAAAGATTATTGTACATATTACAATAATATTCAGGTAAATATTTAGTTAACGCATAGGGGCTTGATAAAGGTTTATCTGAAGCGCATGATGCCGCATAAATAAATTTCTTTATATTATTTGTTCTACAAAATTCTAACATATTAGAGGTGCCCATAACATTAGTTGTAGTATAAAAACTAGGTTCATCTAATGAGGCTTTTATATCTAACAAACCTGCTAAATGATAAATAGCATCAAAATCCTTGGGGAGTTGATTTATATCATATTTCTTAGTAATATCACCCTCTACAAAATTAATTTTATTGGACATTTTAGCAATATCACTAGTTGAAAAATTATCAAATACAAGTACTTCATGTTTTTGTTTTAACAGTTCATTTACCAAATGGGTTCCAATAAACCCAGCCCCTCCTGTTACTAATATTTTTTTGTTTTTATTTTTATTAGTTATCTTTTCTAATTTCATGTTTATATCCTTCTAATTTTCCGTTTAATATATAAGTTATATCTATTAATTTATCATCATAATCATAATACCCGATTTGTTTAGGCAAATCTAAAATCGTATCAGAAGAAACAAATATATCTTCACCATTAATATTAAACTTTATGAGATTAATCAATTCATATAATATAATAAACTTATCATCATTAAACAACCTAAAATAATTATTTTCGTTATTAAAATTTACACAATCTTCTATATTTCTAGAATGTTCACTAACTACTCCATGCAATACTAATTCAGGATATGTTTTATATATTTTTATCTTCTCATCAATAATTTTTTTTAAATAACCTTCAGCATTTCTAAATCCATTAATATTACTTTTTTCAATATATTCTATTTTATCGAATAAAACTAGTTTTTCTAAATCATCTTTTTTTAACTGGAAGAATATTACATTTGGAAATGAGGCGGTTAAAGGATTATCCTGTACAGTGGGAGTACTTGAAAATATATTATATTTAGTATTTCTAACAAATTTTAAAATATCATCAGTGATCAAAGTATCATAATTAAAAAATGTATATGTTTCATATTGTAATTTTTTACAATAATTGCTTATTATTTTTAATTGATTTAAATGACACCACCCATAATCAGGATTATATGAAATTAATCTCCATGCATCGTTATTAATATTAATTAACTTCCATACTACACTATATTTTTCAGGATATTGCAATAAAGGATTAATTTTATCATATATAAAATGATCTACAGATGCTACAATATCCTTATCTAAAGGAATATGGGAGATCAATAAAATATTTTTTTTATTTTGTTTTAATAACTTTATTTTCTCCTTTAAAAACTGGATTTTTTCTGAGTTATTACAGTGACTTGTTATGCAAACTAAATTACTCATAAGTTATACTGGTATGATTATTACTATTAAATAAATAAATAATATCTACTAAACCATTATCATAATCGTAATATCCTATAGACTTTATATCTATTTTACCAAAATTTAATTGAGTATTTTCAGACACTAAATAATCTTCGCCGTTGATACTAAACTTTATAGGATTAATTAAATCATAAATAACCGTAGAATCATTATCAAAAAATAATTTGAAATATTCATTCTCTATATTAAAATTCCCCCACCATTTTTTATCTAAATGACATTTAATAGTATCTACTGTAGGAATTTCTAAAGTATCAAATCCGTACTTTTCCATTTTTCTTAAAAAATAATCTTCAGTATCTCTTGGATTTATTTGTAAATAATCTTCTTTACTCACATCTTCTTTTATTTTTTCTATAGTATTATTGTCAATCCCAAACCAGAGTGTGCTAGGAAATCTTATTTCATCTGAATCATAATGTTTTACCTTAGTTAAAAAATTACTTTGTTTGTTATATTTTAATATTTCATCACTAAAATTTAAATCATAATTTATAAATTCATAAAAATCATAAGATAAATTATTACAAAATGCTGATGTTTTTTGTATTTGATTTAAAACAGTCCATCCATAGTCTGGTAAAGCCATTTCTAATTTTATTTGTTTATTTCTAACAGAAATAAAATTATAAACCATCATATATCTTTGTGGGTAATAAAATATAGGATTGCTTTTATCATAAATAAAATAATTAACAGAATTTACAATTTCTTTATCTAAAGGGACATGAGACACTAATAATATATCATAATCTAAAGATTTTAATATTTCTATATTTTTCTTTAAAATAGAAATTTTATGATCAGTATCACAGTGACTAAGTATACAGTATAATTTATTCATGAAGCATAAGAATTGAATTATATTTGGATTCTTCTAAATACTTTCTACTTATAAGTTCTCCGTTTACTATTACTTTAATATCACTAATATTATCTCTGTATTGGTCATGATTTATGGATAAATAAGTTCTACAAAATCTATCTATACTTTTATTTGCTTCATAATGAGATGAATTTATTAATTTTTCTTTATAATAAATCTCAACGCTTAAATCTTCAGAAAGATTAAAAAACCCTATTATTTGCTCACCGGTATCTATTCTTTTTTCTGTGGAGTGAATAGTACTATTTGCATCAGTAAATTGTGCCATAATTTCATGTCCTATAAACATAAAATATCCATCCCTTTCCATGTAATTTAACACACTTCTATCTATTCTTATGCTAGTTTTAATGAGAGGATTTTTTCGATCAGATCCATCCCAATCAGATTTAGAAATTATTAGACTATTTTCATTAGCAATTTTAGTTAACATATAACCTTCAACAATATTATTTTTAATTTGATCTAAATAATCTTCTCGCGAAATAGATTTTAGTTTATCTAAAAAAGGTTCAATTTTTAAAGCAAACCAAGCTAAATAAACACCATCCCTATCTCCATAATTTAAAATAATACTATCACTTTGTTTTATGTTTTTATCAAAGTTCCTAACCATTTTATCCGTAACTTCTAAATCATAGTTAAGCACATAAGCTTCTTTGTAACCAATATCATAAGCATACAATAACCCTCTTTTAATCTGTTGGGAAACTGTATAACCATAATCAGGTACATGAAGAATAAATTGTAACATTTGTTTATCAAAATAACACCTCTGATATAACATCATGCAGCGTTCATCTTCTACAATTATAGGATTACTATAATCATATATAGCATGGTCTACTAATTCAAAAATATGACTGGGGATTGGATAATGAGAAAATAAAATAATATCCAGTTCATATTTTTTTATAGTATTTAAGGTGCTAATTAATGCTTTTTCTTTTTCGAGAGTATCACAATAAGCAGCGACTAAATAACACCGATTGCTCATTTTAAAAATTTAATGCTCCCGCTATTATAGATATTTTCATTTTATAAATTTTAAAACATCACTAGGCAATATACTTTTTTGACATATATGTTGAAGTTTACTTCCTTTATAAACAGGACACCAATCCCAATCACCTGCATCAAAAGTATGTACAGGGTCATTCCAGCATTTTATACAAATATTTTTAGTTACTCTTATCAAATTGCTAGTAAATTCATGGCTGGGCTTGGAAAATCCATTTATCATAATTGTTTTCTTTCCTAATGCCCAATTTAACCAAGACAAGCCAGATCCCAGACCTATAAATAAATCAGCATATTTTAAATAAGTAGCTGCCACTTTTAAATCTTTGTTTATATTAATAGTACCTGGTATGTTATATTTAATTTTTGAACATACTACAACTTTATAACCTTTTAATATTAAGGAATCTGCTAATTGTCTCCAATAATCAAAAACCCATTCTTTACATCCAGCTGTTGCTTGAGGGCTAAAAACTACATACTTTTTCTTTATGGGCCTTTTTCCCTTTCCTAAATTAATCCCATAATTTATCTCTTTAAACTCTAACCCTAAAATATCAGTAGCTGTTTGTTGCAATGGTATTAAATTTGCACGCGTTGGATTTTTATTTCCTTTTTCCCATTTATCACCATCTTTAAACCACCCTATACTATAACTAGCATAATATTTACTAGAACTCTCCTGATTAGCAAATTTAATATTTTTATATGGTTTTAATTTTTTAAACCAATCATTATGCCATGTACTTAAAGTTACTTTGCAATTATGTTTCTTTTGAAATTCAACCGCATAAGGAGCCCATGCTATAGTATCTCCAATAGATTTAGAATCTAAATAAATTAAAACTTTTTTATTTTTAACATTAAATATATCATAAATTTTATTATTAATTCTAATAGACCAATTAGTATAATATTCTCTACTACATCTAACCCACATATTATTACTAATAGTTTCTTTATGGATTATTTTATCAGTGTCAGTATCAACAAATTCAATATTATATTCTTTATCTTGATCACCAATTATTTCAACTTTAGGGCCATTATTGTAATTTATTATTATTTCATTATCTTTTACTCTTGGGGGTTTATATGATTTTAAGAATTCATCAATTGTAGCTTTCCCAATCTCGGCTACTCTATCCCAATTAAAATTTTCTTTAATAATTTTAGCATCTTCTAATGCTTTTTTCTTATGTTTGCTATAATTTTCATAAGCATCTCTCATCACATTAGATAAATCATTATAGTCAGGTTCATAATAATTGCCAGGAATTTTACCATCTTTATTTACCTTCCCCCAGTTACCATAAGTGTTTGATTGTGCTGGTTGTTCTTCAATAATTTTAACAGGTAATCCTTTACCTTTAGCAAATTCTAACTGCCCTGAGCAATTACTATGTATTGAAGGTGTACCACAAGCCATCGCCTCAATTAAGGGTAAATTCCAACCTTCACTTCTAGCACAAGATAAAAACACATTACCCGCTTTCATATATTTTATATAATCTTCTCTAGAAACAAAACTTAAAAGTTTTAATCTAGGGTCATTTATTTTAAATTTTTCTAATCTTTCTTCTGTAGAATTACATTTATCTAAATCATAGCCAAATTTATTATCAATAGATAATATTAAATCGACGGGCTCATCTTTATCAAAGGTATTTATAAAGGTTTCAATAATTTCTTTAGTAGATTTTCTATAGTCCCACCTTCCAAAATGTATAAATTTAAATCTATCATCATCAAATTTGGGTAACTTTACATCTTCAGGGTAAAAGACATTTACATCAACTCCTTCTGGCACTACTTTTACTTTATTGGGATCAGCTCCTTGTTTAATAGTACATTCAGCTTGCCATTTTGAAGGAACCCACAACTGATCAAATGCTTTCCAACATTTAAAAAAATCAGTCTCTTGTTCAGTTGACTCCCAAACATTATAACCAATTTTAAGTCCCCTGTAACTATCATAAAAATAATGATGATTACTTTCAGCTAAAATAATATTTACAGTTAAATCTCTCTCCCACCACTGCAATGGTGCTGATTCTTCATGATCAAAATCATTGGGATAATTAGGGTAAATAGCTGAATCAACAAGGTCATAGCCGATTTTTTTCCATAGAGATTGATAACATAATAATTTTTTATCTAATTCGTCTATATAAGGTTCTTTATCATGCGGTTGGGTTATACCTGAACCTAACCATTTATCGCCAATAGTATAATTTCTAATTTTAATATCTACTAACTTTGATAAATGTCTAAAGAAATCCCTAGCATGGTTATTGTAACCTGTAGTTCCAATGTAACTAGTATGTGCAAAAACTTTAACCATATATAACCATTTGTGTGTTAATTATATATAAATATATAAAAATATTTCAAAACGTTGTTTTTTATTATCTGCCCATTATTCTTTTTATGCTTGCAGAAGCTACTCCGGTTACATTAGAATCTATATCATCCATATCATGACCAAGCGGGTCGTTACCATAACCACCTGACGTGTAATCAATGTATGGATCTCTATCAGTTCCTGTATAATCTGTAAAATAAAAACCATTCTTTTCAGATTGACATCCTGACCTACCCCCTAGGTCTGGATCAGTATTCGAATAATCATAAGTATGATTCACAAGAACGATAGAAAGAATATCATTATTGGCCATTGCAGTAAGTGCATCACTGTTTAATGAAATATCATTATACCCTGATGTACTCCATGAAGATATTTCCGATGAATATCTAGTAACTGTTGTAGAGTCCCAGCCCAGTGTATTTCCTGTGAAATCATTAAAATTTGATGTAGCTAATGAATCACCGTCCCAAGTTCCTTCGATCGCAATTATATCTCCACTACTTTGAGAATATCCGTATACTTTCAACGTAGCTGCAGAAGGAGCTACCCCAATGTCAGCTGTATCAAAAGCTAAAAAAGCTCTGTAAACATAGTACGTCGTGACCCCTCTACCAGAAGTACAATATGTAGCGACAGGATTGGTAGAGTAAGTGTCATTATCATCTGCCGAAATTCCCATAACTGCATTGTGAGCGGCAGACCAGCTGAGCGTGCTTTTATAGTAAACCCAACCGTCATCTGAATTTGTATAAATAGTCGGCATATTATATCTCCACCATTGGTAAATAATATGTATTTGAATTAATATATGGATTTTCTGGCGGGTCTATAT
>Ga0080013_1004354_pt1 | contig 14017 bp, 24 predicted proteins | sample ETNvirenome_6_85_FD_69236 | JGI IMG/M metagenome (GOLD analysis project Ga0080013, IMG submission 69236) | Marine viral communities from the Pacific Ocean - ETNP_6_85 (SPADES assembly) (version 2) | ecosystem: Environmental > Aquatic > Marine > Oceanic | place: Pacific Ocean | collected 2013-06-19
CCTATTTTTTCAGGGAGTCCATATCTAAATCTGACAAAATCTCCATCTACCCACTGACTTTCAGCCCCTGATTCAGTGGCTTGTTTATTAAATCCTGGGACAAATTTGAGCTTTTGTAACATAGTAATTATGTTATATATTAGTTATGAATATAATGAAAGCCAGAATAATATGGTTTCCTGACAAGCTTACTAGCATAAATTTTGATTATTTGCAAAATAATGATTCTATTAACTGGGAAGACCCCCATGAAGTCCAACATATTAAAAACATAAGGGAATTTATGAAAGAAGATGGTCTTCTTTTTCCAGGGATTATTATGTTTAACCCCCAGACAAAAAAAGATGAGATACACTGTGGACACTTTAGATTTAAGGTAGCTGAAGAAATGGGCTATGAGGGAATCGAAGCCTATAGGGTTAATCACCCTCGAGACATTCTGTATTTGACAGCTTTTACTGAAACATGTTATAAGCATTATATTGAATTAAAGAATTTAAAGAATGACCATAGACCAGAACATAAATATTTATGACCTATGAATCCTTAGAAGAGGCTCAAAAATATCATATTCAAAATCAAACTCATTGGATTGGTGAATCCTTAGGGGAATATAAACATCAAATATGGGAGATGATTCACCGAAAAAATATAAAAACTGTTTTAGATTATGGGTGCGGAAAAGCTCATTTTCATAAATTATTATTTAATAATCCTAAAACTCCCGGAGCTCCCACAGTACAACTTACCCCCTACGACCCTGCTTATTTTCCCTTTGCAGAAAAACCTACTGGAAAATTTGATTTAGTTTTATGTATTGATGTGATGGAACATGTCCAAGAAGATCAAATAAATAATGTTTTAGAGGATATATTTAGTTTTAGTGATAATGTTTTTCTTACTATTACTTGTTATAAAGCTACCCAGACTTTATTAAATGGCAAGAATGCTCATTATACAGTTAAAAAACCCGAGTGGTGGAAAGAAAAATTAAAGCCCTATGACGGAAAATATAAGGCTGTCTTTCAAACAAGACCTGAAAGAGGTTCAAGTATTATTAATAAAGAAGAGTGGAATCCAAGCGCTGAAACTTTAGAAAAATTAAAAAAGAATCATAGAACATTAGATGCCAGTCAAAAAGAAAAAGCTAAATTATTAAAATAATGGAAAGAACAGTAAATATAAATAATTTTATTGCTACTTATGATGGATATGTTCCGGATATAGAATGTAAAAAAGCCATTAATTTATTTGAAAAACAATTTAAATTTGATGCGACTATTAATAGACAAGAATTTGAAAAAACTTCTATATTAAAAAAACAAGATCAACAATTTTTTTCTGCCGCTGGAAATCTAGAAGTATGGCACCAAGATTTAAAAGCGTTACTGGCTAATTTTGATATCGCTTTAAAGCATTATGAAAATAACACAGGCATTAAAGAGGTGTATGATATTAAAGAATTTAAATACACTTCATTAAAAATTCAAAAAACATTGCCAACAGAAGGTTATCATTTATGGCACACAGAATGGGGACCTACAGAGCCTCAACTAAAAAGAGCTTTGGTTTTTTCAATCTATTTAAACGAAGTAGAAGAAGGTGGGGAAACAGAATTTTTACATTTTTCAAAAAGAGTCAAACCTAAAACTGGAAGAATAGTTATTTGGCCCGCAACTTTTCCATACATTCATAGAGGAAATCCACCTTTAACAGGGGAAAAATATATATTAACTTCTTGGTTATTATTAAATTAAACGGATGGTGAAGTAAAAGAAGTCGGTCTTGCACCTATTCTATTAATTTTTTGTTCAGGAGTTTCCTGAATGGGATTAGTCGGGTCGCTTAAATCATAATAATTATCTCTATCCCAAATACTTTGTAGTTCAACTAGATGTGCTGCATCCCATCTCGTAATAAATTCATTAAAATCTCCATGTGTAGCTGCATCAAAAGCTGAGTGAGGTGTTTCATCTCTATACTCTACTTGATCCTCAACCACAGCATTTCCAAATTGAATTGACCACAGATTGGAAAAACGAGCTTGGTTCCAAAAAGCATCATCTCCTAGAATTTTATAACAAGTGGCATGACCATCAGTTTGAATTGAGTGGTTATAAACCTTCTTGTCGTCAAATACTACTCCCCATGTTGGATGTGTTGCCATAATTTATCTCCTTAAGTTTTAATTACATATAAAATTGTTAAATAGGGTTGTACAACCGCAGTTGCATCCCCCGTAAAAGTTGCACTCATATTATGAGAGTGACCTGTTCCAGATCCCGCAGCTCCAGTATTTCCCCCAGGTCTTGTTCTAGGTGTAACATAAGGCCCTAAGTGTTGTGCTACGTTATTTGCAGAAGAGTGAGTATGTGAAGCTAACTGCGCTTCAGTTAAAGTTGCATTCGCTGTTGAGCCTCCTACATTTCCTGTTGAGGTAACTGTATTTGCTCCGCCCGTTGATGCAAGTGCTGCACTGTTGGATCTTCCTAAGGCTACATTATCTTTTAAATCTGGAAGATTAAACGTTGTTGAGCCATTTCCAGCTCCATAAGTTGTAGCAACAATAGCGAATAAAGCTGAATAAGTTGATCTTGAGACAGCTGCGCCGTTACATTCTAAAAATCCTGTAGGGACAGAAGTATCTGACCAAGGGATAATGCATCCTGTTGGAATTCCTTCAATACCTGTAAGGTTTGCTCCATCAAAATCGTATTTAGTTGCTTCGTAATTAGACATATTATTTCTCCGTGTAAGTCCAGCCTGTTGTAGCGTCGCCAGAATAAACTAATGTAAAGGCAGCGCCTTGAGTATTAACTGTTAAATCTGATGCCGCATTCGCGATGTTAGAACTATTTCTACCTACTGTTAGTGCATTACTATCAAAGTCATAACCTTGATCAATAAATGAAACTTCCATACCAATAGTAGGTGAAGCAGGTAAAGTTACCGTTACACCTCCGCCGTTTGTATTAACGGCAAGTTTTGCACCAGGTTGAACTGTTTCGGCAGCTGTAATAGCTCGCCATACTTTTTCTTCTTGCGCTTTATAAACATTTGTTCCATCAGACCATAATCTATAAGTATGACCTTCACATAAAGCCACACCTGTACCAGATGTAGTTTTAAATGTAAGGGTATAATTTGCATGATTACAAGTATCTTGAACAATATAAGTTTTTTCAACTGAATCTGGCATAGTTACATTAAGATTACCTTCTAATGTGCCAGTAAGTTTTATGACGTCATCTTTACCATTTGAAGTAGCGCCATTTGTAAAAGTTAAAGCTCTACTAGCATCTGTGACGTTAAACGCCCCATAGCCACCTATAGCTTGTTCTAAAATTAATAAGTTTGTGTTAGTTATTTGGCCCCATGTTCCTGAGTTTTCCCCAGTAGTTTGGACTGTCAGTTTTAAATTTGCTGATGTAGCATTTGCCATTTTTTAATTCCTTATACTTCTATTTTATTAAAAAAAAGAGATAGTGTCAACTACTCTAAGCAGCAACATCCACCCATCCTGGTGGGTCTAAAGGTGCTGAGCCTGTATTAACTTCGTCCCAGATTAAAGCACTACCAGCTCCAAGACTTGCTGTCAAGCCAAATCCAGTAGGAGTTACATCTGTGTGAATTTTAATGATTGTTCCGGTACCAAGAGCAGCAGTCATTGCTTCACCAGTAATAGTAGGAATTGTATTAGCATCTGCCGTTACGGATGCTAATGCAGCAGTCATTGCTATTCCAGTTACAGAAACATTGGCGTCAGCTGTGGCACCTAAAGTACCTAGTGCACCAATCATAAAATTACCGGTAATCATTGCATCAGGCGCAGGATCTACTGTTCCTAAAGTAACTTGTGCTACACTTAATGTGTTTGCAGTTATAGTCGCATCTCCACTAATCTCTGTGGTTGTTCCAACAGCTGCCGTCATCCCTATTCCAGAAACTAATGCAGTTGCCCAAGTTCCTTCTACGCCCCAGGCATTATCTCCCCAGTGCTGTCTACCCCAACCAGCTTGGTTGTAAGCAGAAACGGAACCCAGTCCCATTGTAGCCTGATTACCAGTAGCCATTGCATCAGGACCTGCATCAGCAGTTCCTTGAGCGGCCGTCATTGCTATACCAGTTAAATAAGCAACAGTAGTTCCAATTGCTGTTGCAGTACCGGTTGTTACACCTAGTTCTTGATTATTATTTGTAGAATTTGTTGCGTTCGCATCAGCTTGAGTTGTGACACTGCCAAGATTGGCAGTCATAGCATTACCAGTTACAATGGCATCGCCATATTCACCCCAAGCGTTTTCACCCCAGGTAAGTCTTCCCCATCCGAATTCAACAGTTGCAGTAGTAGTTACCGAACCAGTCGCTCCAGATAAAGCTATACCTGTAGGAATTACAGTTGAGTTTCCTTGTTCTCCCCAGTTACCTACGCCCCATGTAAGCGATCCCCAAGTTGTAGCCATAGGAAGTTTACCTCCCTATTATCCTGAGACTCTTAATATCGCCGCTGTGCTTGTCGGTGCCGGAAATTGAATTGTAAACGTACCAGAAGTTGCTGTTTTATCTGCTCCAAAATCTAAAACACAAACTGCTGCATTGGTTACTGCAGAGGATGTATTATAAATTAATGCACCTCTAGAAGTTATAGTAACACCTGTAAAAGAAAGATCTGCAAAATCTGCTCTTGCTACGCCGGCAGAAATTGATGTTCCACTATTAGTTAGTGCCCCACCGCCAGCTGTGTAAGTACCGCTATTACTCACTTCGTTAGTTGCGGAATAAGCTGTAGTAGTTGAGTTTAGAGTTGCTGAAGAAGTATAAAGAGCTAATTTAAACTTGTCACCACTTGAGGATGAAAAGTTTTGATCACCTTCCAACAGTTGCTTCTTAAATGCGTTTGCAATTGCTTGTGTTATAGCCATTTTAGTTTTTCTCCTATTTTCCTATACGAGGAACACCACTTTGATATTCATCTCGTCTTCGTCTTCCCATTTGTTCTATTGCGAAGCCTTCAACAACTTGTTTATACTTTCCTTCGTATAATTGCAATAGATCATTTGGTCCTTTTAGAAAACTAAAAGCTTCTACAAGGCATGCATACAAAAGTCCGTTGGGAAAATTCAAACTTATGTATGTTGTAGTATTTGTACTCGATAATCCAGGGTCTTTCAAGATATAATTTAATTGAAGAGTATAGGTAGCATCCGGAGTAGGTGCCAAAACGATGGTGTTCTCATCCCATGAACTATAATATTTAGGCACTCCTTGCGCATTAGTAGGATTGAATTCTGACATAAAACTTGTGTCTCTATACTGTAAAAAATCTCTGTTATCCGCTACTCCCACTCCATCAGAATCTACAATTTGAAGAGATCTAATTACCAATGCATTTGTAGGTTCATCTATAAAACGAGTACCCGCTATAACTTGAGCTGTTTTATATCTTCGATTGTTATCCGAATCTACATCTCGTAAGATTTTCCATTCTGCATCTTCAATAAATCCATCAATAATAGTAGAAGTCAACACGTTTGAATCTACTTCTGTATAATCTCTAATTTTGGTTACTAATTCAGCGTATGTCATATTATCCTTGTTGGTAATCCAATGGTCCTGCTAAGACTTGGAATCCTCCTCCTATTGCACTCGCTGCAGCATTTGAAACTAAATCAAATGTATAACTATTTTCTTGAGTTACAGTTGATGGTTGCCCAGCTTGGTTATGTGTTGTTTGTACCATAGTTATAGAATACCCACCATAAACTTTTGCTCCTGAATCATGAGAACTCGCTGTTGTATTTTTAGGAGTAGATCCTCTAAATTGTGCATTGGTTCCCCGAGTACATCCCGTTAAAGTATTAGCTGCATTTCCAGTATATTGAATTACTTCATTCTTATAATAAGAATCTCCCGTAGCACCAGAAGTTTGTACTTTTTCAATTACTATATATCCAGCTGAGGGAAATGCTGATGAATCGGTGAGAACTATAGATAGATCACCCGCTGTAATATCTCCATTTAAAGTGGTTGATAATTCAAATGTAGAAACATCAACGCCTCCCACAGGAGATTTAACATCTGTAAATCTTACAATATCATCATTAGATCTTTTACTAAATGGCTCTGAAACTGTAACTTGCTTAGAAGCAGCGGCAGTTGTAAATGGATTCTTGGGTAAAAAATCTTGAGTACCAAATTCTGTTCTAGCAGGTCGTGCTTTATCTAAACCTTGAGGATCTGCTACAAAAGGTTTGGGCTCTAATTGTGGTTGTTTTTTTTCATATTCTGAATAATGAACAAAGGCTCCATTCCATTCCGTAACCATTTGTCTCCATGGATAAGCTAATCCACTTCTATCTGAAATTGCCAATGCGTATTTTCCTTTTGAAAATTTTGCCATTATATCTCCGGATAATAAGTTTTAGGAGAAATATAAACACTTGCAGGAGAGCCGTCTTCTTGCAATGCTCTATTTAGTTCATCCTCATAAATTAATTTCATTTCTTGTGTTCTCTGTGGAGCTTTTTTCATAGATAAATAATAAGTTAATCCCGCACACATAGCAGGGACAAATCTATTAACTATATCAGCTTCGTTAGTATAGGCTCCGGCATCTTGAATTCTTTTTACATAATAATAAGCAATAAAATTACCAGCTTGAGTAGAACCTGGAGTTAGATATAAAGTCATTGTAACTTTATCTATAAATCTTTGAACCCAGTATTGTGATGGTTGACCTTCAGCTGTTTTATTTGAAAAAGCGGAATATTGTGATCTATTAATTTTTGAAAGTGGAGTGTCCACATTTGAAGTGGTTCTGTAACTTGCTTCTAAAATATCAGAAGCACCATATACCGCAGTGGCGTCAGACGTACCATCAGCAGTTGATCTATACATTGTATAGGTAGCTTGGCCATCAACTAAAGTAAAATTATTCTGCGCAATTTCCCAATAGTGCGCACCTCGGTTTTGCCAGTCTTGAAATAAAATATTTAATGATCTTCTAGCTGTTCTTAAGTCATTTCCAGAATAATCAAAAAAACCTAATCTCTCAAAAGACTCTGTAATAATATCATCTATCGAGAATGTTTTCTCGAATGTAGTTGTGCCAGAAAAAGCCATGGATACTCCTAACCAGTGATAGTTACGGTAACGCTGCCACTTGCTCCAGTTAGATTATACACAATTCCATTTTTAAAATAAATACCTGAACCGGGAACATAAACTGATAGTCCTTCAGTTCCGTATTTAGCTACGTAAACTTGACTACCCGGTGCTGATGCATCAGCTGAATCATAGAAAACTATAGCTGCGCTTGCAATACCTTTACCTTGAATAGAAGTAATTCTACATGGACCTGTTCTTCCTAACGTATTACTACCAACTGCCTCCATCTGAATGGAACCCTGATCACTTGAAAAACTTGTTGTCATAATTTTATCTCCTTAATTGTAAGCTCCCGAAGGAGCTCACAAAATTTATTTATTACTCGGTATCAGAAGTTGAATCAATTCCTAATACTTTAAACAAAATAGTACACCCACCTGCGCCTGGAGCACCGGATAAAGTAACTGTTAAAGTAGCTGGTGCTGTGGCAGCTGCTGTTGTACCACCGCCAAGACTAACTATTCCATTACCTCCGTTACCCACAAAGACACCTTTGAAGCCAGTTGAATTAACTGCTGCGCCAATCCCATCTAACCAAGTGTCAGTTGCTCCTACAGGTCCTAAATTTTGAAGAGTCACTGCATTCGTTGCCGCTGATGTAACAGCCACAAGAACAGATAATACTATAAAGTTAGCTGGTAAAGTCTCAGTACTAACTGCAGTAGCATCCGCTGCTGCAACTGTCAGACTGTACTGATGGACCTTTAGACCCATATCAGTAGTTAAGGCTCCTGTTGTAGTACTTTCTTTTATTAGGTCAAATCCGTTCTGTGAACGAACGGGACCTTTAAACGTTGTATTTGCCATAATATTCCTCCTAGAATATTTAAATGTAGTCCCTAGGGGATGTCGACTATACGCGTCTACATTTAAGGTTTATTCAATTTGTATAGTGATTTATTTATAGCTTAGTTTTTAATGGAGTGCAAGAAGGTTATGTATCCAGAGAGATACAGTTGCCCCTAGCTATAAAATCTGGTTCAGCTAGCTCTTTTTTGTCATACACATCAAAAGCAACACTGATTCTAGAACTTTTAGATAATGTCTCATTAGTATAATGAGGCATATAGGTAGGAAAAATAATTAGTTGACCGGGAATATTTTCTATGAACCAGCTATATTTTTCACAAATGGATAGATAATATGTACGGGTCGATTCTGCTTGAATGGTTAAATGGCCGCTTAAGAAGCTTCTTTCCGCGTCCGACAATGGAAGGTGTGTATGCTTTCCTATTTTCTGGTTTTTCCTTAAAACATTAAACCAACAAATAATCCATAAATCATTAATAGAAATATGTTTCCCTTTCCCGGATCGCTCAATATTAAATTTATTAATACACATTTTAATATTTTTTATTATGTGTTTTTGTAAACCCTCTAGCATAGGAGACTCTAATTTTAAAAAATTATAAAACTGATATCTTGAAGTTAAACTGTCAGCTAAACCGGTGCCTCCATCCCCTAAGGAGGGATATTTATTTATTATCTCTTTTTCCGTTTTTAATAAAAAAGATACAACCTTTTCCTTATCAAAATTTAATACTTCACTTTTCCAATACCAATAGGGAATTTCTAAACCTAGGGAAGACTTAGTTTTATTTTCTAGGGGCGTTAACTTATTTAAACCTAAATCTGTAACTTGTGTCATTCTAATTTCTTAGAAATTTATATATTGATTTTTAGAAGAGTGCAAGAGATCCCTGCATAAAAGTACGATTTCAGCGATGTGGCGTTTATTTAAGTTGCCACAGAAACTTGGGGGGCCGAATCACTAATTTTATTTTCTCTATCAGCAATTTTAAACTCTTCAGCTTTGATCTGAGTGATGATACTTTTGATTTTCTCATCAATTTCGACCATATTAAGAGTATATTTTCCGTGTTGATTATACTCATACTGCCACCCTAACTCCAAGGACCTCTTTTGTTTGTACAGGTCTTCGGTCATGACTAACCTCCTCATAGGTTATTCTGTTAGGAATATCTCTAAACATTCCCGTTGATTCCCATTTTACACTTTTTTCTCCTAATTTGTCAAGTATTGCCTGTTCAATAGAATTGGCATTATCTTCCGATAAAACTTCAAATTTAGCGTGGTAATCATAGGCCCAGATGTTTATAAGATATTTCTTCATTTTATCTTTCTATATTAATTTTGTGGCGAAACTATGTCCCGCCACAAAAAAGTTTTAACTATTACGCACCTTGAACGCCAAAGATACCTCTATAGTCAGATACACCAAATCTGTATCTTTCTCTAGCTTTGTATCTTACGTTACCAGTATCGAAATCACCTTCCATCGCCGTTTTAATAGGCGTTCTTTCGAAGTATTTCATACCATTTGGTACGTCAGTGATAAGATACCAAGAATCTGCATCAGTTAAGAAATTGTTCACTCTATAACCTTGAGGAACCATTCCCATAGATACGATTGCATTGATATCGTTATCAGCAGTACCAGTTCTACCTTGTGACTTCATAAGTCTCTCAGCATTAAATTGACCTGCTGCAGGAACGATCATTTTCATTCCTCTAGCTGCAATTTTTAACCCTCTTTCATCTGTCATTGCTGCAATGTCGATTAACGCTTGCTCCAATGAAGTTTCATTAAGGTCTGCTTGAGTTGTCAAAGTATTTTGAACTGTTCCAGCAATCGTTGGGTGACTAGTTGCAAACAATGCAGAACCGTCACCAGAAGTGAAAGTTCCTGTTTGCGGTAACCCATTGATCAACGGATCAACTGCTTTGATTTGTTTAGTATTCGCCATAGAACGAGCTAATGCTTTTGTATATCTAGACGCAAGTCTATCATACAGGTTATCCTCGATCGCTTCTTCAGTGATCGCGAATGCTAATGCAATAGTTTCCATAGTGTAACGTGCTGTGTAAGTCTCTTGAGCATTGTCAAAAGTTACTGCACCACCTTCCGGTTTAACCGCTGCATTTGCAAAACCAGATAACATAACTTCTTCTTCAAACGCTCTGTCTGAAGATTCTGTTACGTATATCTCAGCATGCTGATTTTCATAACGTTTATATTCCAAGCCGAATAAAGCATTCAAACCTGGCTCTAGTTCTTTAACTAGTTGTCCTCGTGATATGGCCATGTTATCCTCCTATACTCCGGCTGTTCCATTAGCTAAGAAGTGAGTGTTCACTTTGACAACGAAATTTACATGACTTGCGCCAAGTTCATCATTATCAATGTTTTTAGAAACACCTAATATTTTTAGCTGTTGGGATGTTGTTGTTAACGTGTCGTTGTCCAGTTCTACCTTTGAAAGGTAGTTAGCTGAATCACCGGCAGTGTATGCAATGTCCGCACAATTGAAAACATCAGTCTGCACTGAAGCAGCTGTGTTATCAGATTGTATTTCAAATCTTTCATACGGGTCATCGGCTACGAAACCAACAATATCTGTTGCAGTGTTAGCTGCTTTCAGATTGTTAGCCCACGTAGGCTTGCTTGTGTTTGCATCAGTATAATAGATACCGTTAAGTGAACCTAAGATAGTTGCGGTTGATGTGCTTACAACTACAATGTTTCCATCGGACGCTGCTGCTACAGGGTCGTTTTGGTACATCGCAGTTGAACTAGCCGCAATTGTATACTCAGATAAACCTTGGTTATCATCATTCTGACCAACTTTTCCAATCGGTCTTAGACCGAAAGGAGCGTTTTGATTTGCCATAATGGCCTCCTTTAGTTTATCTTCGAGTGGTTGGGAATCGTTAAAAAATTAACTTTTCTTTGAGCCACCAAAAGTTACGCGAGTCTGTCTATCAATATTGATAGGCATACTTTGGTGCTCTTCCTTCATAAGATCGTGATCTAAAGCTTCAACTTTGTCACTATGTTGTTTGGCATAGTAATCACCGCGTTGCTTTGCGATCTCTTCTGGTACCCTAGCGAGCACTAGGCCTCCAACTCCGATCACTCCCTTGTATTTACCGTCTTCAACTACCGGATACTCTGAACCAGGATATTCGTCTGCTCTAACTAATTCATATCCAGATCTTAATCGACCTTGAATATTCTTAGTGTCATCGAATCCCAAAGATTCAGCCCGTAGCCATCTATGTTGAAATCCTGACGGCGCAGGGGGTGCATCTAAAGATGATGGTGGAGTCCAAACTTTTTTGTGAGATTCCTTTTCTCTAGTTTGACTCGCACGGGAAGTTTTTTTTTCGTTACTCATATGCTTATGCCTCCTTCGTGATGGTTAATTGTTTCGCATACTCTTCAAGTGGCACACCTAATTTTTTAGCGATTGTAACTTGAGACGGTGTGAGTCTCACTGTTTTGCGACCTGGTTTTACACTTCGCTTCGCTGAAGCTACTGTTTGTGTGGGTTTGGTCGTTCCTTCCGCTAACGTTGTTCTATCAAATTTCTGGGGAAATGCAAGCTTCATTTGCTTATCAATTTCAGCATAATATTCGTCACTTGAGGGATCAAATCCATCTTGCTTAGTTAGCTTATCATGAAGATCCATAGCAGTATAAGTCATGGCATTGTTGTGTCCAAACCATGAATTTTTCTCTGCCCAGGCTTCCGCTTTAGGATCAGGTGTGCCTTTAGAGGCCAACCTTCTAGCAAGAGTTTGTTCCTTTTTGGTTGATTGTTGTTTGTTATACTCTTCTTGTGCAGCTTTAGTTTCGTTAAGTTGAGCTTTTTTAACACCCAATTCGGATATCTCAGTTAATGCAGTTGTTTCTGCACCTATATCTTGTGCTTCTCTAGCGGCAGCAAGTTTTGCTTTTGCGGCCTCTATTCCGGATGTAATACGCTCTTCAGTAACAGACAAATAACTTGGCTCAAGCTTCGAGATTTTAGCATCAACTTTTTTCTTTTCAGATATTACTCGTTCTGCATAAGATATTGCTTCCTCTTTTTGTCTCTCTGCTTCTCTCCATTTTTTAGTTAGTTTAGATATTCGTTTCTGAACACTTTCAGAGTATTGTTCTAATTCTTTTTCTTTATCGTCTTTCTTTTCTTCCTGCTCTTCTTTCTTTGTTTCTACAACTTCTTCTTTCTTTTCGTCAGGAGCTTTTTCTTCTACTACTTCTCTAATCGTAGGCTCTTCTTTTTGAACAACCTCTTTTTCTTCGATAGCAGATTCATCTTTTTGATCAGGGATATCAACATCCATTGCTGGACCCGACGTATCAATATCTACTGTTTTTTTTTCTTCTGTCTCTGGCATAGTTTCCTCCTATGTTATTAAAATTGATGAAATATATCTTCAGGATTTTCGATGGTTGCTAAAATTTCATCATCGTTTAGCAATCTTACTTCCCCACCATCTATCAGGATTCTGGATCCTGCATATCTTGCAAAAATTACCCAGTCACCTTTTTTACACCACGGTCCTTCGGGAAATTTTTCTTTGTCATAACAATATGGCCCCATTCTTAAAACAAGTCCACATGTTGACCCAACTTGTGATCGTTCAATAGTTGAATCCGCTAAATGTAAACCACCTTTAGTTTTATCTCCCATTTTAAATGGAAGAATTAATATTCTCCATCCAGTAGGATTAGGTAATTTAGTTTCTTCTTTATCAGCTAAAGCATTTTGCTTTTCAGCTGCTTCTTTTTGTTTTTTGGTTTCTTCTTCTTGATATTTTTTATATTTTTCTTCTAACGCATATTGATGTTTAGTCTTCGGCGTTGAATTTGATAACTGTCCCATCTTTTTGCTCCTTTTTCTTCAGCAGGTTAGAGATATCCTGACTTATTTTAAAATAGGCATGTGCCTGTCCCATCATATACTTATATTTTTCCATGCTGTCAACCCCTCCAGCAATCATAGCATCGCCAATTTGTTGATATTGTTCTTTCAATTGTCGTTGAATCTTATTGATTAGTGTTATTTCATCCATTTTATTCTTTCTATTATTTTATGAATCCTTTCGGTATAAATTGTGAACCATAATATTTATCATAACTTTTATTGCTTACTTTGACGCCTCCTAAACTTGAGCCACCAAAATAACTACCATTATAATCTCTTTGCGCTTGGTTAATCATAGAGTTTGTTCCTCCATGACCAAAATGCTTTCTACCTTCTAGAGCTACTGTTCTTGCACTTTTAACAGCAGGTTTCTTCTTCTTGCCCTGCATTGCCTGGACAAATTTCTGAAGTGCTTTTTTAGACATTAGACCTTTGATCTAGCGCCGACTAATGTGATATTAGCGTTAGAAGCTTGATTATCAATTGCTCTTCGGCCTTTAGTTATATTGATTGGAACTGCATGTGCTGAACCAGTTGGTGGTAAACCTGAACTCGCTGGTGTTGGAGGAGTTATTCCTCTTCCATTACCTGCACTTGTAGGTCCGTTTTTAATTAAAATTGAAGTGTTTATTCCTCTTGTATTTGTCATTATCTGATCTCCTTATCTTATTTGTATGCCAACTTTTTTTCCACTCATAACTGCACCAGCTGAACCGCCATGCGAATGTAATTCACGTACAATTCTTCTTTTCTCAGATTTAAGATTTCTCTTACCTCTTTTTGTACGACCTTTTTCTGCATCTACTCTTCCAAGTTCTTCTAGCCTGTTTTCACGTCTTGTATTTTTTTTAACTTTGCCACCTTTTTTATAAACTCTATATTTAGTTTCAGGGCCATATCCATGATCTACCGTAGTTCCAGGTGCATCTTTACCTATTCTAAATTCTTTTGACTTCATTTTTTCTTTTAGAATATCTTCTTCAATTTTTTTAGGTGATAATCCTTTTTCCCTTAATCCTTTAGTAAATGTATATCCAGCATCCCCTGGAACTAAAGCATGTAACGCTTTCTCTGGAGTAGACAGGTCCCGGTCTTCCCCCATAATTTTTTTATAT
>Ga0080013_1004355_pt1 | contig 14013 bp, 31 predicted proteins | sample ETNvirenome_6_85_FD_69236 | JGI IMG/M metagenome (GOLD analysis project Ga0080013, IMG submission 69236) | Marine viral communities from the Pacific Ocean - ETNP_6_85 (SPADES assembly) (version 2) | ecosystem: Environmental > Aquatic > Marine > Oceanic | place: Pacific Ocean | collected 2013-06-19
CTATGGCTTTAAATAAAGTAAATATAGAATTTTTAAGAAAACAAATGGATAAAGTGTTAGAAGATATAGAAGAATTAAAAGATGCTAACAGAGAAATCCATTATAAAAACGGGAGCAAATTTTGATCGAGACAGTTTTTGCATTACTGATGTTTGTAAACGGAGAGATTAAAGAACACCGTATTCAACCGTCAATGGGATTATGTTTACGCGGGAAACGTGAAGCGGAGAGACAGTACAGTGAAACTGTATCTTATAAATGTTATAAAGGTAAAGCTCAGACAGAGATTTATATGGGTGAAAAGTCTATTAAAGCTTTAATATTAGAATAATGAAAAAAAATTGTAATAAGTGTAAGAAAGAATTCGAAGCCAAACACGACTCAGATTTATTCTGCAGTAATGAATGTAAGCAAGAAGCATTGGCTGACCTTGATAGTAGCAGTGATGAATGTCTCTCGTGTCAATAAAAAGAACCCTATAGCAAAGGTTTTGAGGGATAGACGTTATCGTCAACTTGTGATAAAGAATAAGAAAGTACACAATAGGAAAAAAAGATGGCAGGATTTGGAGACGGAACATTCGGAAATAGATTAAACGTAGAAGCGCAGGTTACTAATGGACGTTGTCCAACTTGTGCAGAGCACAGTATTTTTATATCTATTAATCCTGAAATTTTTAGATGTACTACGTGTGGTACTGATCTTAAACAATATGTTAACGGAAAGATTAGTTACCTACCCATTATGAGTAGTAATACTCCACTAGCTAAAGATGGGCCGCAAAGCTAAATTCGGTTTAGTAACTAAACCTAAGCGCGATAAGCCTAGAAAGCGTCCAGGTCGTCATAAAAAGAATCGTAATAAACACGAGAAAAGAATGGGAAAATATCGTGGAAAAGGTAAAAAAGGACGTTGACAAATGTCCCTAGAAATCCTATATATAGGACATGAAAGAAAAAAAGATAACACTAAGCAGTAAAAATATAACAGCAAAACAATGGGCAGCTGTTGTATTAGAATTAAATCTAATAAAGCAAGCATGGAAACCTTATGCTAAATTAGATTTAGGGGGCGTTGGGCTGAAAAAAATAATAAAGTTTGGTACAAGAAGATACGATCAAAAATTAATATAACTTTTTGAAGGAGTTTGTAGATGGACCTAATAATATGGACCGACGGACTATATCAACTAATCCCAGTGACAAAGAAGATGATGGAAGGCATAGTAATAAGTGCTGACATAGGTTGTTTTGATTGGTGTGATATTTTAAGATTAACATTAACAGAGTATGTAGATACTCTAAATAGTTATATGATGAAAGACGGCAGTGGTGCTTTCTTTGGTTGTATGTGTAAATGAATTTTTTAATTAGTCTCTTTATAATCATTCTAATCTACGGATTAGTAGTAGGAATGCTACTCATGTGGAATCATGAAAAATAGACTTATTCTACAAGAATAGTAAAATAAGTCATATGAAGGGAAAATTGTCGATAGCACAATTTAAACACCTTGTCAATTATATATCGGTGGGTGGAAGTTGCTGACAATAAAATTTTATAATAGTCCCATACTTATTCACATCTAGTCGTCCTATCTCTTTAGCCTTTTTCATAGATTCTTCATAACCTGCTATCATACACTCATAGTGGCTATTATATTCTTTCGGCATTGGGTGGGGAGGTAGACATTGCTGATACACACTTGAACAAATAATCATACTTAATAAAAATTTCATCTTGACAAACCCTATTCTGATCCTATATATTGCTCAGAAATAAATGAAAGGAACTATGACTGATATAACAAAGTATAGAAATGTTTCGTTAACACACGAAACATATAAGACATTGATTAATTTGTCTAAGGTTTTATTACCTGACGCCAAGTTATCAATTAGTAAAACCATTGAACAAATAGCAAATGAGAAAGCGAAGAAGTTAAATGGCAAAATTAAAAAAATCTAATCTAGAAATAATCTTTTGTCCAACGTGTAAGGGTAACGGATTCGTTAAGGTAGGGACCGAGTTTGGCGAAAAAGTTCATCAATGCTGGGACTGTGATTCGGAAGGAGAATATTATGTACATAAGCCCACGGTTATTCACGCTGATAACGGTACTGATACTGTTACAGTTGATGTTAACAAGTTGCACTGAGTTCGCGATGTTAAGTTCTGGCGCAACAATTGCTGTGAGTCAGAATGCTTATGCTAAAGCTTATAGTGGTGTGGATATGTTAACTATTATAAATACAGAGAAAGATATTAAAACTCATGTATATGAAGGACTAAAAAATGATAAGAGGTGATAGCAAAGAGTATGAGCTATTAACTGAATGGGTTAAGAGTCTACCTTTTTATAGTGAAGCACCTGCACAAGTTTTAACTTGTGAGATTGGTGTACGAGAAGGATTAGGATCTAAAATCATTATGGATGAAATTAAGGCTCGCCTTCCTGGTGTTCCTTATAAACATGTAGCCATCGATCCATATAATAATCTTAAGTATCAACACTATGACACTTCTCCTGCATACACTGCAGACTACACAGATGAAATGCGTAAACAAATGGAAATAGATTTTAAGGATTATCCAGAGTTTAGATTTCATCATATGACTGATGTTGAGTTTATGAATACTCATCCTAAGTCTGGTCCATTTGATTTAGTATTCTTTGATGGTCCACACATGACTAAAGATGTCATGACCGAGGCTATGTGGTTTGCTAACAGAAGTAGAAGAGGAACAAGATTAATATTTGACGATCATGATAAATATGAAATGAGTATTATTGCCTATGCTCTAACGGTATATGGATTCAAAACTATTGAATCTGGAATGAATAAAATATGCCTAGAAAAAAAATAATAAAAAATTATATACAACACTGGGTGGAGGGAACACCTACAGGACATCAAATTAGAATTGCCCATGGAGATTTTCATAAACCTAAATTATTGGTCTTAGATCTTCAATGGCCTGATAGAAAGAGAGATGAAGGTGGAAGAGTCACAACTTACTACAAATGATCTGGCGTATATGGCTGGATTATTCGATGGAGAAGGATCGGTTTATTTTAAAAAAACTAAACAGATTCGACACAAGAGAAAAGGAAAACCAGTTCATAATGTAACGGTCATTAGAATGGAAATATCTATGACTGATGAAGAGGTCATTAAATGGTTTCATGATATGGCTGGCTGTGGAACAGTGGGTAAAAGAAAATTTAAATCTGAGTATGCTAAAACTTGGAAACAACAATGGCGATGGAGATGTTGTTCGAGAGATGCCTATTTCATGGCTCGGGCTTTATGGCCTTATGTTAAAATTAAATTACATAAGATGGAAGAGATTATAGATCACTATGAACGTTATGATGGCAATCAACATGATAATGTCGTAGACTTAGATCGGTATCGACTAGGGATGAAAAATGGATCCTAAACTTCATAATATTTTTAGTTGTCCTATTTATGAAACGTCACTCAATTTAAATATAAAACTTATTAATGAGTATTGTCTAAGATTAAATAAATCTACTGCCGGTGTAGTGAGAAGTAATCAAGGAGGCTGGCAATCCCCTGCAATTGATTCGAGAGAACTCCCTATTCTGGCAACAGAAATAAAAAAACATGCTAACCTATTTAAGAAAAAATTACTCTTAAAAGATTCGCTTAAGATCTGTAATATGTGGGTAAATATGAATGGTTATAAAGATTCTAATATAAAACATGCTCACCCTCGTTGTACTTTATCCGGTGTGTATTATGTTAAGGTTCCATCACAGAGTGGTGGTATAAACTTTTTTAATCCAGTCGATGATCTTTTGGATAGTGACTGGCATCATGTTAAGAGAGAAAATTATAATAAATATAATTCTTTAACATGGACTTTTGAGCCAGTAGAAAACTTAATGCTTCTCTTTCCAAGTTGGTTAAGGCATAGTGTGTTGCCTCACTTAAATAAGAAAGAAAGAGTGTCTATCTCGTTTAATTTAAGGTAGAATGATATTATGATGAACAAAAAAGACATTAAAGAATATCATGATAATGTTGAAAAACTTACTAAATCATTGAATAAATTACCTAAATTGAAGCAAGATATCGTTAAATCTATTTTTCAAATTGACTCTAAACGAAAGTATGGGGATCTAGTTGAAAATATAATTAGTAGAAAATTGCATGAAAAGAAAACCTAAGTGGGATGGTAGGTCTCGAGTGTCGAATGATACTTATAGAAAAAGGTGGGACGAAATTTTTAAAAAAAAGGGAAGTGTTGTTAACACTGAACACAGTTACGTGAGTCGAGAGTATACTGAAGAAGAACAGAAACTCTTGGATGAAATAGAAGATCGGAATGGATTTTAATGAAGAAGAGTGATCGATATACCTACGTCCAGGGATCACGGTCCACGGAACCCGGAACAGGATCACGGACCTATGACATAGCCGGACAAAAATTACCTTCAGTCACAACAATACTTGCAAAAACAAAGAATCAAGAGTATTTAACAGCCTGGAAAAATAAGGTTGGACATGAAACAGCAGAACGAATCAAAAATTTATCTAGTAAGCGCGGGACTGCCATGCACAAATTCTTGGAGTCTCATATCGAAGGCGTTGGCTACGATGATCTTACAAGGGTCGGACAAGAGGCGCGTCCCATGGCCAACAAAATTATTGAGATTGGTCTTGCGCCTGTGGAAGAATACTATGCTTCGGAAGTTATGCTCCATTACCCTGGCCTTTATGCTGGGGCTACTGATCTAATCTGTTCGCACAATGGGATGGAAACTGTCGTTGACTTCAAGCAGTCAAATCGTCCGAAGAACAAAGATTGGATCGATGACTATTTCTTACAAATTGCTGCATACGCAATGGCTCATGACTATGTCTATAGGTCTGAAATTAGACAAGGAGTCATCATGATATGTACTCCAGATTTATATTATCAAGAATTTAAAATCCAAGATGCTGAACTACGAAGCTGGAAACACAAGTGGTTAGCCCGATTGGATAAATATCACAACAGAGATTTAGGCTTCTAAACAGGTGTCGCAGAGGTGTCGCAAGGGTGTCGCACAGGTGTCGCACAGGTGTCGCAACTTTGGTTCAGGTGCGACAGATTGTAGCAATTAAGGCAGAAAAAACATCTTTTGGCCACAATTCGGCCACAAAGTGCCGACACTGCGACACCCCTGCGACACCCCTGCGAGGGGGTTGCGAGGGGGGTGGTGTCGCAGCTATTAGTGTTATATACCAAGGGTTATAGGCTAATTTCAGGTAGTTTCGACACCTTTTTTAATTTTTTTTTTTTTAGCGCAGTGTAAAAAAAATTTTATCTTTATACTGTCGGCATCTATGCTAAACATACTCATGCCCAAGAAAAGAAGAAAAAGAAACGTCGCACTTGCAACTCCGGAGATCCCTTTCCCTAAAGTTAGGGTCGAATGGGTCGATGCTATGAGTGATTCAGGCTGGGCTAGCGAAAAAGAATTCAACAAAATGAAATTAGCTTATCCTGTTAATGAAGGTTGGCTCTATTCTAAAGATGATAAATCAGTTAAAGTTTTTGCTTCCTATGATAAAGAAGATGATGGTACTTTTACGTTTGGAGATAGAACAATGATACCACGTGATTGGGTGAAAAAGATCGTTAAAATTTAATGGGCAATCTTATCTATAACTTTTTGATAATCCCCATTTTCATTATGTTCTTTTTCCTCTACGTCGCTTTCCTCTTCGTAGGTTGTCTCTGGGAGTTTAGTCGAGAGCTTTTTAGAACCATCTTTAACTTCTCTCTTAAGTTGTTCAATAGGTTTCGCGTCTAGTATTGGACTATACTGCTCTACAATTTCTTTCATTCTATTTTCTAATTCTTGTTCCGACATATCTTCAAGCTTACCAGTTTTAATTATCTTTTGTTCAATATATAATCCTGCGGCTTTACCACGTGAAACTTCAGCGTTGACAGCACTAGAAAAACTACCTTTTTTTAAGGCTTCTTCTCTGAGTCTAGCTAGTTCTTTAATATGTTTTTCGAATGTGACTTCATATTTGTTTTGTACTTCTTCTCTTAGTTCTCCAATAAATTTTACTACTAAAGGGAATCTCTTTGGATTTCTTAACTCACTAGCTCTGACTCTAGCTGAGTCTTCGGCATAGCCGGCTTCTTTAGCACATTCGTAAGGAGTCATTCTCCCTTCGTTGTATACATATAATTCTGAGAATCTTCTTTGCTGATCTGTGAGTCTTTTTGGTACGCCCATATTTCCCCAAGTTAAAAAGGCCTTGTTCGAACTTCGTGTGGTGGAGTCCATCCAAACAAGACCAAGCTTGACTTTTATAGTAATTTTAAGTAAAAGTCAATTAATAAAATGAAAGGAAATACTATGGAAAAAGGACCTTCAGATCTCGAAGAACGCATAGATCAGCTAGAAAAACAAAAACTATTCCTGCAGGAAAAATGCAGACAAGCAGGACAGCAGATAAAAGAATTACAACAAGATAATAAAAAATTAGCTTCCGAGGTTAGCGATTATATAGATAGGATTACTAAAAATAATAGATGTTAAAATCACAAGAGTTAGAAAAGATCATTAAGAAGTTTAATGATAAAAGCACTGTTGCTAAAGAGGCTAGAATTTCTATTAAGACCCCGGATGGTCGAATGTGGGATATTGAATCTATCTTTTTAGCAGAGAATAAAATTATTGGAGCACGTGAGAGTCATAGGATTGTCATTAGAGTTGTGCCTGAAGTTGCATCTCCAGGAAGGGTAATCAAGAAGCTATGATTACTTTGAAATGAGATGGCTCCAGAACGAAAACTTTGGCAAGAAGTTAAGAAGAATTGTCCTCAAATTAAGTGGACAAGGATTGAAAATTTCGCTGGCGTTGGCGTGCCTGATCTACTGGGCTATAATGATTCTGGCACCTTTTTCACAGTAGAATTAAAAGTCACAAAGAGTAATAAAATCCGATTTTCACCACATCAAATTGCCTTTCATACTACACACCCACACAATACTTTCATCTTAGCCAAGCACCATGGTCAAGGGGCCATGATACTTGTTCCAGGGTCCAAGATTCAAGATCTTTTAAGGGAAGGCTTTGCTTGCTCGTCTATTGCTCGTGGATCGTGGTCCACGGTGCTCGAGACTTTGCTCGCTTGTTGATTGCTCGCTCGTTGCTTGTCAGTCTGTGCTTGCTTGTATATTTTTTTTAACTCTGCCCAGTACTTAGGGCTTCTGTAAACATGTGTCATTAGTGCTGGCCGTATGATATATTTTTTATTTCTTTATTCCAGCAGTTTCTACAGTCTTTGCATTCATTGCCTTGAGATGGCGCCGGACATGTCGCGCCGGCTGTTACCACGGTTGACGTATTGGGCCAGCTGGCAGGTGCTGCGCGGTCCACCATCGGGGCAGAGAACCTGATGACCAGATTAGCCGGTGCCCTGTCGAGATGGTCCTTGACCCATGCTTCCCGGGTCGGGAGCCAGTGACGTTTTGAAGGTGTTAGCCTGCAGACTTGATAAATTTTGTTTAGATGGTCCAGATCCTGAACATCTCCGGAATCATGCCACCTGAAGACGTCAGGCTTCTTGCTGTTGATAAGGTGAGTCATAGCCGGGACCCATTGCGCGCTCTTCGTTGCTTCCAGTCTCCTATACTGTGCATCCTGGACCACCTTGAACACGTAACAACCTTTCATTGCATAACAGTCATAACAGGTGCTGCCCTTCACAGCCCGGAGCTTGGTCCCTGTTTTGCATTCCTTGGCCGGCAGTCCAATGGACCAGCCCGGCATTTTTGAAGGCTTGCTTAGGCCTCCAACTATTTTCCATGCTTCATCTGTTTTCATAATTTCTCCTTTATAATCCTACTAATATCACAGCTCTGCTTGCTTGTCAATTCTTGCTTGGTGCTCGCTTGTTGCTTGAATAAAACCGCAGCATCTTTTTTTTTGATCAACCGGTCCTGGATGGACTGGAAGAACTTCTCACATTTGCGGAGGTACGCCCGCGGAAGCGTTGAATGCTCCCGCAGGAAATAGTGTGTTAAGTCGTTGTGTTTAATTCTCTTCTTCATCTTCGTTTGGTGTTTCAAATGAATATGTTACATGATCATCAGTTACTTCACCTCTGAACCATTGCACCGGGCACTGGTCCAGCCAATCATGAAACTCATCGGACATTGGGCTAACTTTACTCATCTTTTTTCTTGGTTCGTGGTTCCATATCTTTTTTAACAAGACGCAAGATCTCTTCTATTGCATCCGCTATTCTTTTTAATTGTTCAGTATCCATATTATTCCTTTCTAAATTCATCCTATCATCTCCTGGACCAGCTGTCAAGCTTGTTGCTCGCTGCTTGCTGCTTGAAGCTTTGACCCTGATCCCAGATCCAATCTGTCAAGCCCGCTATGTCTTGCTCACCTCCATGGAGGTTGATTGGATCAGGGATCAGTTGTTGTCCCGTACAGGCGGACTACTCATCTCGAGTTTGTAGCCATCGCGCAGTAGTCGATTGCAACCTGTACTATAGCCGTTTAAATCCGGCAGTTACAACATCTGATCCCAGATCCATTGCCGGTCGACTGCTGTTCACTTGAACAATGGATCAGGGATCAGTTCTGGTGTATTGCGCTGAGGTGCTAAAGCAGTCAGACACGCAACCAGAAGTTGTCCCAACTCTTCCCACGATAGTTCTATAGACTAAAGCAGTAATAGTTAATCCAACATAATGCTTGACAAAGGATTTGTCAAGTGATAAATTAAATCTAATTAACAGAAAGGACACAATGTCAAGAATACGATTAAACCAAGAGTACCGAAACAAGATTGCTAATAGAATGAGAGTACACTTGGAACAAGAACCGACACAAGAGAAAACAAAGTATGATGAACTCAAAGCAGATCAAATTGAGTTGAATGACAAGGGTTGGGATTTAGCAGAAACCATTGTTAGAAAACATTATACCCCAGAAGATGTCAAAATGGCATATCATCTACAAAACAAGTTTGAGAATGTTAGCACTATTGCGAAAGATAGTTGCTTTCACTTTCATTATTTAGGTCAAGTAGAAGATAGAGATTATGACAATAAACCTATAATGAAAGAAGATACCATTGAAGAACATTTTGACTTTCGTTTAGGTGGTAGCTTTGAGGGTGGTAGTGATAGTTATGATAGTAGTAGTGCATATGGATATGCTTTATTTCGTGATGAACTCAAAGCACAAGATAATTGCAACCCAGATATTTTGATTGAACAAGAGGGCAAAGATCACAACCCACATAAAACAAAATATACTGATAACAATGACAAGTATCTCGGTAATGATGACAAAGGATATGGCAAAGAGTGGAATGAGAAATATCAATTAGATTTAATTGGTAGAGAATATTGTAGAGATCGTTCTATTGCGTGTAATCAAGAGCAATTTATGATGTTAAAAGAATGGAAACAAGCCAAAGGACAATTTGTTATGGCACATCATAAGTGGATTAAATCTGTATTAGACCAGATGAAAGAAATTAAGATTGGTTTAAAAGGTTATAGATATTTAGACGAGGCAATAGAGTTATCTACTGAACTTGGTTTAAATATTACTGACGCAGAAATAATAAGAACTAACTCAACAGGACTTACAATCTACAATCCTAAAAATCTAGCAGATAGAATAAAAGGAATGAAGAACAAGAGTAATAGTAGAGAGGATAAAATAAAGGCGAGGTTATTATACGAACAAAATAAAAGCGTAAATTAACACTTGACGACCTATCCTATTAATGATAGGATAGGTCATTAACAGAAAGAGGAAAGATGAAATACTTTAGTTGGTTTATGAAATCACGAAATAAGTTTGCTACTTGTAGAGGTGTTGATGAACATGATTATTATGATGAATGGTCAGGCAAATTCAAAACATTTAAATCTAAACAATGGACAGATCAAAAAGGTTTTCCATGTTATAACTTTTGGGATATTGATAGTGAACACCCAAGAACGGCAGTAAACTATTCTGTAAGGAAAGCATGATCTGTATTCCAACAACATTATTAATCATAATAATTGCACCGATTGTTATCGGTGCAATTTATTGGAGAGGAAAGCATGACTTATAATTGGTGCCATGGTCCACATTGCCACCAACAATCCACTCAATCAAGAGTGCGAGGGAGTGGCGATAATAAAGTTTTAAGAACTATTAAGATAAAACAAGATAGTGAATATCTAAGAGAGAGCGTATTCTCTCATTTTTGTAATCAGCGTTGTTTAATGGATTTTATTAGATTACATAAAGATAGAATAGTTGCACTCGCACCAAGGCGCCAGGCTCAGGAAACACCGATCAAGGTTGAGAAAGAACAACTGAAAGACTACTACAATAATCCGTATACAAGAAAAACAATAACAAGGGTTGACAATGCTTGATCTATCCCATATGATCCAGGACATGAAAACAAATACAGACAATAGAACAGAAGAAAGAAAGAACAGATTCAATGGTGAATCTGTTATGCTAACTAAACAAGAGGCAAGAATACATGATGAACTATTCTTGTGTGAAATCATGGCAACATTAGAAGACAAGACATTAGGCACAGGTGCAAGCAAGCATTGGGACACAATGCGTAAGCACTTGAATTGGTTTAGACAACACAATGCCAAAGCTTATATGGTTCTGTTAGACTAGTCATCAACCCAAGCACGGGCGCGCAAGCGCCCCTGCTCCCCCCATCAATAGAGGTACCAAACCCAAATCCAATTAAGTTCGAAGAAAAAAGATCGATCCCCTTTAAATAAAAAAGGGGTCCCACTACTCTGGGTTGAATTGCTTGATTTAGACAGTCAATGGTGGTAAAAACATGTTCAACATCCTATAAGGATGCGAAAAATTTTTAAAAAATTTTGTATGAATTTGGATAATATAGACATTCGTAAACTCCCCTCAGACGTTCGTAAAAAATTTCTTCAATTGCAAGTGATGCATGCAGAGAAAAAAATTCAAAATAAAGCCAAAGAAGATTTTTTAAGCTTTGTTAAGTGTGTTTGGCCCGAGTTCATTGAAGGTGCGCACCATAGACATATAGCAAAAAAGTTCAATGACCTTGCCACTGGTAAGATTACACGACTAATTGTTAACATGCCGCCTAGACATACCAAATCAGAATTTGCATCTTTCTTGCTGCCCGCTTGGATGGTGGGCCGTAATCCAAAATTAAAGATCATTCAAGCAACTCACACAGGTGAACTTGCAATTCGTTTTGGACGTAAAGCAAAAAACTTAATTGATAGTCCAGATTATCACAAAATTTTTCAAACTAGATTACAAGAAGACAGTCAAGCTGCAGGAAGGTGGGAAACCGCCCAAGGCGGCGAGTACTTTGCAGCTGGTGTTGGTGGAGCAATCACAGGAAGAGGTGCGGATTTACTAATTATTGATGACCCTCATTCTGAGCAAGATGCACTTTCTCCAACTGCCATGGAAAATGCGTATGAGTGGTATACATCTGGTCCTAGACAGCGTTTGCAACCAGGCGCAAAAATCGTTTTAGTAATGACTAGATGGAGTAAAAAAGATTTAACTGGAATTTTGCTAAAAAACCAAACTGAAATTAAAGGAGATCAGTGGGAAGTGGTCGAATTTCCGGCGATCTTGGACCACGGACCTAAACCTGAAGCCGTTTGGCCTGAATATTGGAAATTAGACGAATTAGAGAAGGTAAAAGCAACCCTTCCAGTTGGAAAATGGAATGCACAATGGATGCAACGTCCAACTTCTGAAGAAGGGGCGCTTATAAAGCGAGAATGGTGGCGAAAATGGGATAAAGACTATATTCCAAATTTACATTACGTAATTCAGAGCTATGACACTGCTTATTTGAAGAAAGAAACGGCCGATTTTAGTGCAATTACGACTTGGGGCGTATTTTACCCAAATGAAGACTCACCTGCAAATTTAATTTTAATTGATGCCATCAAAGGAAGGTATGAATTTCCGGAATTACGAAGAATTGCACTCGATCAGTATAAATATTGGAATCCTGAATCAGTTATCGTTGAAGCAAAAGCTGCAGGACTGCCTTTGACCTATGAATTAAGACAAATGGATATTCCAGTTCAGAACTTTACACCGAGCAAAGGAAATGATAAACATGTTCGAGTAAATACATGCGCTCCGCTTTTCGAATCTGGCATGATTTGGGCGCCTGACCAGAAGTTTGCGGAAGAAGTAATAGAGGAATGTGCAGCATTCCCGCATGGTGATCATGACGACTTAGTGGATTCAACTACTCAAGCCATCATGCGCTTTAGACAAGGTGGATTTTTAAAACACCCTGAAGATTATGTGATGGAAAAACGAGCGCCTAGGAAGTTTGAGTATTATTAATGGCAGTAAATGTAGGATTACAACTTTATACGTGGGTGAATAAGTTTGCTAGAAGATTAGCAGCGAAACCTAACGCACAAGGAATTATGCAAATTCCTAATCAAGAAGTAATTAGAGATCTTTCTAATGAGATTTTAACTAAATTCATGAGGCATAATGTTCCTAGACAAATGATAAAAAGTGAAAATGATATCAAAGTTATTTACAATCAAATTTTAAATTTAGAAGACCAGCAATTACGAAGAAATGTCATTAGCCCCGGAGATCCAAGACACAAAGAAATTACAGAGAAAATTTTAGGTAAAAAGAAAACCACAGCAGATTTAATTGATCTAGGTTTAGTTAGAAAAGGTAAAAACGTTAAAAAAACAACTCCTAAAGAACCTGTTGATCAAAAATTAGTTGAAGAAGTAAAAGTTAAAGAAACTTTTGATGATTTTAATGCAAGACAGAATCAAACTGATGTTGTAGCAGATACTGTTACTAAAATAATAAGTATGGAACCGGTTGGAGCACTGAAAGAAGCAAACAAAGTTATAGGTCGAAAAGGTATATATAAAAATTTAACCAAAGAGCAATCACAGAAAATTTTAAAAGATAGTGAAGATTGGATTTTTCAAAGAGATCCAGATGATTTATACGACTACAATAAAAAAAGACCTTTTAGAGATGATGCTGATCCAGAAGATTTAGCAGAAGGTGGCAGAACCGGTGTAAGTTATTTACTTGCAGAAGATTCAAATCAAAGGGTGCCTTTAAAAGATGGACATAGCCCTGGACGTAGAAAGTTTTTACAAGGAATAGCGGCTCTAGCTGCTCTTCCTGTGGTTGGTAAATATTTTAAATGGGCAAAACCTCTTGCTAAAACAAAATCATTAACCTCAGTTCCAATTAAAGCAGGAGTTGATGGCATGCCAGCGTGGTTCAAGCCTCTTGTAAATAAAGTTATTAAAGAAGGTGAGGATGTTACTAAGAAATATGCAAGCGTTGAAAGGGAAATTGTCCATAAGACCGAACTCCCTGATTCAGGAACAGATGTATTAGTAACACAGGATCTAACTACTGGAAATGTTTCGGTTGAGCTTGGAATGACTAAACATGGTTTTGCAGATGGTAAATTTGGTCAACCGGTTAGATTAGAATATAAAGCGGCTGAAGAAATAGAACCAATATTAGCAAAGCATATGGATCCTAAAAATCCAAAAGGTGAGTGGTTACCAAATAAAGGTCAAAAAACCAAAGAAGAGTTCTGGGTTGAAGAAGCAGAATTTACTGGAGGACATCCAGAAAATGTTAAGTTTGAAGAATCATCTTTTAATAAATTTGGTAAACATGAATCTGATTTTAGTGAAGTTGAAGCGTTTGCAACAGGCAAGACTAAAAAAACAAGAAACATTTCAAGTTTACAGAAACAAGACGAAGATCTTGCTGATCATTTTTCAAACTATCCAGAACCTGATGACTTTGCATCCGGTGGCGTTGCGGAGATTTTAGGAGAATAATGAATCCAATAAAATTTAAAATGGCTAATGAGTGGATGCAGCAAGAAGATGCAACTCCACAAGAAGCATTAAACACTTGGAATGAAATGGAAGCTGAGTTCAAAGCTAATCG
>Ga0080013_1004356_pt1 | contig 14012 bp, 23 predicted proteins | sample ETNvirenome_6_85_FD_69236 | JGI IMG/M metagenome (GOLD analysis project Ga0080013, IMG submission 69236) | Marine viral communities from the Pacific Ocean - ETNP_6_85 (SPADES assembly) (version 2) | ecosystem: Environmental > Aquatic > Marine > Oceanic | place: Pacific Ocean | collected 2013-06-19
ATTCTCTCCGTCGCTGATTCTAAGCAGCCAATTTGTTGTCGAAGTTGCAGTTGCAGTTGCAAGTGTCATAGTTGTTGTCATAGTTACTGTAGAGTGCAACGCGACAAAATCGCTTTCAATTTTTTGGTTTTATATTTGTCTATATATAATGCCAAGGAAATCTACAAGAAAAAGGCGGCGTCAGCGGAAGTCTCGTAAGCACCGTTATAGAACTAGAGGTAAGCGTGGCGGAAGTGGTGTAACTTCTAGTTCGATTTATTCACATGCTACAAAACCCCTCAGTGCTTATAAATCTTTACCTGCTGATATTCCTGTATCGACAACAACAAAAGTGTTGGGTGGATATTATCCCTTTGTACAAAGTGGATTGCTTCAGCGAATGGAGAGAAAGTGAGGAATCTTTTGATTTTATATTATAAATCAATTTTTGAGTAGAATAAGGATTTTCTTACAAATTTCTAAATTTTTTTTTCTATATATTCTTCATTATTAAATTGATTTGGTTTTATTGAAATACTAAAACTCCTAACAAGAGATATAACTATTACTATAGGTATAACTAAACATAAACCTACATCATTCAATTTCGATTTAATTCCCATATATTACTATAGTATCATTAATTTTATTTATTATATATATAATGCCAAGGAAATCAACAAGAAAAAGGCGGAAGTCGCGTAAAAGGCGCAGCCGAACTAGAGTTAAGCGTGGAGGTCATGGGCGACGGAATTGTACTGGTAATTATGAAGGACATACGGCTGAGGTTATGTCTATATTTGGACATCGTGACCCTCCTTTCGGGACCCAATCGGTAGATCGCTCGTCTCCGCCATAAGGAAATGGCTTATATACTGCGTAATTTAGAGCGATATGATACTGTGCGAACTAAGAAATGAGTGAGCAACCCAGAAATCGGTAGCAATCCGAGTTATCGGTAGCAATTTGATCCTTAATAAAATTGAAATAGACCGGACTTAGATATCTATATCCAAGGTGTCTCTGGGCTAGTCCCCATATAAAATTGAAACTGCCTGCCCTTGGGCTAACTCAAGCGCAGACAACCAAGAAAAAATTGAAAGCAGAGCTCCTAGCAACCCTATGACCGAGTCGTGCCGAGCGGTGCTCTGCCGCCGTAGCGCGCGTGCCGCCTCTAAGCAAGCCCAAGAGCTCTGGCGCGAGCAGCTGCAGGTCATGGAGCAGGAGGCTGAAGGGATCGAGGTCGAAGAGAACGACGAGGAATGGCTGACAAACCAGGAGGCGACCAAGGCAGCTAAGCGGGCACACAGGGAGGTGACTATGCGCGCTATAGTCTGGCTGGGTAAGGATGAGGCGCGGCGTCCCCTCGGCCGCTGGGCTAAGGGCAAGGTCTGGTCTGATATGGCTGAGATGTACGTGTAAACCGGTGACAGGACGGGGGATGGAGAGAGAGAGCGGCTGGTCTTTTCTCTTTGGACTTAGTTGATCAACTAAGAAATGAGTGATCCAAAAAAAAATTGAAACGGGTGGGCTTGGGATTGGTTAAGACGTCAACCCATCAACTGACTATGCAATTCAACACCAACGACACCACGTCCTACTGCGCATGCACCTATCCAGGCGGTTGTGCGTGTAGGATGATCGGTCGCACCGGCTATATGATGTTCGTCGAAAGCGCGTTATCGCTGGCGAACCAGGAGGTAGACGACCGGATCCGCAACCAAGAGGAAGTGGGTGAGGGCGAGGCTATAAGGGTAGTGGCACGGCGGTGGGCGTCCATGGGTTCTAACGACAAGGCTATGTGGCAACAGCTTGCGGCGCTTGGCTAGGACGGGAACTAGTGACGAATCATGGTATGGGGGCACCTATGGACAGAAGCCCTCGTTTTCTCTTTGGGAGGTACAGTGCGACCAAGAGGCTTAGTCGATTAACTGAGAAATGAGTAGCAATCTGAGAAATGAGTAGCAATCTGTGTCCAACAAAAAATTGAAACGGGCTGACTGGTACCTGGCTATGACGTCAACCAATCAAAAGCGCTCAATCAACTACTATGGCTGCACTCACGATCACGATGCACACTGACGAGGAGGTCGTTCGCACCGCCTGCGTCGACACGGCCAACCAGGTCGTGGCGGCACTCGCAGCGAAGTACGGCTTCGACGTCGATGAGGCGACGCGCGAGCTGAACCTGGGTGAGCTGAAGATCCAGCGCAAGCGTGGTGCCCCGGCTAAGAAGTCGGTGGCGAAAAAGACCAAGGACGAGGACGGCAAGCCCAAGGCTAAGCGGGCGGCGACTGGCTACCTGCTCTACCAGGCGTCTGTCCGTCAGGAGGTGACGGCGTCGCTTCGGGACGAGCTGCTCGAGGCTGGTGAGATCGGCAAGCTGCAGCCGCAGACGGTCGTCAAGGCTATCGCTGCATTGTGGAAGGGTGAGTCGCCTGAGATGCGCGCTGCCTGGAACAAGGACGCTAAGGAGAAGAAGGCTGAGAGCGAGATCTCGGCGACCGACTCGGTTGAGGAGTAGAGATGGGTGACGGACTGAGTGTGTGAGCATGCCTAACCAACGAAAACCCCTAAAAAGACCATGGAAGAAAGCGCTGTGCCCCGCTTTTTTCACTGGCACGCCTAGTCCTTAGTTAATGACTAAGGAAATCGGGGGTTATATAAGGAACGAGTGAGCAAACATAAAATTGAAACGGGCTGGCTGGCACCAGCCTAAGTGTACCCCAACCAACTGTCAACTATGCCTACCTACCGTCGTCGTGACCGCGTTGTCTTCCTCAAGGACGTCAACAAGGACTCCTTTGGGCGCAGCCTTGGTGCCTTCCCAGTCGGTCCCAACAGCGAGCAGAAGTGGGCTCGTATGGGTGACACTGGCGTGGTGTCCTCATGGTCCAAGGGAGGCTGGCTCAAGGTACGTCTCGATCGTCATGGTGCGATTGTCACTGTGCGATCTGGTCCATACATCGGTCTGGCTACAGCGTCTGTACCTAAGAAGACTGTGTGGAGTCAGCCGCCTGCTGGACTTGGCGGCTTGGCACATCTCACTTGGCAGCAGCTGCATACAGTCAGGGAGGTGATGAACAACCTCTTTCTGCACCTCGAAGAGGCGCAAGATAATGACAAGCCAGCAGATGTGGGGGTGATCGAAGACACTCGTCTGGAGCTGGAGACGGCGGCGCGGTTGTTGCAGAAGCTTAGCTTCTCTCTGCCAACGCAGATCTCGCCGTTTCCGACTAAGAGCTTTGGGGCGCTGCAGTCACGTGGATCCACCCCCTCACCTGTGATGGTGCCTGACGAGTCATCCAAGGGTGAGGCTGTGGAGCGTGTCGATGCACGCGCGGAGTGCACGCAGCTGTTCGGTTAGATGAATGTGTTGGGGTGGGACTAAGGGGCATAATTAAGAGCATGAAGACCGTATTTTCTTATTTATTGACCAAGGATTAGGACTTAGACAAAGCCAACAAAAAATTGAAACGGGGTCAGCCAGACCAGGCTAAGTGTACCACTACAACTTCTTAACATGAACTGCTACTGCTCCTTCTGTGCGTCCGCTGGCATCGCTGGTCCTCACGATCACTACCTGCGCGCGACTAAGGCACAAGGTGCGGTGGTGACATGCCCAAAGCTGAAGGCAACTGAGTGCGGCCACTGCGGTCATAAAGGGCACACTGCTCGCTACTGTGGCGAGTGGGGTGCTGAGAAGAAGGTGGAGCAAGCTGCTGCGATGGCGGCTAAGAAGGCTAGGTTCCAAGCTGGTGACTGGCAGGATGTTGGTGGACGTGGTGATCACGTGCGCGAGCATCCGGGATTCGAGTCGCCGCGCATGAATCGCAAGAAGGTGGTCACTCCGTCTGCGCCAAAGCTGGCTAGTCGGTTTGCGGCTCTCGACATCGAGACTGGAGAAGAGCACGACGAGCCTGTTGTGCGACGCGAGCTTGGACCGACGTGGGCACAAGTGGCGCAAGGCGTGGCTAAGGAAGCGGCTGAGGACAGTGATGATGAGCTCCCACCGCTGATCTGGGGCAAGATTAACCCGGCGCGCTGGGCGGATGTTACGGCGTAGATCGGCTGGGGGAGGGGATTAAGAGCATGGAGACTGTATTTTTTCTTTTCTTAGTTAAGACTATGTACTGACGCAAACTCTAATCAATAACTAGAGAAACCGACCGTTACTAAGCGGGGCGCAGCCGAACAAAAAATTGAAACGGGGTCAGCCAGAGCAAGCTAAGTGTACCCAACTACAAAAGCAAATCATGTCGACCATCACGATCTCTATGCCTGCGATCACTGAGTCCTCGCTGAAGGCTGCGTTCACTGAGTATGCGACCACGTCGCTTCTCCCTGCGCTTGCCAAGAAGTACGGGTTCGATGTTGAGGAGGAAGTGCGTGCTCTTAATCTTGACGACCTCAAGGTCAACAAGACGACGAGCAAGGGCGGTAAGACCAAGAAGACTGAGGGCGATGAGAAGCCCAAGGTCAAGCGTGGTCCTACCGGCTATCTGCTGTTCACGGCAGATGCGCGTCCTGGAGTCAAGGCTGAGATGGAGGCTGAGCTTGAGGAGGGTGCCAAACTCAAGCCGCAGTTGGTGGTGACTGAGCTGGCTGCTCGCTGGAAGGCACTCTCTGACGAAGAGAAGGCTCCCTGGTTGGAGAAGGCTAAGGCTGCTAAGACCCCGCCATCTAGCGATGGTGAGGAGGAGGCGCCTAAGAAGGAGACCAAGAAGGAGACCAAGAAGGAGACCAAGAAGGAGACCAAGAAGGCTAAGAAGGACGAGGGCAGCTCGTCTGCTGACGAGCCCAAGAAGAAGAAGGGCACGACTGGCTACCTGTTGTTCGGCAAGGAGATGCGTCCGGAGATCAAGGCTGAGATGGAGGCTGAGCTTGAGGAGGGAGTGAAGCTCAAGCCGCAGCTGGTGGTGGGCGAGATCGCTAAGCGCTGGCAGGCACTGGATGATGATGAGAAGGCTGAGTGGACTGAGAAGGCTAAGACGCCGGTGACGAGTGACGACTCGGAGTAGATGCAGAACGAGTGTGGGTAGGGTGAGACAGGGCTAATGTGTGAGTGTGTATAAAGAGACCGTAGTATTTTTTCCTCTGTGTCCCGTGTCTATGTGTGCTTATATGTGCATTACTAACAAAAAAATTGATCGCGGCGGCGTGCTACCGTTAGCGGCGACAACGGATCAAGTTCAATATGGGTAAGTCTGGGTTTGACCGCTACAAGGCGAGCGCTAAGTCCAGAATCAAGGCTGAGCTTCAATCGAAGCTCCCAAAGGGCGGACGAGTGACGCAAGTGGCATTAATAGCCGAACTCGGTAAACGTTGGGAGCTCCTTCCTGATAGCACGCGCGAGATTTGGACAAGACAGACGCGTTAGGATTGAGTAACTATGTAGGACTGAGAGATATAAGCGATTTTCTTAATTACTTCTAAGCAACAAAAAATTGAAACGCTAACCACATAGGTGTGAGTAGTGTACCCAATACCAAATGCTCTCTCCCGAACAAATCAACCTCATTGCTAAGATGTATGACGATGTCCAAAACCTCAAGACTGAGGTGCAGACATTGAAGGAATACAAAGTAGACAGCACTGCGGCGATTAAGACGCTGATGACGGAGAAGGATTCGCTTGTTGCAGAGTTAAAGCTGCTGAAGGAGACAAACAAGCCACCAGCGATTGTACCCCCAGTAACTGGACAGTCTGGCATGGGTGGACTATTTGGCGCCAACACCACCACACAATCCACTGCACCAGCAACATCTCTGTTTACTGCGCCACCTACTCCGGCAGCCGGTTTTAGTTTCAACCCGAGTTCATCAGCGCAAGGATTTAGCGGACTAGCTACTGCTGCTGGTAAACCTACACAATCAATGGCGTCCATGTGGGGTGCGCGTCCAACCAGATAGGGGGCATATTAGCATAGCGCGCGCACGCTGTTCTCCCTGATCCCTGCCTGTCTGCCTGCCTGCCTGCCTGTGTTTTTTGCGTAAAATTGAAATTTTTTCTTTGGTCAAATATTAAAATATATGAACCTGGGCGAATACAAACCTAAGCTGTATTTACTCATTGAATTGCCTTACTCGACGATTATCATGAATCACCCAGAGGCAAGTGAGTTGGAGAAACCGGTTGGTGCTTTCATTGTACCCCAATCTGTGTGGCTGAGTGTAAAGGCTGAATTCACAATTAACCAAATGAAGCAATCTGGTGGGCTCACGTCGACTTTTGCTCCAGACGGGACGGAGTGGTTGGATTGTCCAAATGCAAGATCCCCTATTCGTGCGAAAGTTATTACCACATCTCGCACGAATAGACGAGTTAAGCCGCTTTTACAACCTCGTATTGGTGAGGGCTGGAATACCATGCGGGATGATGGGCTTAAAATTGAAATGGAGGAGAACCAAAATTAGGTAGGTGCTACGGCCTAATACAATGAACTACTGGGACGAACTACCTTGTGAGCTGCAGACTTATATTCTGCAGATACGCTTGGCTGGTTCACTCCAAAAGAACTGGCGGAGACATCCTGCAATCCGCTCGACTTGTCTAGCAAAAAGGTTGACTGATCGACGCGATCGCTGCCAGCGCGGACTCAACCTTTTGCTACCGGAAACGGCGTGGGCGCTAGAGTATTGTGCGGCACATTCAGGTATGGGCGATCCATCCTTTTGGGCGAAATTTTGTGTTATGATGCTACACGAAATAATCTTAGAGGAATACAGCAGCGACATGGGTCATGGCTGGAAAAATCGGTGTGAGGTGGCACACACAAACCTCGTTCAAAAGTATGAGAAAGTCAAGCTCCGCGAGTTCCTGTGGCCGATCCCGCACGTGACCATGGAGGAGGCGGGCGAGTTGCATGGCTTTCTGGGGCTGGTTAACGGGGCAGTCGCGCAGATGTAAATAAATAATTAGAGACCGTATTTTTCTAATGTGTGGAGAGAAAAGCGCTCACGACAGCGCGTTTGGAAAATTGAAACGGGTCCGTCCTTACAGTGGTAGGTGTACCATCTAACTATGCTCGTCCAAGGAACTCCTGTCATGCCCAGCAATGTCCAGAATGGCCACATGGTAGCCCAGGCTCCTCGCGCCCAAGCTACAGAGGTAGTGCATTCGATCAAGGGCTATCTTGCTTGGTGCCAAGACCAATATCCTGAGATGGATATGACATTCTTTATTACCGGGAATGAGGACCTCATCACGCCTGATGAGGACAAATGGTGCAATCTGGCATCACTCTGGAAGCAATGCACACAGGAGATGCGGCGCACCTTTGATGAGGATGCCGCCAAGAATGAGCCTCATCGTGGTGAGCCAGGAGAAGGTGGATATGGCCGGCATCCAAGGCTGACACCATATGAGACTGCTGGGGTGCTGGAGGCTCTTCTGGCTGACACTACTGACTGGAACTTGGATGAGAACGATGACGATGATGATGAGTAGAGGGGCTGAGGACAGCGAACCATGATGACTGAGACAGAGACCGAGGACTGAGTGTTTTTTCTCTCGTGACTAGACAAAAAATTGACACGCGGCGGGCGCCTAACGCTTACCCCACCAACCGGAATCATGTCTCTATACAAGCGCGGAACTAAAGTCAAGTTCGTCGGCAAGCCGCCCGGGCGCCCGGACCAAGACTCCAGCGCCAAATACTATGTCGATAAGTATGGAGTCCAAGTCGGCGACAAGGGCACGGTTGTACGCGCAAAAAACGGTTGGTGGCGAGCGAGCTTTACTCGCCAGGATGGTTCACGGGCTGTGTCTGTTCCAATGCGTTACGATGATATCAAGGTCGTCAGGTATGAAGCGCCGAACAAGGTGATGGAAGAAGAACGAGCGCCGATTTACCCTCCCATGAACGAAAATTTTGGGTTCGATGAGCAACCCACCCCGGACGCAGTGGTGGCTGATATGAAGAAAGAGGCTGAGAAGGTGCGCCAGAAGATGTTAGAGTCGCAGAAGCTACCAACTCAAGAGCATCAAGCTTGCGCTCGGCTTCTTAAGTCTGCACGCGAGCAGAATGAACAACTAAATATAGAGCTCGCAAACTACAGTGTATCAATGACTGAGCTCATCGCTGAACTAGATCGAGTCAAGCTCCGGCTTATTTCGGCGCGCACGTTGATGCAGCTCAAGGACAAGACGATTGCAAAGTTGCGTGGTGAACCTAGTTTTGAGACGTGGGGTGATTGGGTTGTGGCTTAGGTTAAGTAGTTAAGGGAAAGGGTAGGAAACATGAGCAAAGAGATTTTCTGTTTGAGCTATTTTCGAAAAATTGATTTAAACCAAACACTACTATGCAATAGTGTAGAGATGTCGAGTTGTGAGTTGCAAACTGAGGTGGGTCAACTATATGCTACAGTCAAACAACTGGCTATTACTACTGAAGAACTGAAGAATGAGATTGTAAATTTAAGGAAAGATTATACTAGCATCATAGTTAGCAACGCACATCTACAGACACAGGTTAATTACATTGCGAATTGTTCCAAGCCGCACCCCCCAACACCAGAGTCTCCTAGGTCGCCACCTACTTTGTCAACAGAAGATGACAGGTTGGTGTCGTCGAATGCGTGGAGTATGTAAATCTTAGTGCATGTCTTGGGTACGTTAAATAAAGAAAAAATTGAAACCCTTTTCTCTCTCTGCAACGGTAAGTGTACTACCACACTGAAAGGCATGACTTCACTAATCACTGAGCCTAGCATCTGCATTCCGCGCACACTTAACAACGTCAACTGGCGTGATGTGAAGGGTGTATTCGAGGCGATCCTCGGCAAGGGGACGGTTGAGCGGGTTGACATCGTCACACGACGCGATGATGACAGCCCTTTCTGCCGGATCTTTGTACACATGCGCTACTGGGCGGTCAACGTGCCAGAAGTTGCTGCATTCCGCAACGCTCTGCAAGCTGGTGAGACGCGGAAGGTAGTTTACAACCATCCCTGGTTTTGGAAGTGCGCAGCGAGTCGCACGCCTAAGCCGGTTAAGTCGCGTGTTTCGGCGCAGCCCTACATCATGCAGGACTCAGCTGCTCAGCCGGGCAGTCAGGAACCACAGAGCAACACTGAGCAAGATGATCAGCGAGCGGAGCGCCCTGCTGGGGAGCTTGACGGTGAGGAGTAAGATGGAAACAGCTAGAGGGTAATAAAACTTATTGATAGAACTTAATAAATTTTTTCTATTTTTTATTGTAAAAATATGCTTAGACAATAAAAAATTGAAACGGATTTCGTGTGTAGAGTGTGTAGTGTAGACCTTCTTAAGTGAAGAGTCTTAAATGGAAAGCGATGTTCTCTAACATTTAGCTTAATTTAACTAGGTAATAGGGGATTCACCTGCTCTAATAGAGAGCAGTTGCCCAGCTGCATGCACACGCAGGACCTAAAACCCCTAGGTTCTCATCTCGTCATGACGCCGAGGTGATGCAGTGTTGGATGAGTGGGTATGAACAGATTGCACCAATATCGACGCGAACCGTGTGGCACAAGCTAGGCCAGCTTGTGGACCCTAGCCCGGTCATTGCCTTACCTGAGCCTTGATTCTGCTATTACAGAGGGTCAAGGAGTTCGCTTACGCTCAGGGAGGATATCGGAAGCCGCAAAAGGTGGATGATAACCAACGCGGTTCGGTGAGCTCAACAGTAAAGGGAGCGTCTGTTTATTAAGACCTACGCCTTAGAAAAATGACAGAACCGGGTCTTTCATGCGCCCACAAATTATTTAGTAATCAAACCGGGTTGTCGTCGGTTCGAGCCCGACCGCCCACAAATTATTTAAAAATGACAGGACCGGGAGTCTCTATGAGCCCACAAATTTTCTCTTTTTAATAATTTAAAACTATCTACATTAATTAAATAAATGGAAAAAATAAATGATGATATATTAAGAATAATCCTATCTTTTCTCTCGGCGGAAGAAAAAATAAAGATAAGGGAAGTTTCAAAAGATTTTAAGAATGTGGTTTCACAAAGATATCTGAATGAATATAGATTAAACTGGTTGATGCAAAAATTTGTGCAGAGAGAAGATAAGTTAGAGGATGAGTTAAATCTACTAACTAGACATATTTATCATAAAAGGGTAGAGAATAGAATCCATCCTTATTTTTCAAGACAACGCCCAACAGATAAATGTATAACAGATAGATGTCAGAATGAACGGCTAGGAAATATCTATATAAAAGGTTGTAAATTGGCTCCAACATGTCATGGAAGGGGTGGGAATATATGGGCTTGCAATAAAAGGAAGATAACATATTGTGTCCATTGTTTTGAAATATGGATGGTTCGATGTTCGATCGTAGACTTGAATCTAAGTTCTTAGCCGGCGCTTTAAGCTGTTTTATATAGTATGTAATCTACCATATAAAGCCATATAAAGGGCAACTCAGAAATGAGTGATGATCTGGGAAATGAGTGGTGATCAAATATGCGGGTTATTTAATTTCGAGCCGATCTACCGAGCCAATCGCTTGAGCTACGCCACATAGGATTGTATTGATCTGCTGCATAAGGTTGTGGTCCAGGGATATCGTCTATTTTATATCGTTGTCCTATATTATAACCCCGTGGTCCTTGTTGTAGCCTAGCTTGTAGCCTAGCCTGCTGCTGTTGTTGTTTATATAATTTTTTCGAATCCCTATCAAATAGCAGCCGCCGCTGTTTGGAGCCTGGTCGGGAGATTAAGTCCTTTTGTTTTTTTCTAACGTATGCTAGTTCTCTCCCTCTTCCATATCTTACCTCTTGTAATGCACGTGCATCTGCCGCCGCCGCTGCCGCCGCCGCTGCTTCTGCTGCCGCTGCTTCTGCTGCCGCTGCTTCTGCTGCCGCTGCTTCTGCTGCCTTTGCTGCTGCTGCCCTTGCTGCCGCATCTGCTGCTGCCCTTGCTGCCGCATCTGCTGCTGCTGCCCTTGCTGCCGCATCTGCTGCTGCCCTTGCTGCCGCATCTGCTGCTGCCCTTGCTGCCTTCTCCGCTGCCTCTTTGGCTGCTTTCTCTGCTGCTTCTTTCGCGGCTTTATCATCTTTTGGTGGAGCCTTCGGTGGAGCCTTCGGTGGAGCCTTCGGTGGAGCCTTCGGTGGAGCCTTCTTACCATTTAAACCTTCTACTGTCTTACCTCTAAACCGCCCACGACATTCTTTCAAATTGGAAAAACATAATAAGTCAGCTAATACACCAATTGATACTGCTAGTCCTACTAGTACACTTGCTACCGTAAAGTATTTATATTTACATAGCAAATGTGTTATACCTATACTTAATAATGGACCAAATAAATCAGCTAAAGACGGAATTGCCACGGAACCTAGGATACCGATACTTACAATTGTTTGCACCACTATGTATGTAATATAAATCGTTACCTGTTTACAAACCATTTATATTATATAAAAAGATTTTAATATCCACACCCATAACAATCGTTAGCAAACCAACAATCATTTGGTCCTGAACCTGGATATTGACAACCCCATTGACCATTTCCAATACTTGTACATCCTCGTTTGCATGCCCCTCTAAACCAGTTCCATGGACTATACCATACAAATCTTGGTGGTGGTCTATATCTATATCCATGTCTTTGTCCCCACCATCTTCGTCCTCCTCCTCTGCCACCACGACCGTGTCTACCACGCCCACCACGTCCGCCAAATTCTTCTAATGAATCACCCATCGTTACTAATGGACCAAACAATACTAATACTATCAATACCAATAATAATAAATATTGCATTATACATTATAATAAGAAAATTTACTTTATTCTATCAAATTATATACCTATTGTCTAATCCTCATCACTTTCTGCTGGCGGCTCGATGATCTTTGTATCGGGATTCCACGTTCCTACCTCCTCGTGGGTTTTCGGGTCATACAAAGTGTTATCAATTGGATTCATTAAGTGAGTAGTTCCTTGTGGGACTTCTCCATCCTCACTTTCTAGAACAATATATCCACCTTTCTTCATCTTAATTGGTTGTGCCTGTACGGCTTCCTCATCATCTTCCTCATCTGGTTCCTCTGGTTCCTTTACCTCCTCTGGTTCCTTTACCTTCTCTGGTTCCTTATTTGCTTTTTCCACCAGAGCAGCGATCACATCATCGCCTGTATTTGAACTTACAACCTTCTTCTCCTTCTTCGGTCGACCTCGTTGTTTCTTTTCTTGGTTGGTTGGTTCTACTTCGCTTGTTTCACTTGCTGTATCGGTTGCTGTTGCATCTTTCTTTGGTCGACCCCGTGTTGCCTTTTTTACTACAAATTGGGATTCAGGAATTGTCCATCCTAGTTCTGTTGCCGCATTTTCGGCATCTGCCCTACTAATGTTCAGTTTTTCCATAACGTTTCCATAATTCACTGGTCCTTTTCCTTTTGGATCACGAAAGTTTATTCCCTTCTCTAACCGTGTTGTTACATACCCGTAGGTTGGTTCACCATTTGAATTCTTTTCTATCTGTTTACTACAAGTTGAACATACTGGATATCGTCCAGTATGATCTGAAATTTCGTTTGTACATTGTGTATACAATCCATGATTCAAACGGATTCCATAACAACATCCTTTATTTATTTCACCACAAAATGGCATCGGGATTGACCCCTTCTTTGGCGTTTTCCTTTCTGGCTTTTCCACTCGCAATTCCTCCAATTTTAGTGCTCGCGATGCATCTTCTTTATCAAATCCATATCTCTTACTCAGCTCATCTACTACCTGCATTCCTATCTTACGCGCCAATATCGTTACTACCTCTATCATCTCTTTCACCCCTTCACTATCATCCCTCATCTTTTCAATTTTTTTTTTCTGGCGGGGGATACCCCCGCACCCCTTCACACCTTATCTATTTTCTTGTGAACGACAAGTGGATTATTTTTCTCTAATAATTCCCTCCCTCTTTTTTTGTAATCAAAAGGACAATCATGACAACCTGAATATCTATGTGTATCACAGTAAAAATGGTCACACCTACATTTAAATGCTGTTAATTTTAGTTTTTTGTTACATTTATTACACCTATTACGAGTCAATGTTGGTGGTGGATCATTATTTTGTTTGTTACCATCGCTTACCTTTGGTGAAACCTTTGCATCAGGCGATTTTGTACCAGTTGACTCACTTGACTCAACTTTAGGCTTCTTGTCACTTATTGAAACTGTGATATTTCCGTTGAGATTCATCATGATTCTATAAAGTATACTGATATTATATTTTTAGATTTGTATCGTAAATATAAATCTAAAATAAAGAGTTAAATTTATATATATCTATCATATATGGCTGATCTCCCTACAGAATGTACAACACTGCAACTTAGTACGTTACATGACTGTAGTGTATGTATTATAGACATTTCTAACAATAAATCTGGAACGTTATACCAAGAATTACTTGAATGTCCCATTTGTCTTGATTCTATTAGTCATGAGGATCCTATTCTTATTCTTGCCTGCTGCAAAAATAAAGTTCATATAAAATGTTTATGTGATTGGTACAATGCAGATCGCGAAAATATTACTTGTTTTATTTGCAATCAGTCAAATCCATTTGGCGACAATATCATGCTACCCGACGACTCTAACTCATCTGACGATTCTAGCTCAGTTAACACCCAATCGCGACGCATGAGACGGCAATTACTACAAAGGTCTTCTCAAGAGAGGATCGAATCGTATCAACAATGCAAAACTGTCATAACTATACTTGTATGTACTGCCTGCCTTTTTGTACTCATAATTGGGATTACCCTGCAAGCAATCTAGCCTTAAGTAATGTATTTCGTAAAATTCTAATATCCTCCTCAAAATCACGTATCGTTTCCGCGAAGGTCATTAATAATATATGTATCTCAATAATTAAATCATGTGCCATAAATTAAAGTTTATATTACCTTTATATTAATATAAACTTTATCATTTACTCCCCATCCCGATATGGTCCGCGAGCATGACGTGGGCGTAGTACCTCCCGGCTGGGAGAGGAATTTGTTTGCTGACGAGTTGGGCGTCGCCGAACAAGCATCCACTCTTCTC
>Ga0080013_1004359_pt1 | contig 14007 bp, 11 predicted proteins | sample ETNvirenome_6_85_FD_69236 | JGI IMG/M metagenome (GOLD analysis project Ga0080013, IMG submission 69236) | Marine viral communities from the Pacific Ocean - ETNP_6_85 (SPADES assembly) (version 2) | ecosystem: Environmental > Aquatic > Marine > Oceanic | place: Pacific Ocean | collected 2013-06-19
CGTTTTGAAAATGGGCCCTTCCGTATTGAAGAAGAAGAGCCCTGATATAGCCAGCATTAAGGCGCAAGCAAAAGCCCTTATGGCGAAATATCAAGATCCAGCAATAACAAATATAACGACTCATAAGCTTTGGTTTATTGAATTTATGCATGTGCCTTCAGGCGAGACTGTAAAATTTGATGGTTTTTTAACACAGTTTTCTGATCAGTTTTCATCTGATTGGAACAGAGAAGAAATATTGGGTCGAATGGATCCGATCATGACATTCAAGGGAACGAAAAGAAGTATATCCTTGGGATGGGAAATTCCTGCATGGAGTAACGAAGGCGCTTTGATGAACTTGGGCAATGCAAATACTCTCATTAAATTTCTTTATCCTGTTTATAGAAGAGTTTCTTATCAAACCATGGTGAAATCAACCGGAAGGGCCGATAGCAAGAAAAGGAATGCAAGAATTAAAAAGACAGTTACAAATTCTAGAAGTTTTCTGAAAAAACAAACTTATGGCAAGTCCACATATATGGTTGCTTCGCCTTTGTTTAAAGTTAAGTTTACCAACTTAATATGTGATTCTCGAGGAGATATCACGGCAGGAGTTCAAGAATCTGGTTTGGTTGGGGTAATTGACGGATTTAACTTTGATCCGGATCTTGAAGCAGGGTTTTTGGGTGATAAGCCCGGTCTGTTGCTTCCGAAAGTTATCAGATTCCAATGCAACTTCACAGTTCTGCACACTCACAAAATGGGATGGGCCCATTGCGCAGGGAAATATTTTGGATTGCCCGATAACTTTCCTTATAGTATTGAATCCACGCCCGGCGCCAAGAAAAAAAGAGTTCAGGCAAGAATTGCGAAACAGGTGAAACAGCAAGCTATATTTGACGCAAAGAGAAAAAAAGCCCTTGAACAATCTCGTCTAGCGGATCCGCCGGGTTGGTCGAAAGGCCGCGCCTCGGGTGGAAGGGGCTTTGGACAGCATGGCTCCGGCTTTGGAAGAGGTGGCTCGGGAGCGGGAGGAGTTGGAGGATCCGGTGGTGGCGCTGGAGGTGCTGGGGGGGTGGGCGCCCTGAAAGGAAAACATATAGCTGGAAAAGGAAAACGAGCGAAGGGCCGTTTCAACGAACTTCTAGGTAAACCATGCCCCGATGGCTTCAAGAGAGATCCCATTGGCAGATGTGCGCCAATAAACGTAATTCTTGTTCCGGCCAAAAAAAAGCAGAAAGCAACGAAAGTTCAGAAGATACATACGCCTCTTAAGGACTCCGCTGGAAATGTGTTAACAAAAGAAGGACTTAAAGAGTGGAATAAACAAAAAGAGAAACTGAAAAAGAAAAAGGACTCCGCTGGAAATGTGTTAACAAAAGAAGGACTTAAAGAGTGGAATAAACAAAAAGAGAAACTGAAAAATCAGAAAACGCAGAAAAAACCAAAGCCAAAGCCGGATCTGGGGCCGCAAATCCCGATAACAAAACCAAAGCCCGGCCCAAAGCCGAAAAAGCCAAAGCCAAAGACGCAGCAGGGCCCCCAAATCCCGATAACAAAGCCAAAGCCCGGTATAATTGGAGGAGGTTCTGGTACAGGAGTCGGAGGGAAAAAAGGAGATAAAAAGCCAGACCCAAAAGGTACCAAGAAACCCAAAAAGAAAATAACCGGTATTAGCACACCCGGAGGGCCCAAAGCCAAAAATCAGGATGATGCGAGAACAAGCGCAAAGCAGAAAAAAGCACTTAAAGACCAAAAAGAGAGAAAAGAAAAAGAGAGAAAAGGAAAAGAGAGAAAAGAAAAAGAAAAGATGAGACAACAAAAAGAAGAGGCGGCGCGATTGGCGAGAGAAGCCGACAAAAGATCAAAGGATGCCGAGCGCAAAGGCAAGGGCCCCAACACGAAATCTGGCACAGGCCCAGTCTCTGGCCGCAACCAAGGGAACAGTGCAAGAAGGAAAGACCCCAACTGCCCCCGGGGATATACACCGCACTGGAGTGAAAAAGATAAGAAATATATATGTGTCAAAGAACATAAAATAGGAAATATCACGCGTAACCCGAAATGGGGAGGATGGGGTTCCCGGTCTCGGGCAGATGCATTTTGTAAGAGGATGTATAACAAATCATATGCAATCAAAGGCAGCGCGTATAATTGCTCTTGTTATGGAGTATCATCGAAGGGGAGGTATAGCCAGAGAGCTGTCATCCCGCCCGCAGCGGGGACATATTAAGGAGCCCACAACATGGGAACAAGATACGAAGGAAGAGAAACTGCTGTAAATAGCACAAGACTCTACAGAAATGTTTTTAAAAAGAGAGATGTAAGATTTATAACTCACTATACAACACCAGAATTTCAAATGCCCAATGATGCTGATGAGGCCGAATTGGATCTCATAAATCATCTTTGGAAAGTTGGAGATAGGTTTTATAAACTTGCTGATGAATATTATAACGATCCGGAGCTTTGGTGGGTGATAGCGTTGTTCAACAGAACACCGACTGAATCCCATGTCAAGCTCGGAGATTCAGTGCAAATACCAATTCCTTTGGAAAAAATATTATTGCACTTTGGGATGTAAAAAATGGCAAAAGGTTCAATTACAGACGTAAAACTTCAAGCAAGAGAGCAACGCTTTATAGCGCAATGCTATCTCATGCAGAACTTGGATCAGATTCTAGAATCTCCGAAAAGAACTTATAAACATTTTTTATGTATCGATGATGATTCAAGCACTGCTTTGGGGAGATTGCTGTCAAAATCTAAAGCCGAGGAGTTTTTGGAATTTGTGAGACCGGAAGAGCTTTCCGCATTGGTGCCAAAAATTCGCCTGTTCAAGGTTGATTACGATGCCAAGACCGGCGGCAAAAGAGAAAGTGAACTTCATTTTGATGACTTCATGTCCAAAAGCGAGATTAAAAATATAACATCATCCAGAATGGGTAGGGGATCCGGAATTGGATTACAAGATTTTACATATGAGTTTATTGGTAAAAATTTCGCTTCAGCAAAGCGAATTATTAAAGTATCAATGAAAATCTTATTTTCCAAGATTGACGATTTAAAGCGCGGCGGAACCGGAGACGCCAGCTTTTTAGACATTATTAAACCTTCAAACAAAACGGATAAGGATGGAACTATCAACCCCTATTATCACCGGGTGCGGGTTGATTTTGGCTGGGCTGTTCCTCCGCGATGTCATCAGTTGTTTAAAGGAAAAAAAAGGCTTCTTAAAGCAATTGAAAGTGCTAGCACAACAATGTATTTGTCATGCCGCATGCACAATTTAAATTTTTTACAAGATGGGCGTATTTATTTGACCGCAGAGTTTCAGGGCGAAATGGAAAGTGTTTCTGATACTTTTTCGTTTGATATTTTAAAATTTTCTAAAACTCAAATTGGCTTGGGGTTGGGCGGTCCAAATACTGATGCCGCGCAAAAACAATCAGAAATAAAAAGACTGAGAGGAACTCTGAAGGCGCTAAGAAAGAATATAAAAAACTTAGAGTGCAATATTAAAAATTCAAGAAAATCCAAAAAAAGATATAATGAGGATTATTTTAAAAACAAACAATCGGATTTGGCGGCAAAAAACAAAACTCTCTTTAAAACCTATAAAAGCTTAAAACAACAAAAGTTGGAAAATAAGATTTTTAAGTATGAACAATTTATTCGAACACTTTTTAAGCAAGATAAAATATATATTAAAAAAATACCAGCAGAATTGCTGGGCATGTTCAATATAACCGGCATTGGATATAATAGAAAAATAGGATTGCAGCTTAATCGAAAACAAATATCGCAGATCTTGACCAACCAGAATCAAGGCAAAGTTGTTTTGCCGGATGGAACCGTGAAGTCAATATCTAAATGTGGCGAAGAAAACAAGAAAGGTCTTGTCATGAAAGATCTGAAAGATCTTGGAAATCGTCCGAATCCTAGCGGATATGCTGACTATTTTTATAAGGCATGGAATTGGCTAAAAAGTTGGGTTGGAAATTCTCAAGAAAAAAAGGTATTGACAAAAAGTTCATTCTTGAGAAATATATCAGTTAAATATGGCCTCCCCGTTGTTGATGGATGCGTTAAAGTTCATTATTTTTTCTTGGGAGATTTTTTGGATATAATATTTGACAAATTTTATGACAATCGAGAGAATGAACACCTTAAGATAAGGTTTCTTCTGGGCTCGATTACGATGCCTTATCGAGAAAGAGGCAGAGAGAGAATACTCAATATTGCTGATATACCAATTTCTTTGGACTTTTTTAGAGTTTGGTTTGCAAACAAGGTAGTCAGAAAAGAGAGGTCAGAATATTTTTTTAGAGATTTTATCAGCGACTTGATTGTTGGCTTGGTTGATCAGGCGGTTAATTTAGACTGTTTTCAGCCTCCGCGAACGAAAAGTTCGAAAGGAAGGAAAAAAGATCGAAAACAGAAAATGACATCGAAAATCACAATGTTCACTCTTCCCGGCCGCGGTAAAGGAGGGAGAAAAGATCCAATTGGAGAATTTAATGTTCCTTATTCTCAGGTTCCATATGGCTCGGTTTCGACAATTATGAGCAAGAAATTTGATTTGAGAAGGGCATATCGGCCGCAAGATATAAAAGCTGCAAAAACTTTTGCCATAAAATATGCTAAAAAATATTCCTCTTCGAAAAGGAAGAAAGCTTTTCAGATAAAGAAATTAAAGAAGCAAGGTTTTTCGCCCATTCATTATACTTATTTATTTATTCACGCCACGGATGAGCCGGCTTTTTATAGGAGGACCGTGAATTATTTTCGTGATGTTGCCGATGGCATATATCATTTTTATCTTGGTTCAAATACTGGATTGGTTAAGGAGATTAATTTTGAGCAAAGCAATATCAAGGGAATGGCCGAATCCAGAATGATGGGCACAAGTTTAGAATGGACAAAGCGCTTATATAATGCAAAAATAAAAATGTTTGGAAATGCGATGTTTTATCCGGGAATGAAAATTTATATAAATCCAATCACAATTGGCTTGGGCCGTCCAGACAACGAAGAATCTATTGCTAGCTTTATTGGCCTTGGGGGATATTATATTATTAACAAAGTTGAAGGCAATATTGCTTCTGGCAAATATGAAACTATTTTGTCATGTATCTGGGAATCCAAGGGTAATGGTTATGGAAAAAAACACGAAGCAAGAAAGCCAGATAAAACTTCCTGTGGCGGCTCTTAAGGCTAACCCAAATACTGAAAACTATAAAGAGGATTTTTAATATGCCTGAATTAGATTATTATGTTAGAATTGCAGATCCTCGAGAAATGCGTGAAAATCCTATTCCTTATGGCGAAAACGATGATACAAGTTCTGGATATTTTATAGAGAGGAAAAAATTTAAAGAAAGTGCATATGCCGATATTGACGCATCAGGAGTTGTCGATATGCTAGGCAATAGAGTGTTGTTTGGAAGAGTTGACTTGGAAGGAGATGCCATAATCCCCAAGAAGGATAAAGATTTTTTAAGTTTTCCAAATAATGATACCAATGAAATATTCACAGCATTCAACTTTGTTGCCACAGCTTTTGAAAACTTTAGAAGATATTATAACATGGCCAGAATAAGAGGCCTCTTGATATCCGGATACAATTCTAAGATCTATGATCTCCAGCCGTTTGAAGCCTATGATGATCCAAATGTTATATATGATAATCATTTGCAAAATGTTTCTGAAACTTTGCCTAGGCTCGTTATCGACAAAAGAAAAAACTTTTTAAAAGCAAATCAAGAACAATTGGAAGTTAAAAACTTTGATCACTTTATGTCTTATTTTGAGAATACTTTTGTCAAAAACGGACTCATTAAAGAAATGCCTATAACCAAAGGTCAATATGTGAAATCCAGATTTTGCTCAATTAGATCTAGTGGCTTAATAATTGAACTGGATAATGCCGATCACGGAGTTGATATTGAAAAATACCAAAATTATATCACCGATGTTAATTTTGAATTCTATGTCAAGACAGCTTTAAAGTTTGGATTTAGAATAGACAAGAATGCTCCATGGAGATTGGTGCCAGATTTTAACTCTGATGTTATGAAAGACTATATGCTTAAATTTGGAATTTCATCTTTGGACAATTTATTTTCGGATCATTATGAAAAAGTCTATCAAAATGATCTAGATTTTTTAAAAAATTTATTTTTTAATTCTTATAATAAATTATTGGAGTATCAACCAATCCTAAAAGAAAACAAAATGACATGCAACAAAACAATATCAAGATTATTCAAAAGAAGAGAGTTGAAAACGGAGGAATTTTCAAAAAACTATGAAGAAGCTTCCTATTGGGTAAGTTGGTATGTTAAAATTAGATTAAACGAAATGAGCGCTTTCAGCGTGGAAAGATATCGTTCGATATTGAATAATTACGCAAAAGTTAAAAATTTACTTGACAAAGGCTCAATTTTAAGGTATATTAACAGACAAATAAACTCTTGCCAAGTATTATCTGGTAATAAACTTATAATCGGAACAAGTACACAAAAAACATATTAGGTGAATTATGTTATTTCAAATTATTGAAGATTACATTTTTGTTGATGGCGAATTGAGACCTTTTGAACATATTGAAAAGTTAAGCCATACATGGTCTTATAATCATGTAATAGGGGATCACAATGTTGAATGTGCTCAAATTTGGGCCAATGGAAACAGCTTGGATCATTGTTGTCCTCATGACTTGCAGGATGAATGGAACAGGAATAAGAATAAAATAAAAGCATTTATGAAATCTTTTCAAAATGTTGGCCTGTCGATGAAAGATTTAAATATAATCGATATTGTGCCTGAAAATTTTCTTAAGAAGTTTCTAAACAATAAAAATCAAATTGCTGAGCATGTTTTTTCAAATTTCGAAAAGCCAAAAAACAATGATTTCATGTTTGAGCTATTTTGTATGATCGAAGAGATTGCCCGGAAAGATCTGAAGTTAGATTTGGAATATCTGAAATTCAAGTCTTTCGACCCTTATATCAAAAGCCTTTTACAGAGATTGCGCAAAATAAGCCCTAGAATCGTCTATAACCCCTATGGAACAGTCACGGGTAGGCTGAGTATCCAATCGGGTTCTTTCCCTATCTTAAACATAGCGAGAGAAGCTCGTAGGGCTATTCTACCATCCAATGATTGCTTCCTTGAGCTAGATTTCAATGCGGCTGAGTTGAGAGTGCTTTTGGCCCTGAACGAAAAAGACCAACCAGACATCGATATCCACGAATGGAACGCAAAAAATATCTTTAAAGAAGAAATGGAACGAGACGAAATAAAGAAAAAGACATTTTCTTGGCTTTATAATCCAAAAGCTCTTAATAAATCTTTAGAAATGTGCTATAATAAGAACTATGTTTTGCAAAAATATTTTGACGGCAAATACATCAATACAATATTTAATAGGAAAATTAAAGCTGACGATCATCACGCTTTAAACTATATCATTCAATCTACAACTTCTGATCTTTTTTTAAAACAGGCAATTAAGATTTGGAAATTATTAAAAGGAAAGAAAACAAATGTGGCTTTCACTATCCATGATAGTCTGGTGCTCGATTTTCACTTATCTGATAAAGGAATGGTCGAGGGATTGCTAGATGTATTTTCAAATACAGAATTGGGAAAATTCAAAGTGAATGTTTCCGGTGGAAAAAACTTTGGTGAAATGAAAAAGATGAATTTATAAACTATTTATCTCCAAAAGGAAACTTTTCATATGAAAATAAAACTTATTTTGAAAAATCAGCGAAAACTTGTTGATGAATCATTAGATCAAATATCAGAAAATACCGATAATCTCCTTTTGGAACTGGATGATCTCAACGCGCGCCATGTCATGAGTTCTATTAAAAAAGTTCCTTTAAAAGATCGCCCCGGAAATGATATTTTCGGCAATAAATGGAGAACCATTAAAGGTTTTTCTTCTGAAGAAGATCTTACGATGAAATCGATTCATGAATTTTTAACAAAAAAGAACTATACTTTGGGCGCCAAATCCATGAAGAAAGATATATCGTTTATCCCACCCGGCGGGGGAGAAAGAAAAACAAAAAAAGAAATAAGATTCGATCTGCTTTATCGCGAGCCAGCAAGAGATCTCCCACAGCATGTATTGGACAAAATAAAAACTGGAGAAATAAAAGAACCCCAACGCCGTGAATTCTCCATTCAAAAAGCATTGGGAAAGTTTAAAACAGAGTTGGGAGGAAAATACAATAAGTGGATTAAATTTTTACAGGGTGAAAATTTTGAATACTTCACAAAAGCAAAGCCCGGAGAACACGGAGTTCCTAGGCCAAATTACAAAGATTTTTTGGCCTCAGGATCTGATCAATATGTGATTTATTCACGCCATCCAATTGATATTGTCCGGATGAGCGATTTTAAAAGTGTGAAGTCTTGTCACGCTCCCGGTGCGACCCATTTTGACGACGCCAAGAAAGAAGCATTAGGTAAAGGCGGCGCTGTCGTGCTTTATGTTCAAAGAAGTCTTATAGATAAGTTTTTAAAAGACAACAAGATGACCATAGAAGAATATTTGGATCTAGATGAAATATTTGCCGATCCATGTCGTAAAATGAAATATAAAAATCTTCCTTTTCCCTCTGGGAGAGTTCGGCTAAGAAATGCTATTGTAACAACCGACCCCAGCGCAATAACCAAAAAATGGAAGCGCGGACGCAAGCCCTCTCTGGAGGAGGAATCAGTTTTGGTGCCAGAAAGAAGGCGTTATGGTCAAGTCCCGCCCGGGGCATTGGGTCGTCTTCAGTCAGAGGTTGCCGAATTACAAAGTGAAAAAACAAGCCATTTCGCGTCTTTGATTTCTAAAAAACTGGGCGGGGAAAAAGAGAAAGATGCAGAATTTTATGAACAGATAAAAAAGAAATTGGAGGATCATGCTTCACTTATCCATCGCATGTTCACAAGAAATTTAAGGAAATTCCCGGGATTAAAATTTCCTAAACATGTTTCTATTTCACAACTATTTTGGAAATCCGGAAGAGACACATGGGATCCTCAAGCGCACTTAAATACTTTAGTTTCTGACATGTTTAAATATTTCCCTCTTGAATATAGAGAGAAAGTTCATGATTTTTCTAAACAGGAAACCTCCAAGTTCGAAAAAGAAGAAATAGTCCGGTTCCTGAGCAAGGCATTTCGCTTGGCATCGTTTGAAAAGCTGAAATTGTATGGAAAGACTTATCATATGATTCCCGGGAACCTGAAAGAAAGATTTTTCCTAGCGGTACCTAAAATACATCACATTCCAGAAGATTTGCGAATAGGAGATAGTGAAATCAGCGCCCTCAAAAAGAACTTCATGAAGCAAATCGCAGAACATTTTAAGGAAACAGCTCATCGGATTTATGAGGAAAATACTGATTTTGTTGAAACGTCTGACATTTTCACAGATGTAAAATTGTCAGGTGCTGCGTATGGGGACACAGATATAAAAACTTTATTTAATGATTTTTTGTCCTCTTCGCCAGCAATTTCCCCGGATGAAGAAGGCAAATTTGGACATAGCTGGAAAAATGAATTTGTAGAATTGCGCTCCGGCGTACTGGAGGAGTATCTGAAGAATGTAGCGCTAGAATTTGATAAATATGTGAAGAAGGATACACTCAACAAGTTTATCGGCTTAACTAGTCATCATTTTTATTCAACTTTGCTTACCGAACTTTATTCTTTTATAATAGAGGTTTCAAACTCGGCACAAACACATGCCACCCGGATCTTGCGATTATATCAAAACTACGACACAATTAAAATATTATCAAAAAAGGCCCGGGCCATAGGAAGGGCGGGACTGGGATCCATTGGAGATGTCTTGAGAAATAGTTTTAATGCCAAGGCATTCTTAAACAAGGTTAAATATATTGGTTTTGATATGGCCACAGAAATGATGCCCAGATTAGAATTGGCGTCCGCCCTAGGCGATGAAATAGTAACTGATGCCTATGAAACATTTTCAAAGCATATGAAAACTTTATCTTCGGAACTTTTCTTTTCAGCGAGGGATTACTTTGTGAAACATCTTCGAGCATACAGTCTTGGTATGAAGATTGTTCCCAGAGAAGATGTTGAAGCAATAAATGATCATCTGAATTTTTTGAAAAGTAAGGGCCTTGAGCAGAAAGTAAAGAAAGAAAAAACGAAAACGTCGGCCGGCCACACGCTTAGAAGAGGAGAGGAGGGAGAAGAAGATGAGTGGACATGGGGAGGAGTTGCCGAAAACAAAAAACCAAGAAAAAAACAAATTATTAAAATTAAGATCAAGGATGAAAGATGAACATAATCGGTTTAGGCCAATGCGGTTGTAATATTGCAAAAGGTTTTGAACAATATCCACAATACGATGTTTATTATATCAATACAGAGAAAATAGAATCAAAAGAATATCTGTTTCCTGAGCTAGAACATTATGTTAGCAAAGAAAAAGTTAATATTGGGAAAACATTTCTTTTAAAAGAGCAAAAATCTCACGAAGAGTATGAAGAAAATTGTCCCGATTTTTCAAAATTTTTTAAAAAAGTTAAGAATGATGTTTTGTTTATTTTAGGTGGCGGCGGCTCTATAAGCGGCGCCTGCTTGAAAGTTTTAGAATATATTAAAGATTGCAACATCACAGTTCTCTTTGTAATGCCCGATGTTGAATTGTTGTCAGAAATTGCCTATCTTCAAAATAGAGCAACTTTCTTTGTGCTGCAAGAATATGCCAGATCTGGTGTGTTTGAAAAAATATTATTAGTTGATAACTTTATTGTGGAAAGCACAGTTAAAGACTTGACTATTCTCAATAGATATGATAAAATAAATGAATTTATATGCAGTACAATGCACATGATAAACGTTTATAATAATCAAAAACCTATTGTCACAACTCGTAAAAATTCTTTAGATACTATGAGATTATGTAGTTTTGGAAGGTTTGATATAGAAGAAGGTGAAGAAAATTTATTTTTTTCTCTTGACAATGTTTCAGAAAAGTGGTATTGTTATGCTATACCAGAAAAACAATTAAAAACAGATACAGAGCTTCTCAAAAAAATAACAACTCAGATGAAAGAAAAAAATAAAGAAAAAACAAAAGTTTCATATTCAATATATTCAACAAACTATGATTTTGCTTATGGATATACTTTCGCACAATCATCTGAAATACAAAAACAATAATTTTTTAAAAAAAGATCTTGACAAGCGAGATTAAATTTGCTATAATGATGGAATGTTCACACAAAAACAAAAAGGAGGAGAACATGAAAGCTTATAAAGCTACATTTACAAAAAAGAGTGGAGAATTGCGAACAATGACGTTTGCAAAGGTTGAAGATTTGCCAAAAGGATATTTGCCAGAATCTAAAGGAGGAAATGTTAATTTGGCGGAAGGTATGGAATTGGTTTGGGATTTGGAGAATAATAATTATAGGATTTTTAATAACAAAACAGTTGTAGGAAAAGTTGAAGAGTTTAATACACAGATTTAAGGAGAAATCAATGGCTATTGACATGAAAAAAATGAGAGAAAAATTTAACACTCTTAAAAACAAAGGCGGCGGAAAAAAGGATTTATTTTGGAAACCACAGGATGGAGATCAGGTAATTCGTATTTTGCCCACTCCCGATGGAGATCCTTTTAAGGAATTTTGGTTTTATTATAACTTAACAAAGGCACCGGTCCTTTGTCCGAAGCGTAATTTTGGTGAAGAATCTGCAGTATTAGATTTTGCATCCAAGCTTTACAAAGAAGGGACACCAGATTCTATTAAAATGGCAAAAGATCTCTTTCCAAAACAGCGCTTTTTCAGTCCCGTGTTGGTGCGAGGCGAAGAGGGATTGGGAGTTCGTGTATGGGGGTATTCTAAAACAGTATATGAGCAACTGCTCCAACTTGTTTTGAATCCCGATTATGGCGACGTTACAGATCTTGATGAAGGGACAGATCTCACTTTGACATATGGAAAAGCGCCGGGAGCGATGTTTCCTTCGACTAAATTGACCCCGAAGCGTAAAACTTCTCCGGCATGCAAAAAAGGAGATAAGGATTGCAAAGAGATTCTGGAAGAAATACCAGAATTCGATGGCCTTTTTGAAAGAAAGTCATCTGCAGAAGTCAAACAGCTTCTTGATCAATATATGTCCGGAGATTCTGAAACAGAAAAATACGGAGATGTAAGTTCCGAGAAAAAAGAAACTTCAAGCGTTGACAAAGCTTTTAACGATCTTCTCGGTTCAGACGCATCTGTTTAGGGGGTTTGAGGATGTCAAAAAAAACTAGGGCCGGCCGACTTAACATAGCTGAAATGAGAAAATTGGCTAATAAAAAAATGGGCATGGAGATTGCTTGGGATCTTCAAGAAGAAAACCCAACCGAAGTGAAGGCATGGATTTCTACTGGCTCTCGTTGGTTAGATTCTATTGTTTGTAGGGGAATGTCTGGGGGCATCCCGGTGGGAAAAATCTCCGAAATTGCCGGTTTGGAATCATCAGGTAAATCATACATGGCAGCTCAGGTTGCCGCAAATGCCCAAAAAATGGACATGGATGTTGTTTACTTTGATTCCGAATCGGCTGTTGATCCCTCTTTCCTTCAAAGAATCGGCGTTGATTTAAGTCGACTTCTTTATATTCAGGCAACTTCTGTGGAAACTGTATTATCTCTTATTGAGGAATATACAGGTTCAGGAAATAAGCTTCTTTTCATATGGGATAGCTTGGCGCTTACCCCGACTGAAAATGATGTAGAGGGAGATTTTAACCCACAGTCTTCAATGGCGATGAAAGCGCGTGTTCTCTCTAAGGGGATGCAAAAGCTTGTTGTGCCCATTGCCAATGCAGGGTGCAGTTTGTTAGTGCTCAATCAACTTAAGACGAATATTACTAGTAATTTTGTAGAAGCTCGGATGGAGCCTTATTTTACACCGGGAGGCAAAACGCTTCCATATTCTTATTCTTTGCGTATTTGGCTTACTGCTAGAAAAGCTAAAGCATCTTACATTGAGGATAGCAAAGGTTTCAAAATTGGATCTGAAGTGAAGGCGACAATTAAAAAGTCTCGTTTTGGTTCGATTGGCAGGACGTGCAACTATAAGATTTTGTGGGCCGGAAATGTGATAGGGATCCAAGATGAAGAAAGTTGGCTTGACGCCATCAAGGGATCAAATGCTCTAACAAATGCTGGCGCATGGTATACCTTGAAAAGTCCAAAAGGTCAAGAATTTAAGTTTCAGGGGAAACAATGGATTGAGAAACTTCAAGATCCAGAGTTTAAACAAGCTGTTCTAGATGTGATGGACGAAGAAGTGATCATGAGATTCGAAAAGCGGGAGGGGAACGCTAAAGAATTTTATGATCCAGATGGCGAGGGGGAAGTTTAACTTAAAGAGAGGGCGAAAGCCCTCTGTTGGACATGTAGCTTAACTGGCAAAGCGCCTTCGTAAAAAAGGAGGAGAAGTAGGTTCGAGACCTACCAAGTCTATAAAGCTCAGGCAGAGCAATAACACAAGAAAAAACACAAAGGAGATTATTATGAATAATAATAAAAGTAAAAACCCATATGAACTTCGGTTCGATATCTTTCATACTGCTCAGTCCCGCGCAGAGCAAAAATGGCGAGAAGATTTAGAAGATTATAGGCTTAGTCAGACTTTACTGGCTGAAGGGAGAAACGTTCCTCTTCTGGAGAAGCCGGTTTATCCCACCTTGAATGAAGTCTTTGACGAAGCACAATCCATCAAAGAGTTCGTAGAAAATAAACATTAATTTTAACTAAAACTTTGCCTGAGTTTATTTTATTTTTGGAGGAAAAAATGGCCACACTAGGAAGAAGCTTACAAAACTTGCGAACAGAGATTGATGAGTTGATGGGAATAACTAGCTTGCAAACAGCGTCAAATATAGAGACGGAGGCTCTCATGAGAGAACTGGAAAAAAACGTTGCGGATCTGAAGGCGTCAGTCTATAAGCATCTCTATAAAGCATATGGGCATACCA
>Ga0080013_1004360_pt1 | contig 14006 bp, 31 predicted proteins | sample ETNvirenome_6_85_FD_69236 | JGI IMG/M metagenome (GOLD analysis project Ga0080013, IMG submission 69236) | Marine viral communities from the Pacific Ocean - ETNP_6_85 (SPADES assembly) (version 2) | ecosystem: Environmental > Aquatic > Marine > Oceanic | place: Pacific Ocean | collected 2013-06-19
GGGGCGTATACATTCCATGGCTAAAAACCCCTAGTCCCTGAGAGGGATCTCGAATCTCGCCCTTGGCGTTGAAGCCTGCATCTTTCAGAGCCTTAACAGCCTCTGGTGTTCGAATAGCTGCGTAGTAATCATCGCCACCATCTCCATAAAGCTCTTCTGCTCCGTGCATTGGTAGCGGCATCTGCTCGCCCTGTTCGTGCAGGATAGATTCCCTAATAAGTCTTCTAAGCTGTCTTTTAGTTATTCTCACCGAAATAATCCTCGTTTTCTAAATCGTAACGAAAATCATCAGGAATATACTTTTTATATAAAAAAGTGCTATAATTTTTGATTCTCATTTTTTGTATTCTCCGTTAGGATGGTGGGCTCAGAACCTGAAGGTATCCCACTCATGTATTAAGTATTATCCTCTACGCGCGATAATAAAAAAAAAGGTGGATAGCCGAAGCTACCCACCAAAAATGCGGTCTGAAACCGTTACTTTTTCTGTATTACGTGGGCAAGAACCCAAACAGCAACAAGACCCACTAAGCCTTCGCTACCGAGACGATTCGTTACATCAACGACTGAACCTACAACATCCAACTGTACGAACGGAACGGTTGCACCAAATAAAATTTGTGCAATCACTCCAAATCCAAGAAGGGCGAGTAGAGCGTCAGTACACTCTCGTAATATATTAGTAGCTTTTTGTAGCAATTCCATGATTTTCTCCTATGGTAAAAGAGACCGATTTTTGGTGGTCTCAATTCATGCAGCCAGTTTTAACCATAAGCTGCTAGCACTCTAGCAAACTTATAAAACTAACTGTCTGAACTTAACTTGTTAGACGATTAACGTCTACAGCTATCTATAAACCCGCAGATTTTTTAACCTTGCGATTGCCCTACAGACGCAGAGTGTAAAGTGCTACTACCATAAGCACTAATAAAAACTCACATCCAAAGAATATTAGTATAGCTTTAAACTCTTCGTCCAATTTAGAAAAAATTGGAGATTTATACCAGATCCAATCAAACATTTATACTTTGCATAAGCCCTCTAGCGTAAGCAGGTAGCCTGTTTTTCCATCATTTCGCTTGAATCTTTTCCAGTAACGACCGCACGGATTCTTTGGCCATTTAGACGCTCCGCCAATCCAGCCGGTACAGAAATATGTGGTGTATTGCCCTCTCATAGCTGTAGAGGTAGTCCACTTCACCCCATTGTTTTCGCATAGAGCTTTCCTGCATTCACCAGAGGTTGCACCCGGATTTTCAAACAAAAACCTAGCAATAAATTTAATATTAGAACCATAAGGTACTTTTTCTCTCATGATAAACTCCTATAAGATGTTTATATTATATCATAAGAGAGTCACTTTTTTACAGAAATTCTATTCCACCACTTCTCAAATGCATAATGAGCAATGGTAAGAATGAACATAAGCCAAAATGTGAACTCTAAAGATTTACCAAGCTCTCCAAGATAAGCAAAGGTAAAGATGCACGTTATAATAACTGAGATTATTCTATATACTGCTACTTTAGCAATGTCACTTTCTAAGAATTTCATACCCACATATCTAGCTTCTTGCTTTTTTTATTTTCATTTTTATTGCAGTCATCCAACAGCTGTTGAACTCTTTTATTAGTATCTCTAAATCTTAGAAACTCGCCTATCCAGTAGGCCCATATTGCAGCCATAACAAAGACGCTAGCATACACTACTATTTTCATTCTTTAATCTTCTTTGCACTTATTAAATGCGTTACTTTTGTTTTGTAGGATTTGACGCAAGAAGTTTGACTGCCGGGTCCAATGGTTCTTATAAGTTTTCCTCCTTGAGTTGGAGCTCCATTAACTACAATCCAAATTTTCCGCTTATAATAAAATAGATCGCCAACCCACAGTCGACCGATAGTTTTCTTCTCAGCTAGAAATTCAAACTTCATTCCTCAGCCGATTTTTCTACCAATTTAAAATACATGTATTTAATTGATTTGTCTATATCTTCGTACTCTACTTTTTCGTCATAATCTTCTTGCGTAGATAAAGTATATGGACCCTCTTCGACAGCCGGCAATCTTTTCATTTGGCTTATGCCGCCAGTCTTCCAATCTCTAGATAGAGTTTTAGTTAGTTTAGTGTAGGTGTTATCTTTTTCTTTTCTAAACGTAATTACTATTTCATCGTGCTTGTCCGGTCCGGCTTTGCCGACTCTATTACTCGCCATTAATTCTCCTTTTTAGTTTGACTAACAACTTCAAATTTTTTTGGATCTACCCATGTGGTAACTCTACCACCATTGATAGAAAGAACACTAGCTTGGATTGGCAAATTTTCTCCAACCCAAGCCACTCTTATTCTGTGGTGAAATTCACTATTAGGAGAAACTTGTTCGACTACTAATCCTAGAGGCTGCAATGAACCCAAGTTTTTATATCGAACTAGATCTCCAATCTTCACATTTATTCCATCACCAAAGTACCTGCAGCTGTCTTTACGGATGCGGTCCAGCCAGACAAAAACGGCGAAGAAGAAATAAGATTATCTACATCAACCTGAACCTTTGCAGTCAGTGTGCAGAAGCCTCGCTTATGATCATATTTTTCAGTGCTGTGTTCAATAAGATCGATATCATAAAAATTATCTGCAATCGTTTCAGTTAGATAATCTGAAAAGTATCCATCTCTCTCATAGTTTTCTAGATGTCCCTCATCCCTCAGCGATTCTAGAACCTCGCCGCCATACTGGGTAGAAGCTCTCAACCCTGGCGTTGCAATGAGTTCGGAAAAGTTAGAAACAACATCAGTTTCTGAAAGAGCGGTCTCTACTTCTGTCTCGTTGTGGACGAAAACATCGGTACCTTCTTCGTAAGTTAGAGTTACTATAGTACCCTCGTCAAGCTCTAAGCCCTTTAGTTTATCAATAATAGACATTATATACCTCCTTAAAGTCTAGTTTATTTTAATTTTTTTCTTAGCATTTTACAACACGTTAATTTTTTCTAAAAACATAACATGAAACTTTATGAAAGCTTGGTTGCTGAACATAACGATTGCTTGGTCTTTTCTTTTCCCAATTATTTCTACGACCAAACCGTCTCTTCTTCCAGGTGGCATGGCTTCGTCGTGTGTATTATTTTTCACACTAACGTAATCACCGACTTTCACTGATCACCTTACAAAATTGCATAGTCCAATTTTCAATTACACCTTCTTGTGTAATAACTTTAACTTTCTGAAATTCTTTAGCATGAGTTGCTGGAGGAAAATCTAAAACCGTTCCAATCATCTTTGGGTGTTTTGGATCTCCTTCTACAAGCCACTCATACTTCACTAAATCGCCGACTTTCATTTTATGTTCATCCTATCAGCATGTTTTATCGCGTCTTCTATAGTTTCGTAGTAATATCCAGGGTCTGTAATCAAGCCTTCAGTCGGGTGGAGAACAGTAAGAATTGGAAAATCATGCGCAACCCATACACACTCTCCTGCATCATGAACTCTTTCATTGAGCTTCTTTGTATATTCACTCCGGTCATCCCATACCTCAATAACGAGGCATTCACCACCAGGCATTCGTCTTTGCCAAATTAGATCGCCTGGTTTCATGAGATAATTCTTGCCTTTTGAAGTCTAATAAAATACTGAATTGGCAGCCATAGCTTAGGGCTCAGGCCGATTTGAACTACGAAATCTTTAAGTGCTGCTAGTTGTTTTTGTTCTGCTAGTAAAAATAACTCTTCTATATCCAGCCCTAAGACTTCGAAATCGCCCTTTAATTCTTTAAGGCCATGAAGCTCTAACATGAATATTCTCATCTGCCACAGTATTAAAGAAGATATTTGTAGTGTATTTAAGTCTTCTACTACTTTCGGTAGATGGTTAACCCCTAATGCCACATGCCTCGCTTCATCTCTCTCAAAATATCCTAAAAGCTCTGCTAGTACTGGCTCTGGCGAAACTCTTTTAACTTCTTGGAAGATGGTCAACGCTACTGGCTCTACCATAAGCTGCATACCAAGCAGCTTCTTAGCTAGATTATCTGTTTCTAACACCAAGTCCAAAACCTTAGAGACTGGCTCTGGCACGGGGCGCTGCTTATAGTTGATAGATTCTAAATAGTCTCTCATTACATAAAAATGTCTAGCCTCATCATGGGCTTGACTAGTGGCTGCCATACTAGCAGGAACATCGTCAATCTTTTCTGCTAGTTGCAATGATATTTTCCAAGCAGCTAGCTCACCTTCTAGAATTACAGCAAATATATTTTGGAGCGCCGATTCTTTGTCTGGAGGTAGGTTAGGCGTACCATGCTCAGCAATTAGATCTCTAAGCACATCTCTACCGTCCCAGATTTTCTCCTGCGCACGATGGTAAATACCTTCTAAAATTTGATTATCATCTTTCACTTAATAACTCGAGATCATGTTTATCATACCATTCAGAAGCTGGATTAGTAACGCGTTCTGATGTCAAATGCACGGTGGAATAAACAAGTATTGCAGGGGGTGTTCTATAGTCTGGATTAGTGTCACTAGCATATCGCACTTCTAAAACAACTCCCACGGCATAGTCGTCGTCATAGATATTGGGTGAGCATCTAACTAGATCACCGGGCTTCATTGATTACACTCTCTAGCTGACTAATTCTTTCATGAGAAATTTGGTCTGTAAATATTCCAGGCTTTTCAGACCACATTACCATTGCATAATCTTCGACATGCTCGCCACCCATATCATGTTCGGAGCGGCGGATAATTGAAATTATAATTCCAACCTGAGCACAATTAAGCAATTGCATCCTCCCCGGTTTTACTAGATCACCGACTTTCATTCACCACCTCTAATTGATACGTCCATTGCAATTCTTCTCGAAAATGTGGATAGTTCCAACATACGACTGCAGCCTGCGTTGAACCACCACGGGCCGAATTCTTCTTGTGCAATTCAATAATAACTCCGACCCATGGGCCTGGATGCTGCTTATGTCGTGGATGTCGAATCCCGGGGTGCGGGCGTACCAAATCACCGATTTTCACTAATCACCTCGATGTGCACAGCATATCTCGTCATTATCTTTCCATCAATAGATAGAAAATGAAAATGAATCCGCCTGATTGGCGATTCATCGATCTGCTCTTGTGTATAGGGGCCCAAACGACGGGTCTCTGTCTTGATGACAATGCCGTAGTTATATGGAGGTGCAACACTTCTTGTCTCAGTATCCCAACCTTCTCTAATGTAGTCTCCGACTCTCGCATGAGATCCTGGTCTAATGACTTTCACTCAAGCTCACCGTCATAGATGGGGGGAATTTCTCCGCTAAAGCACGGCGGCGCTGGCCCGATCTTAGCATAGGCCGGAGGCCGAGTTCCGGGGTGCCGGTCGACCCAACTGGCCATGGCGCGATCGAAAGACGAAGCCCAGCTGCCATTGCTATCAATTCGCTCTTGCTGGCTCCACCCCAGCAGATAATCGATATATTCATTGAGTTTCTTGTCATTCATCATTGCTTGATCCTTTGTTTACAATACTACATCTCCATCTATCAAATAGCTCTGGAGTCATCCCGCCCTGTACTTCTTCAAGCTGCGCGTAAGTCAGCTCGTCCAAGTCTTTAACTAGCCGTATGCGGCTTTGCAGAATCCAACCTATATCTCCACCATTCCAGTGAATTTCTACTATTTTCTCTGATAGATGAGGTCTGGCAGCAGATTGGTATGTGTCAAACCGTAGGACATTTCCGACGCGTCGAGCTTCGTGTACGTCATCAATCATTGCTGGATCACTAGCTTCTATTAGGTCACCGATTTTCATCTTGTTCCTTTCCGGCTTCGGCCCTGCACCGAATTTCTGCTTGAAGGTCAATTAAATTATAAGGGTTATTCCGACGAGCGACTCGTCGGTTTCTTTCTAGCCATAGTGCTACAACTAGCGCGGTAGCAGCCACTCCTATGGCGATATTCATGAGCGCATCCACGAAACAGATTCAACTGAAGTGTGAAAACCTTCAATCTCCCAGACATCTGCCCCTGCGTCCTTTGCTTCATCCAGAGAGTTATACTTCAATGCTAAAGGATTATCCCATCCTTCGACAATCTTAACATTACCACGGGGCCACGAGCGGTCACAGTCAGAATCGATATTCGATACAAACTCGCTAGTGCCACCGATTCTCACCATGAAAGGACCACCATCGCGGTCCTCTTCATGCCAAGTAACCCCTTCATATTTAGTTCCATATTTTCCAGTCATGATACGTCTTTCTCCATAGTATAAAAATTAGTCATCTTATCTTCTATCCAATTCTTTTCGTCTATGTACGGAGGCAGTCTGCCAACATACGATGTACTCAAACCATTAATACTGCTAAACTCCCTAATCAAACCCCAGTTGTTATAACGAGCATCGTCATCACACCGGACCATGATGTCCTTCGCCATCTGGACCCAGTGTGTAGTGTCCTCGACCTCGTATTCGATGATTGTACCGCGGTTATATGAACCAACAGGATTCTTGCGTCTTGGCATTATATACGTTCTCCCATCATGATTCCTCCCTATAGGCGCAACAGTCTTCATATACCCTGCCACTTCCGCAATGACAATCCAAGCTGAGGATCCAATTCGCCACGAGTGGATGTGCAGTCCAGCCAAGTCCGAAGCCCGTAATAACTAAGAGGAACGCAAGAAAATAGATCATACTTCCTCCTCCGGCCGAAATACTCTCTGAATCGACCAATAGGGTTCATCATAAACCTCAACCTGTCCATCGACAAATAAGTGAAAGGCGACGTAAGGACATACATCCGGACCGCCACCACTGTCTTCTATTCTTAATAGTATACCTGCAGGATAGCGTTGTCCAAGGCTTCCAGGAGAACCGTCTGGCAGTTCATCGTTATATACTGGGTAGACCATGTCACCCTCCTTTACTTCATAACGTGCGTATGCGCGCATGGGTTGTGGTGTTGTCGTGTATTCGCCCATCTGCTCATTAAGTAATGCTTACTCTGCCTGAAATGTTTTCTAACCTGTTAACTTGTACTCGTTGTATGAAGTTGTTAGGCCACTGAATGTATGCCATGCTAGGCTCTTTGAATGACTGTTGAGGTTTGCGCGCATGCCTCTGCCGTGGCATTAGCAGTTCTAACACTACCGCAGTCCATCCCAGTGCAGTTACCCCTTTGGGATCCAGGTCTCCAAATAGGCTCGGTTTGAGCCTCACCAGATCACCTACCTTAATCGGCTTGGATTTTTGCATGGCGCTCCTCTTCTATCTTTTCTTCTTCTTCTTCTACGATACAGTCCATGCAGACTGTACCTTCGCCCTTGATGATCTCCCATCCCTGATGGTCAAAGAAATCTAGATGACACCTGTCACAGTACAGTATGTGCACTTTGAGCTGACCTCCTCTCTTCTTCGCGCTCTGCGCTGTTAGTTGTTTCTTCATGCTCTACCGTAAGATTTCTAATACGTCTACGCCAGGTCTTCATGCGCCACGTACGCAAATCGCCTGTAGTAGTGTTAACCACCTTGATGGCGCTCTCATACGAACCAGCATATTCACCCATACCGTGATCAATCATTTCATGGTCATCTGCATCCAGGTAGCGTTTAGTGAATTCGTCTCCACTCGCTATCCATATAGCGCCATCACGATTGTCCATGAGCATATCACCATTTTTAATCAAAAATCTCACTGTGTACATCCTTTACTATAGTTTCTATTATATCATACATTGTTGAGTTTTTTACAGTTTGCACTCATTTTGTTTAGTGAGGGCCGACTGCGCACTCGGAGACTCGGGAAAAAATTTTAGCACGTAGGCCTTTTCCTGTCGAAATGCTCGCGAGAAAAAAAATACACGGCCTTAGGCACCACCCGCGCAGGTAGGCCCGAGTGAGCCGACAGGGGGCTATCGAGGGGGCGCTCTGGGAGCAAAATAGGGGCGCTCGAGGGGGCCCCCGATAGGCCTAAAATGGGCCCCCTATTTGGGGCCCCCAGAAGGGCCCTTTCTGTTTCTGTTATGTAATTGTAATACATTTATAAATGTTACTTAATAAAAATAAATATTGATACAGTTACCGAGACTCCTGAGTACCGATGACAATAAAGATTGTGGGAGGCTGGTGACATGGGTCGACACACCAGACCTTCCAGGAATTGCTGACTACCCGTGACCACGCATCTGCATAGTTGAGTCCCGTATCTATCGGGCTATTAGCATATGCATCATGCAGTCTCCAGACGTCTCCCATCTGGATGCAATGGGCAAGGGAGATGTTTTTATTATTAACCGCACTCGGATAAAGGTCCTGCAGAGATACCTCACTGACGATACTAATCTCATCGATTGGGTTATCAATCATTAGTTGTTCTCCAGGTCAATCAGTGACAACGTCATATCTGCTAGGCTGCCTTCTGTGCCGGGGCCTTCATCTTGATGACCGTTTCGGAACCGCACTTGAAGTTCTGGTCGCCTTCGGTCGTGATGATCCAAGCTCGCTTTAGTCGGCATGGCTTAGGCTGTGGAGCGTAACCGTCCGTAAGGATAAGACATCCGTCGTACGTAGACTTATTCTTATTAGCGTGCGTAGTAGGAGCATCGAAGTCAGTACCACCACAGCGAGTACGGTGGGTTGGTGGAGTACGACCACCCTTCCATACCGTCTTACTGTCAGCGTCTACATCAGTATCAAAGTGGAAGGTGGTGAACTCAGTCCGCTTGGCAAGATCCCTAAGGCAGCCGAAGAGCAATTCCAATTCTCCATTGCTTACCGAACCACTCTGGTCGATGTATACTGCGATGTTAGCAGTGTAGCCACGCTTGAAGCCACTGTGGATACCAGGGTACTTCTTGTTCAACCGCATCCGGGAGGTCGACCGTTCTGCACGGCGACTCATTCCGACGAACTGCTTGACGAGAGACTTCCAAGGGATGTCCTTGCAGATCATTTCCCTAATCATCTGCCGAGTCTCAGCTCCAACCGATCCCCATTGACCCTTACTATCGCAGTCCATGGCAGCTTCTTTAATTGCTTGCTTAATCTTGCCTTTGGCCAGCTCCCTATCTTCTTCACTAAGCTCGCCCCAGCCGTCGTGGTCGTCCAGGGGACCGGGAAGTCCAGGTCCTTCGCCTTCGCCACCAGGCTCTCCAGGCTGACCTGGCTGCTGCTGACCTTCGAGATCTTCTACAATATCCTTTTCGCGCATGAACAGCGCGAAGTACTCTTCGGAGGCCAGTCCCAGTGGGAGCGACTCAATGAAGGCACTCAATCGTTCGTAGGATGCAATCCGCTTGGCGTCCATCTTCGCCATCTGCTCTTCAGTCAGAGGAGTGAACGCTTCGCCAGGAACAATACCGCCGTCAGGGAGGTAGGTCCGAGGAATCAAGCTGTTGATAGCACAGTCAGTGGCGTAGTTCCAGATGATGTGTGGATCCTTCTTCCGGCCGACGCAGTGGTCAAATACCAGGTGGAGACATTCGTGGATGCTCAACCCCTTGACCTTATCAGCACCGCCATCCTTGATGATCGATGCGCAGAACCGTGGGTTCCAGTAGAACTGTACCTTACCATCACGGACTGAAACGCCGGCGGTAGGGATATCATTAGTCTTAATCTTAGAGATACCGCGGAGGACCTTGGAGTAGAATGGTTCATCCCACATCAGTCGGACCAAGTGAGGTTCCAGGTCAAACTTAGCAGCCTCTGCCTCTGTCGCGCTATAGCGTGAGTTGCCGAGATCAGTTGAGGTGCCTTCAGTCTTTGCGGCCATTGATTAACTCCTTATCCTTATAGTACTATTATACTATAAATAGAGGTCTTTTTTACAAAACTCACTAAATTAATTTTAAATTGTCACCGGAAGAGAACCTGATACCTAGCCTTTCGGCTCCAGACGGCTGATTAATCAGCGCGAACAGTGTATCCAGGTCGCCCCTCCCCGTATCAGACGTTCCGACTCTGCTGAACAACCTTGACAACCTCTTCGCCCATCAGCTTGTGGAGCTTCTGGATGTTAGGGAGGTTGGCAGAGGAGGAAATCTGGTTCCAAAGCTGAACCATCAGCTCTCCGCCAAGTGCCTTACCGAATGCGGCAACGTTCTTGGCCTCACCCATCTTCCACTTGTTGTCCTTGCAGTGCTCGGCCAACTTGTCGATGACAGTGTTCTTAGCGCTAGCATCGTCTCCGAGATCTTCAGCCTTGACCTTGCCGGTCAGGACGTCTTCTGCAGAGACCACCATTTCGTAGTTCTCAACGAAGTTGGTGAATGCGATGGCAGCTTCACTACCAACCATACCCATTGCGATCGGGTAGAGGAGAGGAGGACGGCTACCAGCAACATCAGCCGGAGCGATGCTTGCGTAGCGGAGAGCCTCATCCAACCGGTGCCAGGAGGCGGGAGTAGGAACAACAGTTCCAGGCTCAACGGTGGAGGGATCAACCCGCCAGTGCGCAGGTTCCTGACGAATGAAGTCAACCAGGACCTTGTCCAGGTCGTTGGCGACTGCCCATTCGATCCAGTCATCAGAGGTAGGAGAGATGTCTGCAACGAAGAACCGACGCAGCAGTGCGGGGTCCATGTCGTTGACGTCGTACTCTGCACCGTGGTTAACGGCAGCGATAACGCGCGTTTCGGGGTGCAACCGGATTGGGTTACCTTCCGAGTCGTTACCAAGCTCGCGGTCCAGTACGATCTGGAAGAAGCCTTGCTGTACGCCAGGCATCGAGCGGTTCAACTCGTCCAGCATCAGGACAACCGGTTCCTTGGTAGCCCGGATGAACCAGGAGGGAAGGACCATGGTTGAGACGCCAGAGGTCTTCATTGCCTCCAGGTCAGGATAACCGATGACATCACCTTCCTGCATGGTAGAACCACGAACGTCGATGAACGGAATCTCCAAGTTGCCTGCGATAGTACGAGCAACGTAGGACTTACCGACACCGGTTGGTCCGCGCATCAACACTGCGATGTGAGGAGGAAGGTTGGTGGCGATTTCTGCGAGGGTTTTGAGATCCATGATTTTCCTGGTTAGGGGGTTCGTTGTTTGAGGGGAGGGTTGTTCCCCATTCCTTATATTAGTATTATACTACATCTAGGGCCTTTTTTTACAGAACTAACTATTTTTTTTAATCTTTTTGTGGTTTTTCTGTACACACTTCTTTAGCGAAGTCGCCCTTCCAAATTGCCATAACAGCAGTCTCCGGTCCGACTAGCTTCTCTGCTTTCTCCCATGCATCTGGTCGATCTGGCGATCCAAACAGAGTGCTAGCGTGCACGTCACCGGTGAAGCGGTTAAGATGTAAAATTGTCCACACTGACATAGTATCCTCGAAAAGAAGGGAGAAGGGGAGGCCAAACCAGGTTCATCAGAGACCACCTCCCCAACTCCCATGAAACCCCTGGTCTCTGATGAAAGTTGTCTAAGTTATTAATATTGTTAATCTTTTACACACCGTGCGCTGAGACTCGAGCAACCTCCTCAAATCCGCGATCGTTGAGTGACAGGAAGAACGTAACACCGCAACCACCGAAGCGGTTCTTGAAAGCTTCAAGTGTACGACATCCTTCCAAATCCTTATCCTTACGCTCTACGTCGAGGTGGAGCATAGCATCAACCATGTGCTTGAGCTTATTGGTACCGGACATTTGTCCGCCCTTGTTAACCTGACCAATGACGCATGCCATGGTGTAGTTTGTCTTAGCCCATTCAGTAATCTGTTGCAAGACGCGTTCCGGCGTACGTGAGTTGATGTAATTGTACTCACCATCTTCCATACACTGGAGTGAGTCGACAATCAGCACCATTTGCTTACTCTTGTTGCCGCGCTTATTGCGTAGCTCATCACACTTCTTGATGAGTGTGGGAGTGTGAGTCTCTTGACCGACCATGAAACCGTTCTTGAGACCGAGTCGTTCAACCACCATCTTGACTTGGTGGAGGCTCTCTTCTGCCGTGTTAAACACGACTAGCTTTCCTTGCCTGGCCAGAGAGTCTGCCATAATCAGCATCATGGTAGTCTTACCAGCACCAGGAGTACCGGTGAACATAGTAACCATCGAAGGCGTGAAGCCATGACCACCAAGAGTCGTGTCAATGTAGTCTAGGCCGGTGGCACACTTGTTGCGTAGCTCCTTTGGCACCTTGACCTTGAGAATGTTTGTTCCGAACTCGATATCATCGCGACGTACGTTGAGTTTCATGCCTGGTTCCTTATTTATATTCTATTCAAATTAACGGGGGTTTACAAGAATTGTCTAAGCCATTGAAATCGTTTGACTTTTTAGTCTTCTTCGCAGATTGCTTCTGCCATTGCTCCAACCTGCTGTGCCGAGAACATCCGGATAACAGCCTGCTTGGATTCGATCTTCTCAATCGATTCGCGCATTTCCTTAATCCTCTTAAGCTTGGCTTGGACGTTGGCTTCCAGCTTATCAACCATTGCCTGGTTAATCTTGGTGATAGAACCAACATTCCGCATAGAAACCAGTTGCGTGTTCCGCACTCGTTCGTTCGGGAATGCGTGACCGCACATCAGCTCTGCAACTGTTTGTGCATCTTCAGAAGTATTTCCGTATGCGACGACCGAGCCACCGTTTTCGCCCCATCCAAACTGGACGCGGTAACAACCAGCAAGAGTTCCACTCCTGACGAGCTTACTAACCGGATTTCCAACGCGCCGTGTCAGCCGGCGGGACCGGCTTGTGATGGACTTGCTGCGCCAACCGAGTTCAGGATAGATTCCGCGGACGGCGTCGCGCCAGTCCCATTCACTGCAGGTAAAAACCTCGGATTGGCTATCGGAAAACTGGAACATCGCGACTTCAAGGATGTCCTTGTCGCTGTATCCGTAGTTCTTCGTACCACAAGCCAACTCTGGAATCGACCGGTAAGCGTCGACGTCGTCCATGTACTTGTAGGCAAGCTTATAATCTTCCTTCTTGAAACCCTTCCGGCCGCGTGGACCCTTAGGATATTTTTGGAGGAGATCTTCGACGATCCGTAGTGCGCGCTTTTTGGTGATTGCCATTGGTGTGTTACTCCTTAACCTTATAGATCTATTATACTACATCTGAGGCACTTTTTTACAGAACACACCACTTTATTTTTTATTTTTTTCTCTCCGACTGCGCGCCAGCTAGACCAGTCGGGCTAGAGGGTAACTCAGACCCAGAGCATGTACATGGTTGCAAGAGTACCGATCACCGAGAAGCAATAGAGCGTTAGCTCGATAGTGTGGACTCTAGATTCCAAACCACTCTGGGTCTGGCCCTCGCCCTCGCCGGGCGGACTATCTTCCATTCGACCTCCTCTACCAGTTCACTGGATCATTCGCGGGCTGCAAGTCCGGGAAAATCTCTGTATTTTCTCGGCGCAACAACGCCATTGCATCACGACACTTGAGCTTCTGCACCTTTAGGAGCTTAAGTTGCTGCTGCTCTGTCGGCCCGAGGCCAACGATTTTCGAGAGTCGATCACACTCTTCATTCAGCTTGCTGTGTCGATCTTTCAGCAGCTGCATTCTCTTAGAAACCGTCTTAGCGTATGTTTCCAATTCTCCTCCAGGCTATATTAAATAGTATTCGGCGCCATCCAATTGTATAGCGGTTTTTTCTAAAAAGCGACCACACCATCACCTCAACTCGCATCGAATATGAAGAGCAGGACGCCGGCCATCACGTTCAAAACGCAGAGAGCGTAGAGCTCTGGCCTGAATTGCAGATGGCCGGTCATCATGTTGGTGATGGCCCAACCCGAAATGCCGAGTCCCGCCAACACTGTGATCGCCATCAGCGCTCGTCGGATTTTAGACATCATAAGCAATTGTAAACCCTGATACTTTTTTGTATACAGCGAATCATTATGATACATTTTATGTTACAGATGTTACAATATATACATGTAACAAATTGATACATTTTTATGTTACAAACAGTTAACGCGTACGGAGGCTAAGGCAGAAGACTAAACCGCGCACTGCCTGATTGCCCCGCCGATTCCCGATAACAAT
>Ga0080013_1004361_pt1 | contig 14005 bp, 17 predicted proteins | sample ETNvirenome_6_85_FD_69236 | JGI IMG/M metagenome (GOLD analysis project Ga0080013, IMG submission 69236) | Marine viral communities from the Pacific Ocean - ETNP_6_85 (SPADES assembly) (version 2) | ecosystem: Environmental > Aquatic > Marine > Oceanic | place: Pacific Ocean | collected 2013-06-19
AAACATTATCATCTTTGTCGAAAACAAAATTTTCAGTTTGCATTGTAGTGTTGTCAATAATTCTGCCATCGACTACTCTAGATACTTTGAAAAATAAAGGTTTACCAATAAGAATGGGTTGGCCAGATGTCATTTTAACAATGTTGAAACTTCTTATACCAGCTGCAGATTTTTCTGTTATTCCGGATTTAGTTACCATACCCGAAGACTTTCTAAATGCAACTTCTACCTCTTTATTACCATCCATTTTATATAATTTAAACCCTAATTTACTACTCACCTTTCCCATGTCTACAATAAGATTATTACCCTCAATTTTTACACCACCAAGTGGAATATCTTTATTTGATTCATCAAACACATCGACTATAACAGTTTCTTTCGTTTGATCTCTGGTATAGAAACTCGGTTCCATATATCCATATTTCCATTTTTCACAGTATTCTTTTATTTTAGAAAATCCGGGTTTCTTACTATCCCATATAGCTTCATTAATTTCAAATGCACTATCATTTTTCTCTAACCCATTAGGATTACAAAGTTTATCACGATACCCATCTTTACCTAGTTTTTTAACTAAATCTACTGGTTTACGATATTGAGGTGCATCTGAGGATAAACAATCACTACCTCCAAATCCTGGACCCTTTAAAGTAAAATGGACTGTATCCGGATATCCTTTTGCCATTCCAAAAGCACAAAACTCCCAAATTGGTCCAAGATACACCATAAACAACCATGATTTATCACGATCTGAATTAGATTTTGCAGCAGCAGAGGTTAATGGGTTTTTTGGAGAATCTTTTCCACCGGTATGTGCTATATCTACTGCTAACCCTTTTTGATGGTTACTATCTCCGACATCTCCAGCAGAACCTGTAATAGATTGGTGGAATACATCTCTATATGCAGAATTAACCGATAAGTCTCCACTATGTGGTTGAATGTCTTGTAAAATTGCATCTACGTCATTTCTAACATAGGAATCACCCCCATAAGGATGATCACATTTTCCATCTTTACCTATAAGCATATGTTTATTTTCTGGTGTTACTTTTACTAATTCAAAACCTTTATTATTTAACTTTTTTATATTTTTTGCAATTTTTCCATTTTTGGAGAACCTCTTTTTACTTTGTAAAAATCCTTTAGGATTTTCCCCATTCATAATTTGTTTGATGTCTTTACTAATACTTGGAGTAAAAAGACTTCTCAACAACTCACCTGTTGTTTCCTGAAACCCTAAAGTTTTTTGGCCGTGCTTCATAGTTCTTACTACCACATAATCACCTACTTCTACCCCCTTACAAGGATAAATATAATTTTTACGATATACATACCAGTCGTTGTCATACTTTCCTCTCAAAACAAAGGTTGGGGGTTTGAAATTGTAACAACCTGACTTATTAAAATTTTTACATAGAGTAAAAGGTCCATTCTCATATGTTTTAATTAGATTTCTTACATCATTGGCAGAAATACCTGTATATTCAGATTCATTAATAATTAATTTTAATTGTTCTTCGGTAATTAATACTTTCACTATTCTTTTTTTATATAAATATAATGAATAAATAAAAAAATTAACTTTCTTGTGTCATAATTCTAGTGAGAATTTCAACGTAGTATGGGTGATATTTATCCCTCATCAAAATTAAATCTAATAAATCATCTACTTGTTCCCCTAAAGGTCGACTATCACCAATGAATATAACCTCACCAATAGATGCGTAAGGATGATAATCAGTTTTACCTGTCTTTAATATCCACAAGTCTCCTCGTTTGTAATAGTAAATATTTTCTAAATCATTCATCATAAAAATCGTTTTCAATTGGGAATTCATCGTCAATATAATCCTCCATTAATCTTGTGATTTCTATTTTATTATCTTCATAGAACTCTTTTTCTTCTTCAGTTTCTAACTCCTCACCAGTAACTAATTTAATAGTCAAATATCTTATATTTTCGAATGAATTTTCCATACTCACTTATAAGTAGTTTTCTTACTACCTATAAGTGGTGATGGATTGTAAAAGTTGTGTAATTAAGATATAAGAGATCTTAATTTGGTTAGGATGTCACCAAAAATTCTTCTGAAAGTAGTTTGTACTTTACCCAAAACTTCTTCTTTAGTTTCTTCGTGATTACTACTTTGTTGTTCTAACTTTTTTTGAATGTCTTCTAAGATAGTTTCCATAACATCTAAAAACATTTCTTCTTGTTCTTTAATGTATTGATCAATCTCTTCCTTACTAATAATACTATCTGAATTAATGTGCTCTTGTAATATTTTTTCTGCATTCATTTTTAACTCGGACGTGTACTTAGCCACCAACTCCTCCACATGTAAATTTAGGGAGTCAAATAATTCTTCTTTAGTCATAATTTAGGTTTTTATATGGTTGTTATTATATATAAATACTAAAAATAATAAATAAAGAGTCATTTATTTGTCATATATTTGTTATTTTCCAAGGGTATCTTTTTGTGAGATAGTTAAAAGATTTTGTACTTTTACATGTGATATAATAACTTCTTTTAAAGGTGGTATATCACTCCAAATAATACTATGCTCAGATTGTGGGTTATATTCACCCTCAACCGCATATGTGAAAATAGTATTTGGTTCTAATGTGAGATATCCGTGTGCATACTCTTTGGATACATAAAGTGGTTTGGAATCCTTAGTGAGTGTATAAAATTCTAACTTCTCTGTTTTAAGATGATATAATATATCTAATACTTTTCCTTGTATAATTTTAACTGTTTTGGACTGAGGTGGATTAGTTTGATAATGTAATCCTCTGAAGGTATATATGTTAGTGTTGGTAACAACATTTACTTGATTACATTGAAGTGCATCAAATAAAATAAAGTCTCCTCTTTCGTCAGTAAAATTCTTAATCATAGTTTTTAAAAATTTGGTTGATTATCTTTTAATTTTTCATTGAGGTAGTCTATTGCTTCTTCTGCAGATTTCTAATTTCTGGATTTGTTAATTCAAAAGGTAACCCATAATTATTGTTAATAAATTTTATTCCACGTTCTCCAACCCATCTTTCTTTTAATAATTCTAAAACCGTAGTTATTTCTTTAGGTTTAATACTTTTATCAATTAAAAAATCTGTTATTCTTTTGGTGGCGTTTATAACATTAAATAAACTACAATTATCATAACTACCACATCTATAATTTGTGTGGTTATTCTCATCATCAAACTTAAAAACAAACCATATAGATTCATTTCCTCTATATCCGAATGATTGAATTGAGGTATCCAAACAATGGAACATGGGAGATGTTTTCCATGTTATTATTGTTTTATCAAAAATACAATCAACTAAATAATTGTAGTACTTTTGATTAGCAATTTCTAAATTTTTATTTTTTTTCATTTTACCCAATCTTGAAACGCTTTTTGGTAAGATTCAACAAAGGATATATTATCTCTTTCCATATATACTTTTGCAGTAGACTCTACCTCAAATCTTAACCCATATTTATCTGACTCCTCTAAAATTAGATTTACATGATCATAATCTATGGGGGATGGGGATTTACCGTCCTTGCCCTTTATATTTTTTAACATAGTTTTTTGCGTTTTTACTTCTGGAGATTTTACTCTTGGCGTGTACACCTTTTCTTTTTTTCTTAACTGTATCTAATGTGTTGGTAATTCTTACTGACATTTTTTTATTTTAATTATAAGTATAATAATTTAAAAAAACAACTTTTATATTATTTTTTTATACTTTTCGTAATATTTTTTTATATATTCTTCTTTTTCCACTTCCTCTTCTAATTCATTATAGTAAATCCAAGCATATGTTTTTTTCATTTCCCCAATAGATTTTTTCTTTTCTTTAATGACATCTTCCATCATTTTTATTTCGTCATTAAATTCATCACCTAAATCTATACCTAATTTCATTGCGTTTATTAATAGTGGTACATAATTTTCAGACTGATATCCTTCTACTGTTTCTTCGTAAACTTCTTTATATGTTTCTTTGTTTTTTTCATCCATATCTTTATCTAATTTATCAGGATGAGTATTACTCACTATTTTTCTAAAAAGTTTTTTATATTTAGTAGGGGCATTTATTTTTATCTCTCTATCTTCTTTTTCTTTTGGTGGTGTAGTTGGTGGTGATTTTTCAATACCATTGTCACTCATATACTGATGTACGCCTTTAGTGAATTCTACTTGTGATTCATCTAATAAATCTTGCGTATCTTTTTCTTGTGTAGTAAGAAATTCAAACTCATTTAAAAGTAACTTGATTCTCTTATCCACCAATATTAATTTTGTTTGTGGGGAACAATATATTCCAATAATGAATAAGTAACTTACAACCGTCACTGGTCAACTCACCTTCTTCATTCTTAAATTGTTGTTTTCCCTTTATTTTAAATTCTTTTATAATATCCTTCACGAAATTAAATTGGGACGTAGATGAAGGTTTATTTGTATTTTGAGTAATCATCAGATAGGTGATGAGGAGATTAGTTTTAGCTATTTTTTCCCACTTCCAACCATAATTTTTAACAACTAATATTTCATAATTATCACCATATTTTTCTTTTAATATGCACACTCTATGATTGCCATCGATAACAATGTTGTCTCTAGTGATTTGTATATGAGTATTTAACCCTTCTTTATATTTTCCTTCTATTATTTCTTCTCTCATTTTTTTTTGTTCGTCACTCCATTGAAGGTTACTGTATTTAAAATGGGGAGTAGTACTTACACTAATATCTTTAATGTTATCCGTTGTTAAAAATTTATCTATATTAATATTTTTACGTTTTATATCCCCTATTTTTACTGTTTTTTTAAATTTCAAAAATTTATCGGATAGATAAAATTTTAAAAATAACGATTTTAACATTCTATTTTTACTTTTTAAATTTTCCCCAAACACATCATTTCTTAGGAAAATGATTGGTAACACAAAAATCATTAATATAAATTCCAATATTCTAACCATATCTATAACTATTTTATTTATTTTCCAAATTTACATCTTTTTCTTCTAATCCATACTCTTCAATGAGAAACTTTCTTTCCTCTTCCGTTATTACATCACCTTTAACTATATCCTCCACTGATTCAGTAAACATCTCTACTAACTTATCTTCAATATAACAATCCTCATATATATCATCATCTATATAAAATGAAGTGTCACCCCATTTTATTTGATCCGCAAATCTATCTGCAATGTCATGATCATAATAATATACATCTTCACATATATGTGGGGACTTTGAATCGTTAGTCACAACATAAACATCATACCCATCCGCAGTAGATTCACTATAAATAGTACAATCCACCTTATCAAATTCATTAATATCTGTTGTAATATTAAGTCCTAACTGTGACTTTAATATTTCTATCATTCTTTTTTCTTCCATAATTTATTTTTTATATATATATTATCCTTTTGTGTTCGTATTTAGTTTGTATTATTATTTTTTGTACCATACTAATTTTTTAGTTTTAATTATGTTATCAATAGTTATTTCCCATTCTTCCACAATAGTGTCGTGATAATAAAAACAATAGGGTGTATTATCTATATCGTTAAAATGTTCATGTATCTGGAAATCATATTTTATATTCCCACAAATTGTTTCTTCTCCCTTATATTGGTAATCTTCTACTACACTACAAGAAGAAACAGAGGAAATTAACATCATTACAAATAAGGCTAATGCACAATATAAAAATATTTGTGTCGAGTTTTTCATAATACACCACCAGTACCGTTGGATCGTAAATGGGTGTCATGTAAACCCATCTCTAAAGTATATTCTACTTCATCACTCGCTGGTTTGTCTCTAATAAATTCCCAATCCAGTTCATCAAATCCTTCCCATTCATCACCATATTTTTTATATTGTAATAATTGTTCGTCACTTAATTCTACTTCATACCAGATCCAGTCTGTTTGTGTAACAAATTTTTTTAAGGTTGCCATTACTTTAAAGTTTTATCGAATAGTTATTATTTATTATTTTCAACGAAATTCTCAATAATTCTACTATCAATTTCATCAACATCACCATTTACTCTACCTAAACATTCTTTAATGTATTCCACTAATTTAGTCTCTGTAAACCTATGGGTTACAAACTCATAATCGGTATGTGAAGGTGGATGATGGTAAACAGAATCCTTTGTCTGTCTTAATTCCTCAATTGTTCTAATTTTTGTCATTTTTTTTAGGTTTTATACAAATGTAAGAAATTTTTTTTATAAAATCAACATATTTATTACGAAATATTAGAGTCATGAGTACATTTAAACCAGGAAAAAGAATTAAATCTAAAAAATATTTTAATGTAGAAACAAAAATGATGTGTGAACATCCATGGGAATGGGCTAAAAAAGAAGGTGCATTAAATGTTGGTGAAGGTGATGCTCTATGGAGAACTGGACTGGCGTATATCACATGGAAAGAACCTTTAATGAAAGAAGGTATTTTAGAATGTTATAGATATGTTAAATCAGGACCACATTTTAGAAAACCATTTTATCAAGCATCAAGACATACGGGAAGACATGATGAAGATGATGTGACAAGAGACCAAGTAATTATGTCTTTAGTTGCTCTTCATGTGAATGAAGATTATAAAGAACTATCAGAAATAGCGGGTAAATTACCTTATAGACTTTCTAGGAAATATAGGATGACTCCTGGGTTATGGTCTTGGTGTAGATTATTTGCTGGGACAAAAAGAAAAAAACTTCATGTTAATTTAATGAGTGCATTGGGAGTTATTGAAAAATGTATTGCATTAGGACTTAATTTAATTATTGCCAAAATAAATGGATATAAAAGAAATTCTATAAAAAATAATGACTACACCTCAAGAGTACATTATAATATTAAAGAAAAACATAACTGGTTTCAAAAACAACTCTCCAGGGCTTATTATCCAGGATTTGCATTTCATTTAGCATGCTGGACTTACTACACTATGCCCACAGATTATAACCCTCTGTTAAAGAAACTGTGGAGGAAGATGATGATTGGTTATTGTGAAAAAGAAAATTATTTATGTAGAATTCTTTTGGGTGATAAAACAGTAACTTGGGAAGAAGTAGAAAATTATGAAGCTAGAGAAGGGTTTAGGTGGCAAGCCTATTTAGATGGGAGTTGGCCAAATTATAATGGTGAAAAATCTCAAGAATGGAAAGACACCTATCTTAAATGGAATCAATTGGACAAAGATTGTTTAATAACAATGTGGAATAAAGAAATTAAAACTTTAGTGCAATAAAAAAGGGAAACCGAAGTCTCCCCTTTTTTTTACTTTAAAACTTATTAAATGTTATACATATTTAACTTAATCTAAATTAGATTATGCCTCTGCACGATCATCACTACAGTTTTCTTTTCTCTTAGCAACTAAATCCTCCACTTTTTTATAAAGGTCAGCTTTAGTAACTTCAAATTCTGCAAGGACATTCTGTAAGTTTACTAATGTATCGTTTGTCTCCGAAATTTTACCTACAACTAATAAACTATTAGACATAGCTAGTTTTAAGAGTATTGAAGTCGTCACAATCGTAGATTGTATTTTCTCTATCTCTCTCTCCATATCAAATATATCATTATTTAACTGATCTAACACTATAGTTAAATCTGAAATCTCTGTCTTCTTCTTAGTAATATCTGCTTCTAATGCAGTGATAGCGTTTTCATTGTCAGCGATATCTTTATCTAATCGAGCGATATCTGCTTCTAACTCTTTTAACTTATCTTCATCTGGGAATGGTCTTGCATTCTCAACATCGTAAGCAAGAGACTGAATTTTAACATCTGTTTTCATTTCAGATTGTTTGCGATACCTGTTATTAAGTTCACCTTCATCATCATTAAGTTTAGATTGTACATCCTTCACTTGTTGAGACACCTCTTCTGCGTCTTTTTCAGATTTAGCTTGGTTGGCTACTGTTGTAGATTTATCATCTTGGGCTATTGTAAGCTCCGCCTGATACTGCTTTTGAGCATCAGCAACTTTACTTTCTAACTCTTCCAACTCTATCTTAGTCGTCTCCGATTCTGTTATACTAGATAAAGTATCATTCAATACTGAATCAATAGAATTGAGTTCCATATTTAACTTATCTAGCACTCTTGTTATTTCATCACATCCATAAGAATCATAACTTAATAATTCAGAGGGTAACTCAAAAGAACATTCATCCACAACTGGAGAAGTAATATTTTGAGTTGATCTAACTTCCATGAAGATAGTTAAAGATGATCCAGCATGTGGTGCCACACCAAATGTGATTACATTACTTCCATCTAAATGTTGTACTGGTGTTACTATACCATTTACAAATACATGTAGAACTTTGTAACTCTTCGGTGCACCGTATATACGGAATTCAGAAGTTTGACCATCAGGTAGTGGGAAATAAGAAGCAACTTCAGTTGAAGTTGTAACTATTTCATTCACATCTTGTGTAAGGTCTCCAATAACACAGTCAATTACTTTAAATATTTCACCTACTGTTTCAGATACTCTACCTTCAGCTTTATACGCTAACCAGTTATGGAAAGCAGTTTGTGAGTTAGCAACTCTACCAAATCGTTGAACGAAGTCATTAGCTGCGTCCAAATCTGAAGGAGTAAATACACCACCTTCTTCACTTGTTGATTGTTCTAAAATATCTAAAGCATCTTCCATCTCAGATTGGAAATCATTTTTTTTACTTTCTAAATAATCTACTGAAGCAGATGGATTAAAACCATTCTCTTCTCTAGATTCCGCTATATATTGTTTGAAATCCGTATCATGAGTATGAACATACCACGCAATGTATCCGTCTAAACATTCTACATCACCCTCTATAGCATCTTCACAGGTATATCTTCTTATTTCTTCCTTTACAACCTTAAGTGTCTGTTGAAGTTTCTTTATAAGGTCATCATCTTGACTATCAGTTGGTTTAGACAATTCACTATCCAACTCAGATTGAGTCGTTTGAGCAACTTCCTTAAAATTGAAAATTGATGATAAGTATCCGTTATAAGTATTTTCATCCCATTGTACTGCATTAAATCCATCTTTATAATCTTCAAAAGATGTAATTGCAATAATAGATGGAGTAAAACCAAAACTATCTTTGAAATAGTCAGCTTTCGCTTTCTCTACTTTGATGTCTTGACTTATCTCTTCTCCATTTTTAACTGCTTCTTCATACTGTTCAATTGCTACTTGCGCATCCTCAGCAGCGGCATTGAAATCATCTTCCATATGTTTATAATATTCACCAGCACTTGAAGTACCAAGAACATCTCTATGTAAGGTTGATGTAAATTCATCCATTTCATTATCATGTTTAGTTACATACCAATATACATAACCATCTAAACACTCTAAATTAGGATTTAATCCTGAGTCACATGTTATTGAGGATAATCTTGACTTTACATCTTTTAACTCCTGTTGAAGTTGCTTTATAAGGTCATCATCTTGACTATCAGTTGGTTTAGACAATTCACTATCCAACTCAGATTGGAATTTAGCTCTAATGTTAATATATGCAGAAACCTCCTCTAAATACTGGTTATAAGTATTTTCATCCCATTGTACTGACTTGTAAGAATCATTATAATCTTCAAAAGACGTAATTGCAATAATAGATGGAATAAAACCAAAGTTATTTTTGAAATAGTCAGCTTTCGCTTTCTCTAGTTTCAGGTCTTGACTTATCTCTTCTCCATTTTTAACTGCTTCTTCATACTGTTCAATTGTTACTTCCGCATCCTCAGCAGCGGCATTGAAATGATCTTCCATATGTTTATAATATTTACCAGCACTTGAAGTACCAAGAACATCTCTATGTAAGGTTGTTTTAAATTCCTCCATTGCATTGTCATCAACATCAAATCTCCACTGTAAACCTTTTTCTAAAGTAGCAACTCTATCTACGGTTACGTCAGGTGTAGCATCACTAGGATCAGTCCATCTAATGAAGTTTCCTTCAATAGATTTTAACACCTTCTTTAGTTCAGCTAGTTCCTTTTTATCTTCTTCAGTAAGGTCACCCATTGATTCAAACTCTCCAATAGATTTTAAAATTGTATCGATTTCATTTCTCATTTCTTCGATTACGTTTTGATACTCTTCCATTGTTGCAGCATCTAAATCATCTGCTACTGAAGAGAAATCTTTTAATTGCCATAAGCTAAATCCTAGTGGAGTATAAACTTCACCGAATTGACTTATCCAAAATGTTGCAATTCTTATTTCTTTTTCTGAAGAATTATCATTTTTTATTATCTCAATGTTCTCTTCCATTGCTTCTTTGAATTCAGTAATTAACTCCTGAAGTCTTTCTGGTGTTAATTCTGATTTTTCATCACCTGCGTTAAAAGTAACTGTGTCGATAATTTGTTTTCTCGCATCGTATCCTGCTATCGTAGCATCTTCGATTGCTTTAGTATTGGCAGCTATATCACTGTCCATACCCTCTAACGAATCTTGTACGTTAGAATCTAAGTCGCTGATTTCCTTACCTAATTTCTCATCTCCTTTTGCAATGTCAGATTGTACTCCTTCTGCATAAGCTGATGAATTAATATCAGTTTGGTTGTCAACGCTTACCCTGTTTGGCATCGGATGTAATCCATCCTCTCCCATTTCATTTTTTGGGTCCATAATTTGTTGTTTTTTTTATTTGATTGTTATTATTTTGAATTGTTTTTTTTATTGCGCAATTTATTCAATTCACTATATAAGTATACCCAAAATTTAAAAGGTTAAGGGTGTAATTTAAATATTACAAAACATTTACAAAAACCTTACTTTTCAGTGTATTTTGGGGTATTTTTTAATAAAATTTTATATTAAATTTTCGTTAAGATATTGTTTAATTACGGATGGTATTTTAGACTCATCAACAGGGTAAGTTTTATTTAAATCTATAATTAAAACATTAGGGTTGATTCCCATCGCTTTAGCGGTACAAAGTCTAGTATTTCCTGCCACTAACCAGTACCGATCATCAAATCTTGCAATAATAGGTGGACGATAATTTCCTTCATTAAATTTCTTTTTTAATTTTAATGGATTACCTTTTTGATATTTGTTCGCAATTTTAAATACGACATCAAAATCTCCTTTATTAATATCTACGGATTCACTATTCTCTAATTGATTCCATATTTGATATTTTAAAGGTTGTGGTGTTGCGTTTTCTATCTCTTTTGATACATCTTCTACTGTTGTATTAAAATTATGGTGTCTACTTAAATCTTGTACTACTCTTTGTATTTCATCCTCCTCCTTTTTAACATCCTTTTTAGATTCACTTATATTATATCTTCTACGATATTCTTCCTTTTGTTTTCGTCTTTTTTCTATAAAAGGGATTTGTAACAACTTTACTTTATCTAACATCTTTTTAAGATATTCAGATTCGAAGTATTTTAACTCACCATTAGTAGAGAATCCATAGATATCAATTAACTCTCTACCAAAATTATCAATAATACTATCCAGAGATTTAGTTTCACTTAATAACCAAGCTATGTTATATTTAGCGCGACGATCATTACCAAAGTTAGGTGTAATAAAATTACCAAACCAAGGACTATGGGTTGTCCAAGGATCATAATCCGACATATATAAGTTAACTTCAGTTTTCTCCACCATTCTTTTAACCACCTTATCTACCCAGTCTGTGTTGGGTATAGTTTCATCATAACTATTATAGGATTCACGAACACTGCTTCTAAGTTTGGTATCTTTGTTGAGGTTAGTTACTTTAATATCTATATGCTTTAAACCCTGTAAAATACCTCCCGTCAAATCCATATAAATTTTCCATTCTAAAGGATGTTGTGCAATATCAGTAGGTTGTCCGTCATCTTCGTCTACATATATATGAAGAAACTCTTTAGAACCCTTAAACCATGAATGTTTATCTATTTTAATATCTACTACTTCAGGATAACGTCTTTTAATATATTTAATTACTTTGTCCATAAAATCTGGAGGATACTTTATTTTTTCTGTTTTGGATAATTTTTTAACTTCATTAATTTCGGACTTAATTCCTGAATAATCAGTATCTTTATTTAAGTTAATTACTTTAACCTTAAAAGTTAAAAATGTTTTACCATCACTTAATTTCCACTCGTCTCGTAACGTGCTCCATATTTCTCTTTCTAAAGGATGTTGTGTTAGAGGTTGATTATCATGTTCATCTATGTAAACAGTTAATATTATTTCCCCCCATACATCATGCGTCCATGTTACATTAATAACTTCGTCCCATCTTCTCTCTACAAACTGTGCCATTTTTTCTATAAACTTTTCATTTACATTTTTCTGTCCCACAAGTTTATTAAAACCTTTTCTAGCGTACTTTTTGAAAATGTTTTCTTCATTAATTGCAAAAGGATTTTCATTGGTGTTATCATCTGTAGTGTTTTCTTTTATAAAGTTACTTATTATAGTATACATCTCCTTTAAGTATAAATTATAAACATAATAGGTTTCTCCTTTAGATAGTCCGTATATCTCTTGTACAAAATTTTCTACACCTACTTTGAATAAATCTTGATGTGACCCTTTATTTTTAAAATATTGTGCTGGAGTGGTTGGATGATTATTATATGGTACTGCAATTCTTACATTTTCCCATCCACCATCTCTCTGAAAGACAAGTTCAGAAGGTTTCCATATTAATTTAGATTCCCCCACTAAACTGTCTACTACATTTTTTATAAATTTTCTTTTGTGGGAGACTTGGTTTTGGAACCTCTCTTCATTATCTTCGTTAATAGTATCTTTAATTATATTAACATAGTCACTATATTTTTTAGTGATATACTGTTTTTCCTCCTCAGTTAAATTAATTTTATTAATTTTTTCTGTAGTCTCATTAATCATTTGATTAATGTCGGTAACCTCCTTATTATGGTTAATAAGGGATTTAAGTATTTTATTTATAAAAGTAGTGTTCATTATATAATAAATATTCGTTATTATTGTTAATGATAATATTTATATAATAATATAATTTAACTATAAGTAAATATGGGTAAACCAAAACATCCTAAAGTATACAGTAAAAATCAAATCAACAAAATCAAAGAGTGTGGTAAGATAGTTGCAGAAGTATTAACCGTTTGTGCATTAAAGACTAAAGAAGGGATGAGCACTTATGATGTGGATATGATAGTGAAGAATTTCTTAAATCATCACAATGCCACATCTGCCAGTTTTGGGTACAATGGATTTCCGGGACATTCGTGTATTTCTGTTGATGAGGTTATATTACATGGTATACCGAGTAAGGATAAAATTTTAGAGGAAGGTATGGTTGTGGGAATAGATTGTCCGGTTAAATATAAAGGGATGATTGCCGATAGTGCCATAAATGTAAAGATAGGGAAGGTAGATGAAAGTAAGAGTAAACTAAATGAGGTTGCAGAAAAATGTTTATACTCTACATTAGATATGATCGGACCTGGTGTTACAGTAGGAGAAATATGTAAATACCAAGAAGAATATGCTAAAGAACATGGTTACACTGTTATTAAAGACTTTAGAGGTCATGGGGTAGGGAAAACATTACATGAACCACCATTCATTCCTTATTACTATGATGAAAATAATCCTTATAATGATTACAAATTAAAAGTGGGGAATGTTATTGCAATAGAACCTACCTTAGTTACAAATGATTTAACAGTAAAACTTCCTGATGGTTGGGGTGTTGTAACGAGTGACATGAGTTTTGGTACTTCATGGGAACATACAATAGTAATTACTGAGAACGGGAAAGAAATTATAACTAAAACAAATATTATTTGATTTACTGAAAAAAAATTTGTATCTTTATCGAAAAGATATAAAAATGGCAAAAATTAGAACAATTGAGGAATTAAGACAGACAAAGGATTCTGTTTACCATCATCCACCTTCACATACCGATTATGAGTTTGTAACCCATAGGTTTAC